>JACCDY010156871.1_pt1 | contig 13340 bp, 13 predicted proteins | sample 7446391 | NCBI WGS metagenome assembly JACCDY01 (sample SAMN15323451, study PRJNA562643) | freshwater metagenome | isolation source: river surface water | place: USA:Blue River Watershed | collected 2017-08-18 | reverse complement strand
TGAGGTGCGCTTCGCGGACATAGACTCTAGGTTACCTTTTGCTGTCTGAAATGGAGCTGAAAATGACCAAGTGGGAATACGTAACCACACCGCTACTACTTCACAAAGAGACCCAGATTCTAAACACTTGGGGAGCGCAGGGTTGGGAGTTGGTTCAGGTAACCACCGGTCCACAGGGCGGCCTGATCGCCTTCTTCAAGCGTGAGGTTGCGTAAATGTCTATCGAGCAAAGAATTTCTGAACTAGGCCTTGCCCTTCCCCCGGTGGCAACTCCAGCCGGTGCATATGTACCGGCTGTTGTTTCTGGCAATTTGGTCTTCACCGCAGGGCAGATTCCATTAATTGACGGTCAGCTGATGGCAACAGGGAAAGTAGGCGCAGAAATCACCCCAGAGTTTGCCAAGGAGATAGCTGCCCGCTGCGCTCTCAATGCACTGGCTGCAGTGAAGAGTGTGATTGGTGACCTAGACCGCGTTACTCGGGTTGTGAAGGTCGTTGGATTTGTGGCATCGACCCCTGATTTCACCGGTCAGCCAGGCGTACTCAACGGCGCTTCTGAGCTGCTTGGTCAGGTCTTCGGTGATGCCGGAAAGCACGCCAGATCCGCAGTTGGCGTTGCCTCGCTGCCGCTCGATGCACCTGTTGAGGTCGAGCTAGTGGTGGAGTTCAAATAGGCCTGGATAAACAAAACCGCCGACCAGTTGGCCGGCGGTTTTGTACTTAATCAGTTAGTCGTTAGCACCTGCATTGATGCGACCAGTGATGGTGTCCATCACCGAGGTATCTGCCAAGGTGGTCACATCACCAATTGGGCGATCTTCTGCAACATCGCGAAGCAAGCGACGCATGATCTTGCCGGAGCGAGTCTTTGGCAATTCGCTCACCACGAAGATGGTTCTTGGCTTTGCGATTGGGCCAATCTCCTTGGCAACGTGATCGCGCAGAATCTTCGAGGTGTCAGCATCGCTGCCAATCTCATCGGCGCTGCTGCGACGAAGAATAACGAAGGCAACTACGGCTTGACCGGTGGTCTCGTCCTTAGCTCCAACCACTGCTGCCTCAGCAACGAATGGGTGAGAAACCAGGGCTGACTCGATTTCGGCGGTGGAGAGGCGGTGACCTGAAACGTTCATCACGTCATCGACTCGGCCTAGCAGCCAAAGATCGCCGTCTTCGTCCAACTTGGCACCATCGCCTGCGAAGTACTTGCCCTCGAAGCGCGACCAGTAAGTCTCCTGATAACGCTCTGGGTCACCCCAGATGCCGCGAAGCATCGAAGGCCAAGGCTCGGTAATGGTTAGGTATCCGCCGTGACCCGCGCCAACCTTCTTGCCGTCATCATCGATGACTGCCATCTCGATGCCAGGCAGTGGCACCTGAGCGCTTCCAGGTTTGGTTGCGGTGATACCAGGCAGTGGCGAGATCATGATTGCACCAGTCTCGGTTTGCCACCAGGTGTCAACAATCGGTGCCTTATTTGAGCCGATCACCTCGCGGTACCACATCCAGGCTTCTGGGTTAATCGGCTCACCCACGCTGCCGAGGACTCGAATCGAGCTCAGGTCGTAGTGAGTGGTGACCGAGCGGCCGATTTTCATAAAGCTTCGAATTGCAGTCGGGGCCGTATAGAGAATCGAGACATGGTACTTCTGCACGATATCCCACCATCTTCCCCAGTCGGGTGAATCTGGTGTGCCCTCATAAATCACCTGCGTAGCACCATTTGCCAGTGGGCCGTAAGCAACATAGGAGTGACCGGTAATCCAACCAACATCGGCGGTGCACCAGTAGATGTCTTGACCCGGGTGCAGATCGAAGACGTTCCTGTGGGTGTAGCTGGCTTGGGTTAGGTAGCCACCTGAGGTGTGCAAAATACCCTTTGGCTTTCCGGTAGTGCCTGAGGTGTAAAGAATGAAGAGTGGGTGCTCGGCATTGAAGCCCTGAGCCACGTGTTCTGTGTCAACCACGTTGAGCTCTTCATCCCACCAAAGGTCACGACCCTGCGTCCAGTCGACATCGTTACCGGTGCGCTTTACCACCAGCACGTGCTCTACGCTTTGGCATTTACCACCAGATAAAGCCTCATCCACGGCTGGCTTGAGCGGTGAAGCTTTGCCCTTTCTGAAGCCTCCGTCGGCGGTGATCACGAGCTTGGCTTCGGCATCCTCGATACGGGCTGCCAAGGAGTCGGCGGAGAAGCCACCAAAGACCACTGAGTGCACAGCACCGATGCGAGCCACAGCCTGCATCGCGATGATTGCCTCAGGAATCATTGGCATGTAGATGGCAACTCGGTCACCAGCTTGAATACCTAGCTTGGTGAGAACGTTTGCCGCCTTCTTGACCTCGATCAAAAGGTCCAGATAGGTATAAACCTTTTGGTCTCCCGGCTCACCTTCAAAAAACAGCGCTACGCGCTTACCCCAGCCAGCCTCTACGTGTCGGTCTAGACAGTTGTAGCTGACGTTGAGCTCACCATCATGGAACCATTTGGCAAATGGTGCATTTGACCAGTCCAAGACTTGAGTGAATGGTTTGTGCCAATGCAATTCATTGGCTTGGTCTGCCCAAAACTGGAGCCGATCAGTTTTGGCTTTTTCATATAGCTCTGGCTTTGCAATCGCATTGGCCACGAACTCTGAACTTGGTGCGAAACGCCTTGTTTCGTGCAGCAAATTCTCTATTTCAGGTGCAACAGACATCATTGTCCTCCAGGTGTTGACTCGTTCATAATGCCAGAAAATGCAATGGCGTTTGAATAAATGAGCCGAGTCTCAAATCATCAAAGTTGCTGCAAATCCCCAATTGGGGGACAAAATCTTCGTCTTTCCGCATAGAATCGACCCGCTGACTAGTTCAGCATGCGGTGCAACGTCCCCCCATGTTTGCACCGCCCGGCGGCAGGTTTCCCCCAAACCTGCCGCCCCTTTTCTTTTCCACAGCTTTTGTTGTGAAGGCCGGTTGCTTCCAGGTGCGAAGAAAACTGGCTCTATGCAAATGCCAGCGAGACTCGAATCCCTGTTTAGTCAAGGAGTTACAGATGTGGTGCTGGTCGGCGCTCGCAACTGTTATGTTGACCGCCTTGGGGTTCTCACCGAGGTACCTTCACCATTTGCCGAAGACTCAGAACTAAGTCAACTTTTAATCGAGCTGGCTCTCGAGGCTGGAGTGAGGCTCGATCTGGCTAAGCCGCTAGCCGATTTTGGTATTTGGAATTTTCGCTTCAGCGCTCAGCTAAAGAGTGCTGTCTCCGACGTGCCCAGTGTGACTATTCGCAAGCATCCAAAAACTCCGGTCACGGTGCAGCATCTTTTGGCTGCTGGATTTGTCTCTGAACTACAGCTTGCATTCCTGGGTAGTGCGCTCAAGGCCGGAAAAACTCTGTTGATTTCGGGTCCAACGGCCTCTGGAAAAACAACACTGCTTAGTGCTTTGATTCGCTTCGCCAAGCAGCGGGTCGTTGCGGTTGAGCAAACTCCGGAGTTGGTATTGGAACCACCATCGATCAAGTTTTGTGAAAGACCGAACAACCAGCAAGGCTCCGGTCTTATCTCCCAGTCGGACTTACTTACCGCAGCGCTGAGAATGCGACCTGATCGAGTTGCAATCGGCGAGGTTAGAGGCGCCGAGTTTGTCTCTCTGCTTCAGGCCATCAACAATGGCCACCCGGCTCTCGCGACCATTCACGCCCGCAGTATCGAGGACCTTCCACCAAGGCTCATGCTGCTGGGCCAGCTTGCGGAAGTTCCCAGTGATTCGGTGGCGATGCTTTGCCAAGCAATCGATTACGTGGTTCAACTTGAGAACGTCTCTGGTCAACGCAAGATTTCGAAAATTGCAAAGTTCAATTTAGAGCCAAGGTTTGGGGTGACTGCAATTGAAGTTTGACCAATTTGAGAGCTTGTTGAATGCAGGCGTTAGTCCCCAAACGGCAATTGAGTACCTGCAACTTGATAGCCAAGACCAGTACGAACTAATCGAATTTGCACTTAGCTGCGGCGCTGGTTTGGTTGAAACCGCCCAGCTGCTATCTCAACTGGAGGCTATAGAGGAACAGACCAAAGCGGAGATTTCGCAGGCCCAAGAAGTCCCGATCGCGACTAGGCGGTTGATGCTGTGGCTACCCTGGCTCGGGCTGGTGCTTGCCGAGGTGGCGGGGCTGGGTGCGTTTGAAGCAATTATCTCGTTGGGCGGCCTTGTGCTTGTGTTCCTCTCGGGAGCACTGAGCTATTTAGGTTCGTGGGTAACTGACGGCATGATCGCAAGGGCGAAGGAGGAAATGAAAAAGCCCGAGCAACCCTTGCTTCGATTGGCTGTAGCTCTAGAAGCCGGTTTATCACTCACCCAAGCGCTAAAACTTTCGGACCTGCCAAGAGATCATCAACTGGTTCAGTTCGCACTTCACACCGGAGTAAGTCTTCGGGATTTGATTCGAGTTCAACTTAGAACAGAGCTACTGAACTGGCGAACCAAGTGCGTAAATCTGGCCAGAGCGCTTTCGGTGAAGCTCATGGTTCCGCTTGGGCTGACCACCCTGCCAGCATTCTTGCTGCTCACCGTCGCACCAGTTTTGCTTGGGGCACTATCAAAGGGAGAAATATGAACATATATAAAGATGACGGAGCAATCACTGCGGAATACGCGATTGCTACCTTGGCAGGGGTTGCATTTGCTGGGCTGATGCTCCTGGTCCTTAGAAGCGAAGAGGTCAGGGCGATGCTGTTCAAGTTAGTTGGCAGAGCACTTGGTCTGGAAATCTGAATCGGGAGCGGTGACCGCTGAGTTGATGGCGATTGTCCCTTCGGTTCTATTGGCCATCACATTTCTGGGTTGGCTGCTGTCTCTAATGGGGCAGCAGCTAGCACTAGAGCAGGACTTGACATATCTATTGCGGCTTCATCTAATCGGCAAACCACTAGATGTCGCAGACAACCTAGAGGCGGAGCTGTTTACTCGAGATCGGCTGAGTTGTTTGCGCCTTCTAAAACCGGGACTTGTTACTCTGCGAGGTGAACAGTGTGGAATAGTGATCGCCTAGAGGCTGGAGCAGTGACCGCAACTTTTGCAGTCCTTTTCACCTCACTTGCAGTGTTCCTGGGGGCTGTGTCTTTAGGGGCAGTCGCGGTTATTCAGGAGCGGAAGCTGCAGGCTGCAACTGACATTGCCGCTCTGGTTGCGGCCGATACTCATCGAGGGCTAGTCTCTGGAATCGTTTGTGAGAATGCCCTGCAAATTCTTGAAAGTGTTGGCTTCGGTTTGGGCCAATGTCGTATTGTCAGAGACGGCGTGGAGATTCGAGGCCATAGCATGGTGTCGTTTTTTCGCTTAGAGAGTTATGCAGTCGCTGGTGCTCCTGGCCAATAGATATAAGGAGAAGTTGTGGCAAAAAAGCTTGTGATTGTTGAGTCGCCTGCCAAGGCGAAGACAATCGCCAAGTACCTCGGATCAGACTTCGAGGTGCTTGCATCGGTTGGCCACATTCGTGATCTCGCTGAGCCAAAAGAGTTGCCCGCAGAAAAAAAGAAGGGCTCGCTAGCTAAGTTTTCGATTGATGTCGAGAATGACTTTCAGCCCTATTACGTGGTTTCTCCTGGAAAATCCAAAACCGTATCTGAGCTCAAGTCGGCAATGAAGAACGCCGAGGAGCTTTATCTTGCAACTGATGAAGACCGCGAGGGTGAGGCTATTGCCTGGCATCTTCTAGAGGTCCTAAAGCCCAAGATTCCAGTTCGTCGAATGGTATTCAACGAGATCACCAAAGAGGCGATAGCGGAGGCAGCCAAGAACACTCGAGCGCTGAATGAGGATTTAGTTCAGGCCCAGGAAACTAGGCGAGTGGTGGACCGACTGGTCGGTTATGAAATCTCTCCAGTGCTTTGGCGAAAGATCAACCGAGGGTTGTCTGCCGGTCGAGTTCAGTCCCCAGCCATGAGAATGCTGGTGGAGCGCGAGCGTGAGCGCATGGCATTTGTGGCAGCGAATTACGGCTCGGTCACCGTCTCGCTCGAGAAGAGCGGTACCGCTTTTGAGGCCAAACTGCTTGAGCAAAATCAGAAGCGAATCGCAACCGGTAAGAGTTTTGATGCCAACGGCAAGCTAACTCAGGATGCGGTTGTGCTTTCACCCGAAGTTGCCAATCAGATTTCCGAGGGGCTAAGGGGCCTAGATCTAAAAGTGGTTTCTGTGGAGGCGAAGCCTTCGACGAGAAAGCCTTACGCACCCTTTACCACCTCAACCCTTCAGCAGGAGGCATCGCGAAAGCTTGGCATGAGTGCGAAGCAGGCGATGGACACAGCCCAGCAGCTTTATCAAGACGGTCACATTACTTATATGCGCACCGACTCACCTTCGCTTTCGGTTCAAGCAACAGAAGCTGCAAGGGAAGCAGCAAGCAAACTGTTTGGTGCAGACTTGGTCCCAGCCTCGCCTAGGGCCTACGGTGCCAAATCTAAGAATGCCCAGGAGGCTCATGAGGCGATTCGACCATCGGGCGAGACCTTCAAGCACCCAGACGAACTTCGATCAGTTTTGGTTGGAAAGAGCTTCTCCCTTTACGAATTGATCTGGAGACGTACGGTCGCTTCGCAAATGGCAGATGCCAAGCTTTCAACCACCTCGGTGCGGTTGGCTACAACTCTTGGTTCGGACCAACTGGTCTTTAGTGCGAGCGGAACCGTTGTTACCTATAAAGGCTTCCTCGCTGTCTACGACGAGACCAGAGAAGACGAAGATGAGGACGATGAGAAGCTCCCCAACCTCGCAGAGGGAGATGTGCTTGAGGTCCTGGGTGCGGAATCAAAGTTGCACTCCACCCAACCACCTGCTCGCTACACCGAAGCTTCACTTGTGAAAGCTTTAGAGGAGCAGGGGATTGGTAGGCCCTCGACCTATGCAGCTATCATCTCAACGATTCTCTCGAAGGGCTATGCGGTAAAGCAGGGCAGTGCTTTGGTTCCAGAGTGGATCTCATTCACCGTGACCAGATTCCTCGAGGAGAACTTCGGTGACCTGGTGAACTACGAGTTCACCGCAAAGATGGAAGAGGATCTCGACCGAATCGCACTGGGCGAATTGGATCGCACCGGTTGGCTAAAAGGTTTTTACTTTGGGGAGCATGGCCTCAAAGAGACCGTGGAGTCGCTGGGGGAGTCTGATCCAAGGGCCATCAACAGCTTTGAGATTAGCCCCGGGGTCTTGCTTAGAACTGGCAAGTATGGGCCATACATTGAGCTTGAAGAGGCCGGTGAGCGTCGCATCGTAAACATCCCTGAAGGCTTGGCTCCCGATGCGCTCACCGCCGAGAAGGCTGCCGAACTGATTTCAGCCCCACCGGTGTCTGACCGTATTTTGGGCACTGATCCTCAGACTGGCCTTGAGATAGCTGTAAAGGATGGTCGTTATGGACCATTCGTCACCTTGGTTGACGAGGGCAATCCAAAGCCGAAGACGGCTTCACTTTTCAAAGACATGTCGGTTGCAACAGTGACCTTAGAAGATGCGATTCGCCTGCTGTCTTTGCCTCGAGAGGTGGGGGTCGATCCTGAATCGGGACAGGTCATAACCGCGCAGAATGGCAAGTACGGGCCTTATCTAAAGCGTGGCGTTGACTCCAGATCTCTCACCAACGAGTCGGAGATATTCAGCATCACCTTGGATCAGGCCGTAGAGATCTACAAACAGCCCAAGTACGGCGCTCGCCGAACTGCAGCCACTCCTCTTCGCGAGTTTGGCGAAGACCCAGCTTCGGGCAAGCCAGTCGTTGCGAAGACCGGCCAGTTCGGAAACTACGTCACCGACGGTGTAATCAACGCAACCGTGCCAAAGGATGAGCCGCTTGATGAACTTTCCAGCGACCGCGCCTTTGAGCTTCTAGCCATTCGCCGTGAGAAGCTTGGGGTTGAGCCAGGTGAGGCTCCGAAGACTCAGAAGAAGACCACTCGAAAAAAGCGCTGATGTTTATCTCATTCGAAGGCATAGACGGGGTTGGGAAGTCCACCCAGCTAGAGATGCTGCAGGAGTACCTGGTGGAGTTGGGTCACACTGTGGTTCGCACACTCGAGCCTGGTGGGACTGAATTGGGTCAGGAAATCAGACACTTGTTGCTTCATCGCAAGGGTGATGTTGCACCTAGGGCCGAAGCTCTTTTGTATGCAGCAGATCGTGCACATCACGTGGCGACAAAGATTCGACCTGCACTGTCCCGCGGTGAGATTGTGCTGACCGACCGCTACTTTGACTCCTCGGTTGCCTATCAGGGGGCGGCCCGGGATTTAGATGTAAATCAGGTGAGGGACATCTCCCTTTGGGCAGTGGATAACCTCGTTCCAGACCTCACGATTTTGCTGGATTTGCCAGCCCAGGACGCAATAGCTCGCCGATCTAAAACCGGCACCGAGCCTGACCGACTTGAGCGCGAGAAGGTCGAATTCTTTGAGCGTGCAAGGCAGATGTATCTTGAGCTGGCGCAGGAACCAAGGTTCTTGGTCGTGGATGCTCGCAAGTCCGTCTCTGAGATTCAGTCCGAGATTCGTGCCCGGTTGGCAGAGCTAGGAATTTCTTGAGCGGGAAAGTCTGGGATGAGCTACTCGGACAGCCGGAGGCCATCGAGCAGCTAACCCGTGTTGTCGCCAATAAGGAAAGCGGTGTCCACCACGCCTGGCTTTTCACAGGTCCACACGGCTCCGGAAGATCAAACCTGGCAATTAGTTTCGCGGCTGCACTGCAGTGCGAAAAGGGTGGCTGCGGTGAGTGTCAGAGCTGCAGGCTTGTCATGGCCTCAGCGCATCCGGATGTCACCTTGTTTTCGACAGATCGTGTCCAAATCAGTATCGATGAGGTCAGGGAGCTGGTTGCTAAAGCTTCGCTCTCGTCAAGCCTGGGTAAGTATCGGGTTTTGATCATTGAAGATGCCGATCGAATGACTGAACGCACCTCTAATGTGCTGCTAAAGGAGCTAGAGGAGCCCAGCGAAAACACGATCTGGATCCTTTGCGCCCCCTCGGTTTCAGACCTATTGCCCACTATCCGATCCCGAACCAGAAATCTAAACCTCAGGTTGCCTTCGACCGATGAGGTGGCTCAACTTCTGCACCAGCGAGACGGTATCAGTCTTGAGACTGCAAAGGTTGCTGCCCGACAGGCCCAGAATCACGTGGGCATGGCGAAGCGCCTAGCCACGAGCACCGACGCCAGAAACCGCAGGAGCGACACGATTTCGCTTGCGCTTGGAATTCAGAATCTCTCCAGCGCCATGATGGCAGCCGACAGGTTCTTGCAATTAGCCAAAAAGGATGCTGAGCAAGTCTCTGAACAAAAAGACTCTGAGGAAAAGCAGGCACTTTTGGCCGCTTATGGTTTTTCCGAATCCGACAAACTTCCGCCATCGGTGAGGGCATCATTCAAGGACCTCGAGGAAAACCAGAAGCGGCGCCAAACCAGACTGCTTCGCGATGGTCTAGATCGCATCCTTACGGATTTGGAGTCCATCTATCGGGATGTTCTGGCGATTCAGTTGGGCACCGGTACCGACCTGTATAACCCTGAGAATCTTTCGGAGATATCGGCACGCGCAGAATCGGGGACTGCGGAAATGACAATTGCCGTATTGGATGGTATTTCAAAGGCGCGCTCGAGGCTTGCAAGTAACGTAAGAGACCTGCTGGTGCTTGAAGCGCTATGTGTGAAGTTGATATTTAGGAGGCAAAGTGCGGCTTAGGGCTCTGGTGCTGTCTGCAGCGCTGCTACTGGCGGGCTGCTCTCCTGTAAGTGGCGATCTTTCGGCAATTGACTCCTTGGACGAGGTGATGTCGCAGGAAGTTTCTTGGACCCCTTGCGAAGGCAGTTTCGAGTGTGCCGAGATAGCAGCGCCACTGGATTGGCTGAACCCAACTGAAAACTTCATCACCATCGCACTCATGCGAGACTCAAATGCTGCCGATAAGCCGGTAATCTTCGTCAACCCTGGTGGGCCAGGAGTTTCTGCTGTGAAGTGGATGCGCGAGGGTTATGACACTTTGGGCTCTGCCGATCTACGCGGAGCATTTCAGCTGGTTGCTTTCGACCCCCGCGGTGTTGGGGAGTCCTCGGCGGTTAGTTGCAGCTCTGTAGAGAAAAAGGACCAGGTTTACTACGGGCAGTCTCCGTATCCATTTGGGTCACAGGAAGACATTGAGTATTCACGCAAGGTGTTGTCGGAATTTGCCCTGAGTTGCCAGGAGTCTGGATTCGATGTTGCCTACTTCAATACCCAGCAAACCGCACGTGATCTTGAGTTGATGAGGTCCCTGGTCGGCGGTGAGCAGCTCGACTATCTAGGTTTTAGCTACGGGACACTGCTGGGTTCAACTTATGCTGCCCTGTTCCCAGACAAGGTGGGCCACCTGGTTTTGGATGGAGCTATCGATCCTCAACTCTCTGAAACCGAGATGCTGTTGAACCAGGTGGTTGGTTTTGATAAGGCATTCCGAACCTATCTTGCCGATTGCATCGGAAGACCAGAGTGCCCATTCAAGGGATCTGTCGACAGTGCCTTGACTGTTGTTCAAGACTTCCTTCTAAAGATTGAATCGACCCCGCTGAAGACCCAGGTTGACCGTGAGCTGACTATTAACTCAGCACTGTCGGGAGTCTTCGCAGCGCTTTATTCAAAAGACTCTTGGATCTACCTCACCCAGGCCTTCCAGGAGGCACTCGCTGGTGATGGCACGACTATGTTGCTACTGGCCGACTATTACAACGACCGGGATGTGGCTGAAGGGTATGTGTCTAACTTGAACGAGGCTAACCTCGCCATCTCATGTGCCGATGCCAGGATCTCTGAGCAGGATGCTCTGGGCCTAAACGATGATTTCTTGGCCGCAAGCGCGGTATTTGGAAAGTACTTTGCCTATCCGTCTCTCAGCTGCGAGTCCTGGCCTGAGGGTAAGTCAATGGTCAAACTTGATTTCACTCAAGAGCTAGCTAACGCACCACTGGTGGTTGGAACCACAGGCGATCCTGCTACTCCCTACGAGCAGGCTGTGGCGCTTTCGGAACTTTTGGACGGTGCGATTTTGCTCACCTATGAGGGTGAGGGGCACACCGCCTACGGTTCTAATGTGTGCGTTGACGCTATCGTCGAGGCCTATTTCCGAGGTGAAGATATCGGAACCGGGAATAAAACCTGCGCAGGTTGAGTTACCCGCAATCTTTTTCGCTAGAGTCTGATAGGCAGCAATGCCTTGGTCGGTGAAGACCGGCCGAGTGAACAAAGGAGTTCAATGTCGGATCAACAGCATGGAGTTTGGGAGAAGACTCAGTCAAGCCCCGAATTCGCCCAGCTGAGAAAGAGCTTCAGGGGATTTGCTTTTCCTTTGACCGCAGCGTTTCTCTCCTGGTATTTCATCTACATTCTGCTCACAGCTTTTGCTCGTGACTTTGTAGTTACCCCAGTTATTGGAAACATCAACATCGCCTTCATTCTGGGCACGTTGCAGTTTGTGTCTACGTTCGTGATTATGTGGCTCTACGAACGTCACTCCTCGCACGTCCTGGATGGCGCTAGCGACAAGCTACGCGATCAGGTGGAGAAGGAGCTAGCCCAGTGAATCTAGATCACACAACAGTTTCATCTGCGCTGTTCCTGCTTTTTGTTTTGGTAACTCTTTACGTGGTGTTCCGTGCCTCAAGGCAGAACACCAAGGCAACCGACTTCTACAACGGTGGCGGCAACTTCTCTGGTTTCCAGAATGGTCTAGCTATCGCCGGTGACTATATGTCGGCTGCTTCCTTCCTGGGTATCGCAGGAACCATTGCCCTCTTCGGTTATGACGGCTTCCTGTATTCGATCGGATTCTTAGTTGCTTGGCTAGTAGCGCTGCTACTGGTAGCCGAGCCGCTTCGTAACTCTGGTCGTTTCACAATGGGTGACGTACTGGCCTTCCGCATGCAGCAGCGACCTGTTAGAACAGCGGCGGCAACCTCTACGGTTGTGGTTTCCGTGTTCTACCTGCTCGCTCAGATGGTTGGCGCTGGTGCACTGGTTTCCCTACTCCTAGGCTTCACCGATGGTGCTGCTAAGAACTGGGTAATCGTGGGCGTTGGTGTTCTGATGATCATCTACGTGACCGTTGGCGGTATGCGTGGAACTACTTATGTCCAGATCATCAAGGCGTTTTTGCTTATGACCGGTGCGGCAGTGATGACCATCATGGTTCTGATTCACTTCCAGTTCAACATCTCCGAGATGCTTGGAGCTGCTCAGGCAGCATCAGGAAACGCAAGCTTCCTAGAACCGGGACAAAGGTTTGGAAAAGACATCTTTGATGAGGCAGGCAACCTAGATGCCCTCAAGACCCTCTTCTCCAAGCTGGACCTGATCTCTCTAGCACTTGCGCTGATCTTGGGAACAGCTGGCCTACCGCACATCCTCATCCGTTTCTACACTGTGCCAACCTCCAAGGATGCTCGCAAGAGCGTGAACTGGGCAATCGGCCACATCGGTACCTTCTACCTGATGACCATTGCCCTTGGCTTTGGAGCGGCGGCTTTGGTTGGTGCCGAAGCAATTACGGCTAAGGACAAAGCAGGTAACGTGGCTGCTCCGATGCTCGCCGAGTACCTCGGTGGCGGCGTTGGAACAGTTGGTGGTGCAGTGATGCTTGCGGTGGTGGGAGCGATTGCTTTTGCAACCATCCTGGCTGTGGTGGCAGGTCTAACTCTTGCCTCCTCATCCTCACTGGCACACGACTTGTATGCAAACGTGATCAAGAAGGGCAACGCAACCCCTGAAGAAGAGGTAAAGGTTGCTCGTATTGCAGCGTTTGTGATCGGTGGACTATCGATTGTTTTGGCAATCGCAGCCCAGGGTCTGAACGTAGCGTTCCTTGTTGCGCTTGCATTCGCAATCGCAGCCAGTGGAAACCTACCTGCAGTGTTGCTGTCGCTGTTCTGGAAAGAGTTCAACACCCGCGGTGCGGTTTGGGCCATCTACGGTGGTCTATTCTCCGCAGTGGGTCTGTTGATCTTCAGCCCAGTCGTTTCTGGTGCGGCTACCAGCTTGATTCCACTTGATAGCGGAATCGCATTCAACTGGTTCCCACTCGCAAACCCAGGAATCGTCTCAATTCCATTCGGCTTCTTCATGGGCTGGCTTGGAACCAAGACCTCCAACGAGCGTAACTACGCAAAGTATGCCGAGCTCGAGGTTCGCTCCCTAACCGGTGCGGGCATCGCCAAGGCAGTGCAGCACTAGTTAGCTGAAAGTCAAAACCCCGGGGTCTAACGCCCCGGGGTTTTGCTTTTACTAGAGGTACAGCCCCGCGAGGATAAGTACGAAAATCGCCACGAAAATCGCAGGGGTT
>JACCDY010517500.1_pt1 | contig 13344 bp, 10 predicted proteins | sample 7446391 | NCBI WGS metagenome assembly JACCDY01 (sample SAMN15323451, study PRJNA562643) | freshwater metagenome | isolation source: river surface water | place: USA:Blue River Watershed | collected 2017-08-18 | reverse complement strand
TGATAATTACTTCTTCCCAAATATTTTGCTAAAGAAGCCTGGTTCTTTAGGGTCATTTGCATGCCCTTGGCAGCGATCTTGCTTGGACACTCCCTTGAGGGCTATTTCAAATTGAATGATTAAATGGTCCGTTTTTTACGACTGCTTGGGCAACACCCTGTGGGGTTGCTGGCTCCCTACCTCTCATTTGATGGTGGGTGGAGCCATTTTCAGAATCACATTTTGATCGGAAGGACTGCCTTCATTGAGCTGGATATCAAATACCCCGGAGCGACGTTGCCAATCATTGACAGATAAGGCACGGGATAAGCCTGCAAGATTGTTCACTTCGCTCAGATCACTTGTTGTGTACTCGGATGCAACTGTTCCTTGGTGATCAAAGAGAGTGGTTGCGATACACAATTGATCCAGTTCATCGATGTAAAACTCGATTACTCGACCTTGCTGAGGCCAGTCAATTAATGATGCAGTCTCAATCTGCCAAAATCCATCGCTAGTTTCAGATTTAAAGTGAGTGATTTTGTGTCGGTGGGTGTGGCCACATATCCACGCAACAATATTTGGTTGTCCTAACAAAAATTCTTTAATACTTTCACGAAGTATGCGTGGCGTGAGCTCAACCGTGTAACCGTTATACAAATCGTCAAGCGGATGGTGTGAGGTAATGACAATGAATCGATCTTGCAACTCTTCACATTGACGCTTGAGCCATTCAAACTGTTCTTGATCTAGAGATCCTTGCCATCCTCCATAGGGGTTTACTGTGTCTAGGGCGATCAATGTGATTGATTCGAAATCACGTCTCCAGTACTTTACCTTTTTGTCTTTGTAGTTTTGCTCAAAGACTGAGCTCCAGGTTGCTTGGGTGACAAAATCCCGTTCCACATCTTTTGTAACCTTTGCTTGGACAGCTTTTATGGGCAATGGATATCTGGCTGGACCAACTTCACTTACATTGGCCAGAGCCTGCAGCGCTTCATCGTGATCTAACTCAAAAATTTTAAGATCAGAGAGTGCAACCTCACGGAGAACTGCGTCTGGAGCAACCGTTCCCTGCAATAGTGCATCATGGTTGCCGTGCACCGGAAGCGATTGATGAATTAGCCCTGGGGTGATAAAGGGGGCTCTAATCGCATCTAGAAGCTCGGGCACTGTTGGGAAACCGTATAAGGCGCGCGGAAAGTCATCGCTCTCGCCAGTTGGCGTGCCATGGGGATTCCAAAAAAAGCGTGAGTAGTGTTCTCCGCCTGCGCCTTCCCACTTGTTGGTAGCACCGCTATCGGGATGCACCGTCCCACCATGGGCTAGGGTGTTGAACCAATTGAGTTCATTTACCTGAGCATTATCGGTTAAATCGCCAGTAATAAGAACTGCGTCAACTGGAGATTTAGTGATTGGCGTGCTTTCTATTTTGTTGATTGATCCAATCATGCTGTGTAGCACCTGCGTCGTTAAAATTTCTTGAGCTCTATAGGTTCCAACGAGCGTACCTATTAAAGCCGATGCTGGGTGATGTGGATCTGCAAATCGATCTAAATACTCAACTCTGGCCGGTGATTGCGCATCACAAATGTGGGTGTCAGATATGTGAACCAAGTTGAGAAGTGACTTCTTCACCGTTCCGGCTGAAGATGTATGGGCTTTGGATGGTTGATCAATTTTTAGCTCACGCCAACCAGCCTTATCTGTAGTGACTTTTTTTAGCCCGCCAAGAAATGGTTCAGGCATCACTGGGTTACAACCATCACACTTTCAACGTTGGTATGAACGCGTACCTGCGCTCGCGGTGCATACAGTTGTGCATCCTCTGAGGAAAGATTTACTGTCACATTAGTTCCATGATCTAGTTTTAGGTGAAGTATCGAGTTTGCACCTAGGAAAGATTTAGAAACAACCGTTGCTGCCTGGCCCTTACTCTCGTCAAGGCTAACTGAGATTGATTCTGGGCGAAGCAATGCAATGACATTGCTCGCGGAATCGGAAGGGTTTGAGTTCGATGAAATTGGATAACTTTGTCCAAAAAGTATTACAGAACTGCTCCCAACCTTCTTTGCTGGAATCTCATTCATGCTTCCAACAAATCGTGCCACAGTGGGATTTACCGGAGACTCGTAGACAATTTGCGGCTTATCCAGTTGCATCAGTTCTCCCCTATGCATCACACCCACCTGATCGGAGATAGTCATAGCTTCTTCCTGATCGTGTGTGACAAATAATGTAGTAATTCCGAACTCAAGTTGAACCCGTCGAATTTCATCTCGTAACTGGGTACGTACCTGGGCATCTAATGCGGATAATGGTTCATCAAGTAAAAGTACCCGAGGCCTAATGACGATTGCTCGAGCTAAGGCAACTCTCTGCTGCTGACCACCTGAAAGCTGGTGAGGATATTTTTGCTGGTGTTCTTCTAAACCAATAATTTGAAAGATTTCATCAACTTTGCGCTGAATCTCGGTGCGGCTGGTTTTTCTTGTACGTAACCCAAACTCCACGTTCTCGCGGGCGGTCATGTTAGGAAAAAGGCTGTACGCCTGGAAAACCATGCCAATGTCACGCTTTGCTGCAGCCACAGAGGTGACATCAGTAGAGTCAAAAAAAGTATGGCCCCGATCTGCCTTCAGTAGGCCGGCAAGAATTCGAAGCGCAGTTGTTTTACCACAACCTGATGGTCCAAGAAGGGTCACTAGGGAACCTTCGGGAATTGTCAAGGAAAACTTATTGAGTGCAACGGTCTTTCCGAACTCTTTATGAATATTTTCCATCGTAACAATTGACATTATTTTACTCCGACTATTATCGAGTTATTCTTGCGGCTAAAGAATGTGATTGAGGTCAGTACAAGCCAGACACCAACCAAACTCAAGACTGACAAAGCAACTGCAGTTGAAGCACCAGACATTCCAGCAACTGCTAGAACTGTAGGAAATGTGTCCCACAACAACAAAGATGCATAGGCGAATTCACCGAGTACCAAAGCTATGGTTAAAAAAACTGCTCCGTAGATTCCGGTTGTGACATTGGGAACCAAAACACGTCTGATTACGGTAAAGAAGCTTCCACCAAGTGAAACCGAAGCATCGTAAAGTGTTCTAATATCAATGGAAGAAAATGCTGAATCTATCGCCCGATAGCTAAAAGGAAGCGCCAAAATGACGTAGGCAAATATCAGGGCGTACGGCGTAGATTTCAATTGAGCAGGCATTGAATAGAGGAACCCAACACCTTGAACAATTGGCGGAATTACTAACGGTGTAAGGGTAAGAAACTCGATCCAACCTCTCGATTTTGGTATCACTAAATGGATATAAGCAACAGTGGGTACCAGGATTAGCAGAGTCAACAACAATGTTCCCGATGCGATTCTTAGGGTCAAGTACAAAGACTCCATCAAGGTCTCGTTTTCAGAGGCGGCGCGGATTGGGTCTAGTGTGTAACTTCCCTCTTGGTTTCTAAATGCAAAGACTGTCGAGGCGTAAATCGGCAGTGCAAAAAAAAGTAAGCCTGCGGTGATAACGAGATATTGGAAAAAAGATCTAAACACTCTTAAGCCCGCCATTTGGAGCTCCGCCTTTCAAGAATCGCGTACCCGACAGTGGAGATTCCAACTAACAAGACCATTCCGAGGCCTAGGGCCATTGCGGTATTTGCCCCATCTACCTGAACATTTGAGGCAATCAGAGATGCGATTTGCACTGGGACCAAAGCCAGAGATCCACTGGTTAATGAAGCGGCGGTGGCATAGGCAGCAAAGGAGTTGGCAAAAAGAAGTAGGAATATACCCAGCATTTGAGGGGTCAAGATTGGAATCAAGACCTTCCACCAATATACAAAATTTGAAGCACCCAATGATTGCGCGGCGTCAGACCATTCTCCTTTGATTTTCTCCAGCACTGGTAGCGCGATAAGTACCATGAGCGGAATTTGAAAATAAAGATAAACGATAAGCAATCCAGAGAATGAATAGATCGTCCAGTCCCCTGCATAAATATCGACACCAAAGTTCTTTAACCAGCCAGTTAGCGTTCCATAGGTACCTAAAACCGCGATAAACATAAATGCCAGCGGAACACCACCTGTGTTAGCAAGTACTCCCGAAGCGGTTGATACGGCCCTTCGCAGAAAACTGATTTTCGATGTTGAGATTGCATATGCAAATAGAAAACCAAAAAACATAGATAATGCAGCTGAAACAATTGAAAGTTGTGAGCTTAATATGAATCCGTCAAGATAAATTCCACTTGTAATTGTAGAAAAATTATTGAAGGTGAATTCATCTTGTGAGTTTAGAAAAGAAAAGCGCACTACAGAGATTAATGGCCATCCTAAGAAGATCAGCATGAAAAGCAACAGAGGTGCTAGCCCTACAAATCTGATGGCTGCCTTCAACTGAGTTCCTTTCTATCAAAAAGAGCGAGGTGGCGAAGACCCCTTGAAATCTTCGCCACCTCGATCCTTATATGCGAGTTAGAGCTTTGGCCAAGCTGGTGTTAGTACTGCCTTAGCTAGTAACTGCTGTTGGAGTGATGGGAAGACTGGCTTTGCTGACTTAGGTGTAGCAGGCAATAGTGCATAAGCAGCCTTGTTGTGCTTATTTGCCTTTACCATCGCATCTAAGCGAATTGGTCGTGCCCCACCTTGTAGCCATAAGTTCTGGCCTTCATCACTGTAAAGAAATTCTTGCCACAAACGAGCTGCTGCTGGATGTGGGGAGTCCTTTACAACTGCCTGCGCGTAAAATCCACCTAGAAGAGCATCTGAAGGCACAACGACCTTCCAGTCAACTTTTCCAGACTGTCCCTTGTACTTTCCGTGCAAGTAGTCCCAGTCAAGCAAGATTGGAGTCTGGCCAGCTTCTACAGTTGCAGGAGTTGCTGCAACAGGTACGAAGTTTCCAGAAGCCTTCAACTTTGACCAGTAATCGAGACCGTATTGAATATTGTTTGCACCCATTACTCCCTTGGCAGCTCCAACAGATGTTGCAAGCACAGCTAGGAATGCTGAGTTAGAAGAGGTTGGATCGCCGTTTAGCGCAACCTGGTTCTTATAGATTGGATTTAGGAGATCTGCAAATGACTTAGGTGGGGTCTTGACTAGATTTGCGTCATACCCGATACCGATGTAGCCGCCGTAATCAGAGAACCAAAGACCATTTGGATCCTTAGCAGCTGCAGGAATGTCATTCCATGTTGCAACCTTGTATGGAGCCCATAGTCCTTCTTGAGCACCCTGTACTGCGAACTGAAGACCTACGTCAACGACGTCAGGCATACGGCTTTGACCCTTGAGTGTGCGGACTGCAACTAGCTCTTCTGCAGAGCTTGCTTCAGGATCGTAAGAGTTAACTTTGATCTTGTACTTCTTTTCAAAAGTTTTGATTACATTTCCGTAGTTTGCCCAGTAATCTGGCAACGCAATTGTGTTGAGTTCGCCCTCTTTTTGAGCGAGCTTAACAAGTGCAGCTAATCCGCCGACATCCTTGGCAGATGTAGCCTTTGCAACAGGCTTAGTTGCAGCCTGTGCTACTGAATATTGTGCTGAAAGCGCAACAGCAAGCACGGTGCCTACTAAAATGCGCAGAAACTTTTTATTCATGTTTCTCCTTACGTTGGTGCGGAGATCAAACTGTTGCTAAGTAAATTTCATAGGCTTTTCAAATGTCGTTTCAAGGAACGTATAGGAAACATTGCACATACTTTCGGTGGCCAGGCGGTTCACTTGGCGTTCACTACGATGTTGATTATGGCTTCAGGAGTTGCTCAACACAAACATTGCACCTATCTCGCATAACCTCCTGCGTGACAATTTAAAATAAAGAAGAGTCGCCCTATAAGCCGGACAACCTGAAAGTCTTTTAAAATCACGCTCAAATTAGAGCAATTTCTGAAGACTGCCCATGTTTCTTCCCATATGAAATTGTCATATTTCATGAACCTGATTTAATTCCACAATTCTAAACGAGCTTCAAACTACATTCGTTATATTTAACCATGAGCAAAAATCCTGTATTGATTGTTATCGATGTTCAAAAAGGTTTCTTGGATGAAAAATGGGGTAATTCGAACAATCCAGGATGTGAAGACAACATCAAAAAACTTCTCAAAATCTGGAGAAATGCGAAATATCCTGTAGTTCTCGTTAGGCACGATTCTGTTTCTCCTCAATCCCCCCTCCACCCTGGACAATATGGGAATGATTTTCAGGATGGAATAGATGGGATACACGATCTACTTATTTCCAAGACTGTTAACTCCGCTTTCTATGGGACCCCCTCGCTCAAAGATTGGTTGGATCTAAATTCTTACTCAGACTTGTATGTTTGCGGAATAACCACCAATCACTGCTGCGAAACTACTGCCCGTATGGCTGGAAATTTAGGTTACAACGTAAAGTTTGTACTAGATGCCACCAGAACCTTTGACTTCAAAGATTTGGCAGGAAATCTTGTTTCAGCAGAAAGTGTTTATCAAATGACTGCGACTAACCTCAGCGGAGAATTCGCAGAAGTTGTTCTAACTTCTGACATAACCATCTAACATTCCACGATGTCCTCAGGAAACTAGCACAATGTCATTCTTTTTCTTAGATCGTGCCTTACGAGCTGCGGCATCCATTTTTTCTGCCAGAGACGCTGAATTGCTCTCGAAGAGATGACCGTAGGTATCCATGGTTTCGAGGATTGACTCATGGCCACATAATTCTTGGATCTCTTTTTGCAGGGCACCTTCAGCAATTAGTGTCGAGACGCAAGTGTGACGAAGTACGTGAAGATTGGTTCCCTTCGGTACGCCAAATTTTCGAGCATGCTCTCGAAACAAATTGCAGGCGTTCTTGTATCTCATTTCTTTTCCATCACGGTTTTGAAAAATTAGACCTTCTGGCCCAAGACCAAATTTTTGGATATGGTCTCTGAGAATAATACTTAAGTCACCCGGTAATGCTATTTCTCTTCTACTTTTCTTTGTCTTCATTGTTTTCTTAACAAGCTCGTTTGGATTTCGACTAATTTGTTGATCAATAAGAATTCGTGCGTTTTCAAAATCAATTTGTCGTAAAGACAAGCCAAGAATTTCTGACGGTCTCATAGCTGTGTAATAGCCTGTCCAAACAATTGCACGAAATTTTGGACTCATACTATTGGCGATAGCCTCAACCACTTCGTATTCAAGGGGAACAACCCGATTGACTCGAACTGCCTTTTTTCTTTTTACACGAGACATTGGAGAGTCTGCGAGGAATTTATCATCTACAGCAGACTTAAGAATCGATCCTAATTGGTTAGCAATGCTTTCAATATACTTATCGGACAAAGGGGGCTCTCCATATGACTCCAAGTTATTGAGTTTAGCAAGCCAAGTTTTGATCGTTGAGGTTGAAATCTTATGCAGCGGAAAGCTCCCCAAGTGCGGAAGAATATGTTTATTTATCTTGTACTGATATCCCAGCTTGGTCTCATCTTCAACGTCTAAAGTATGTTTCCAAATCGTATCAATGTATTCAAACAGAGTTATATTTGAATCAATTGGATCAATATACTTTTTACGCTTGATGTCCACTTCCATGGCTTTTGCAAATTCCAAGGCTGACTTTGAATCCTCAAAACCACCTTTTTCTGCTTGTCTACCGTCTGGACGGTACCAACGTGCGTAGTACTTATTGCCCTTCTTTCTAGAACTTGGCATTATTTAGAACCTCTCACCTTCTGAATTGCTTTTTCTCTTGCAATACCATTTGAATTAACAAACTCTTCTTCGCCTTTTTTTGTGAGTTGCCCACCCGCCTTCCCACTTCCTGAACTTGTGAGCCACTCATTGCGGCGAGCGATTTTAAGAGCGACGTGAACAATATTTGTATCAACCTTTAGATACTCGGCGGTCCTCTGAGCGGCCCTCACTGTACTTATACTGCAATGATCTGTGTATATCTTGGCTATCAAAATTGCATCATCCGAATTAGCACCAGAAACTAATTTAGAAATCTTTTTGGAAGAATCCTGAATACCTCGAGCTCTAGCAGTTTGATCACTTAGTAGAACGACAGTGTTTCCACGTACCGACTCTCTTTGTAAGGAATGCATTAATGCTTCTGCCCGTTCCATCAGGATTTCTCCCAGCGGCAACTTCCGAAATTCGCTTGCCGACAAACCTTTTGCGCCCTGGCTTAAGTTTGGTATCAATTTGAGCCTCATTTTCTGTTCTTCTTTAGAAGGTCTCAGGGAACTGGAAGCTACTAATTGAATTTCTAGGCTTTGAAGGACGTGTGCACCCGAATCAGATCTGAATGAACCAATCCAAAAGCGATATGGACTCTCATCATGCCAAGTGATCACTCGTTTCGAACTCTGTAGCGAATCACTGTCGAACATATGTCCCGTGAGCATCAAACATTCTCCTTTGGTCTAAGACTTGCACAAGCCTAGACCTTAATGTATGTTTCAGCAAGTCTAGGTTAATTCGAACCTAGACCAATGAAAGGATAAAGAAATTGCCGGTTAAGCAACTAACTACAAAAGGAGTCGCAGCACTTCTGTCCCGCTCGCCTCACTGGGTTCATATGAACGCTAAGCGCCTTGGAATCCCCCGTTACCGCATAGGAGGAACTTGGGTTTACGAAGAGGCTCAGGTGATCTCATGGTTCGAGAGCAAAAAAGAAACATCTGAAGATTCTCCAGCCAAAAATAGATTCAAGGAGCAGGTAATTCTATGAGCGAGCAACAGATCAATGAATACTCGAAAATGGGATGGAAATTGTTACCTTGCCATGGAATTGCAAATGGTAAATGTAACTGTGGCGATTCGCACCATGACTCAAGCGATGCAGGAAAACATCCGCTTCTTGCTGACTGGAATAAAAAGTCGACTGGCGACTTGAGGACTTTGAATGAATGGTTTGGAACTAACACTGAGAATAACATTGCAGTCAACTGCAGTGCTAGCGGTCTAGTTGTCATCGATATTGATCCAAGAAATGGTGGCGACGAGTCATTTCTGCAATTAGAGAGCTGGTTAGATGGCGATATCCCTGAAACACTTACAGTTTTCACTGGTGAATATCTCATACGAGGTGTTAAAACTAGAGGACGCCACCTCTACTTCAAAGCTGAAGAAGGTGATCAGTTCTATCGAGATTTTTCAAAACAAGGATTCAAAGGTATTGATATTAAATTTAATGGTTATGTCTTACTGCCACCATCTAAACATGTAAGTGGTGTTGACTATACTTGGGATGAGAATCTCAACCCATTTAAGACATCAATTTCTAGCTTGTCACCAAAAATGCGTGATCTCATGGTGAAGAAATCCAATCTGACTAGCCATTCAAATGGTTTAAATAACTTAAATTTTGAATTAGCTAGCAAGAATGAAGCCACAGAAAGTGCCAAACGTGAACTAGATAAGCAGGTAAATCGCATATCGATGAGGACTGCAAAAGGCCAAAGAAACGTGACTCTGAACGAGTCTGCATTCATCATGGGGCAATACATAGGAGGTGGACAGATATCAGTTCCTGAAGTGGTGGAAGCCCTCACTAAAGCCGCAAGGATCGCCTATAGAGGCCAAAATGCGGAGGCCGAGATTGCATCCGTTTTAAGACTTACAGGTGGAGCACTTTCTGCTGGTTCAAATAGCCCAATTTACGATATTGAATTCGAGAATTTGGAAACCTTAGAGGTTGAAAATGGAACAGATGAAGAATTTCTGAAAAGACTGAATCTTGTGAATTGGAGAGAAGTCTGGGAAGACACTTCTGAGGAAGTCTGGTTTGTCGACGGAATAATTTGTGCTGAACGTGGGCACACTATTTACTCAGACCCTGGAGTAGGAAAGTCACTTTTAGTCCGAGAGTTCAGTGCATGCCTAGCAACAGGAAAATCCGTCCTCGGTTTGGCGGCAAAGAAGCCAATTAAGGTTCTATACATCGATCATGAAAATATCCCTAAGACGGATATTCGACGAAGCCTTGTCGATATGGGATTTACTTGGGAAGAGCTAGAACAAAACTTCAAGTTAATGTCCTTCCCAGACTTCACTCCTTTTGACCTGCCTAGGGGTGGTCAAGAACTAAAAAGGGCTCTTGAAATAATCAATCCTGAATTAGTTGTAATCGACACACTAAGCAGAGCGATTAAAGGGAAGGAAAATGACAATGACACATGGATTGATTTCTATAATTACACAGGAAAGATTTTGAAGTCGATGGGTATTGCGTATATTCGTATCGATCACACTGGCAAGAACTCTGATGCTGGTCCACGAGGTGGTTCAGCCAAAATGGGTGATGTGGATTTGGTCTGGCACCTCAAAGAGGTGGTTACAGATAAAAAATACAGACTGATTAATGAAAAGCATCGAGTTCCTTTGGCTCAACTTGAGTACAAAATCTCTCGGGAATTATTGCCCCTGCGCCACCAACTCTCTGGAGCCCTAGATTGGAAACTATATGCAATTAGATCGGCAAAATATGAAAAAATCTATAGAGAAATCTCAAATTTTATGGACACTAACCCGACACATCGCAATGGTCTAAATAGCTTATTTAGCGCACTTAAAGATGAGTGCAAGGATTTAGGTGTCTCCCGTCGTGAATTCGATCGTGCTCGAAAAGACTACTTTGACATTCAAGATGAAATTGCAGAATTTGAGGAGTGAGCCACTGTGCCAAACAACCCTTTGGCATGACTGGTTCGAAGATTTGGACAATGTTGAGTAAACCATCCATCCCCATCTCTAATAGATGGGGTGGTGGTTCGCAACAGTCTTATTTTTTAAGAGGCACCTATCTCAGGCTTCCTGAAATTCAGGATACCTGATGGATATAGATATAATTTTTGAGAAATCTTGCTGTTTAGAAAAGGCATGCGTAAATAAGTGCCATGAGCACCACAAAAACTGATTCATTTTTTACTCAATTCTTCGACTTTTGCCCAAATAGTAGGGAGATCGATTTCAGATGAATCTAGTGTTTCCGAGTGGCCACCTTGCGGCATTTGCTCAAGAACAAGGTGCCGAGGAATTCCTAGATCTTGCCGTAGCCAGTTCAAGGTTTCTTGCTCTATTTCATAGGCAATTTCGGCTGTTGCAAAATCTAGGGATTTGAACAACTTCCAACCATGCTTTTTATGCTGGTCAATTCGATTTGTGCTTGATTGATAACCGCCTATACCTACTTTGTGTGACCCTAGCTCAGTGTGAGTCATTACATAAAGGAAAGCTGGAGCGGATAGATTAATTCCACCGACTGCACAGTACTTACATCCACCCCCATTTTTAATCGAGCTGTACAAAGGTTTGACTTCTCTACCGCAAACATTGTGAATAGCTCGAATCGGAGTCCTGCGGTTTACATATTTCTCTAAAGGTTTGAACCCACGAGAAACAAACAACTTCTCAACCACCTTTGGAGAAATTGGCTCAAGGCCGGCACAATAATTGCAACCAACGCCTCCCATTTTTACATAACCGTAAGTTGGATTAACTTTCCTTCTGCAAACTTTGTGAATTGAATTCCAGCCGATTGAGGCTCCTGGATAAGGAACAAGTGGTTCTAGGCCTCTACTTCTATACAGCTCAAGAGCTTCCTCTGGGTCCACAAATAATCCAGCGCAATAAGCACAAGGTCCCTGCCCTGCTCTTAGTCCGCTATACCGTGGAGAGACCTCCCTCCCACACTTAATGTGAATAGATTTCCAAGGTTTAGACGCTCCTTGGAATTTCTCAATAGGCTTCAATCCCATCTTAACGAAAAGTGCTTTTGCGTCTTTTATATCGACCGCAGCTCCCGCACAGTACTTGCATCCATTCTGACCCTGTTGGACCGATGCCCATCTCGGTGAAACTTCTTTCCTGCACTCAGAGTGGATTGATCTCCAAGGATGATGAGGCCCTTGGAATTTCTCCAAAGGCTCTAAGTTCTTACTCCTAAAGAAAGCATATGCACGTTCTTGGGTAATCTTCAGGTTTCCTGAACAAGTAGGGCATCCAACTCTTCCTGATTTAATTTTCCCAAATGAAGGTCGAGTGCTACTTCCACACTCGAGGTGAATTGATTTCCATGCTTTTGCACTTCCAGGGTAGGGAACCAGTGGCTGGAAGCCTTTCTCAACCATAAAGTTGAATGCTTCATCTGGGTCAACAAATTGATCACTACAGAAATGACAACCCATACTTTCACCACGCCGAACAACGTCATACATTGGGGATACTTCATTGCCGCAAACGAGATGAATCGAACGCCAAGGTTTTTTATTGTCTCCAGGATAGGGATCTAGAGGTTTGAGGTCCTTGGAAATAAAGAGAGCCACAGCATCTTTTGGGTCAACCGCTTTATGTGCACAGTATTTGCAGGGTCCTTGACCTTTTTGTAACCCGTTGTATCTGGGCGAAACGATCTTCCCGCAAGGGATATGAATACTTTTCCAAGGATGTTTATTCCCTTGGTATGGCTCTAAAGGTTTCAGTTTCAGCTTCTTGAGAGTCCTGAGCGCTTCCTTTTCATCAACTCTCACACCCGCACAGTAGGCACAACTGCTCTTCTTTGACTTCACCATTGAAAGCCTAGGAGTAACTTCTCTTTTGCATTTCATACATCGAGATTTCCAAGGGTGACTGGAGCCCACAAAAGGTTCCAGTGGAAGGAGACCGGCAGCTTTCATTGTCTCGATTGCTTCATTGTCATCTGTTCGATTACTTATTCCCGCATTAACCCTCGCACAATATTTACATCCCCCGCCATTGGTTCTAACTGACTTATATGAAGGAGTCACCTCTTTGCCACAAACCAAACATTTGGACTTCCAAGATTTCGATGCACCTGGAAAATCAACAAGTGGCTTCAATTTTGCCTTCTTCATCAACTTCATTGCATCATCTGGATGCACAGCATTCCCAGAACAAAATGAGCACCTAACGCCCTTTGTTCTCACATTGTTAAAACTTGGCGAAACTTCTTTTTTACACTTAAGACACTTAGATTTCCATGGGGTTGCTGAAGACACATAGGGAACAAGTGGGGCAAACCCAGAGGCCCGCATTACCTTGCGTGCCTCTGCATCAGTTATCTTCTTTGCCACACGCTTATTCTCCTACCAACCTCTGACATTTCACTAGAAGTGTCGCCCTAAAGGCCAGAGATGACATAGTTGTGCGTGAAGCCATGCTCAAAAAAACGATTTGCCCCCATTATTGCCCCCAAAAGATTGAGAAGTTCTGTGGAGAGGTGCTACCTAAGGTAATTTCTGTTGGTCCTTAATGGAGTTGTATTTGTACTTCCAAACACTTTCTGCACCCGAATGGCCAACTACATAGGTCATTCCAATCGCACTAACCGCCAGAAAAGCCATTAGAACTC
>JACCDY011267495.1_pt1 | contig 13350 bp, 12 predicted proteins | sample 7446391 | NCBI WGS metagenome assembly JACCDY01 (sample SAMN15323451, study PRJNA562643) | freshwater metagenome | isolation source: river surface water | place: USA:Blue River Watershed | collected 2017-08-18 | reverse complement strand
GGCGCGGCCAAAGGCCGCGCCGCTTTGTGACTCGTACGCCCCTACTCCCTAGTTTCTCTTTCTGTATCAACCCCTACTCTCGGTCGCATGAGCGGGAAGTACTGTGTTTCGCGAATTGGTTTATCAACTAGGTACGCAAAGAATCGTTCGCCGAGTGTGGCAGCACCAAAGGTTGGCGGCATCCCGTACTCGAGCATTTCGACGAATTCCCAATCGGGCATCATAGCCTCGGTATCACCCTGCGCCAGCAGATCGGCTTGAGTTTCAAAGCGACGGCGTTGCTCCTCTGGGTCATTGAGCTCTGCGAAGCAGTTATTGAACTCAGCACCAGCAATAATGAGCTGCCCCCGGAGCACGGTACCAGGTCTCTCTGGATTCTCCTTAGAAAGTGGTGAGACGAGCTTCGGGTGCCCGGTCAACCAAACAGGGCCAGCGATCTGCTTTCGGCAGTGCTTCCATAGGGTATCAGTAAGCCGTTCGCGATTACTCCCCTCATGGGCGATACCAAGTTCGGCTACTTTTGCTAACAGTTCTTCGTAGGTCGCCGCCACCACATCGATCCCCGTTACTGACTTCACGGTCTCAACGTAGTCGATCCGTTTAAATGGTCCAGTAAAGTCGACGCTGAAGCCTTTGATCGAAAATACACGCTGACCATCAAACGCATGGTCGAGTACGTACATGATGTGCTCTTCAAGCATTCGCAACCCCTCATCAAAATTCAGATAGGCAGCGTAGAACTCGATGTTGGTGAACTCCTGCAAGTGGTCAGGGCTCGTTCCCTCGTTACGATAGACACGGCCGAGTTCAAAGGTTCGCGGGATGCCTGCTGCCATAAGACGCTTCTGCCACAACTCACCGACGCTGATACGGAGGTAGAGATCAATGTCAAAATCATCATGGTGCGTCACAAACGGGTTGGCTTCAGCCCCACCCGTCGTGGTCTCTAAGGTTGGCGTATGCACTTCAACAAAACCCCTATCTTCGAGGAACCGGCGTGAAGCTGCCCAAAAAGCGGCTTTCTGCTTAAACATCTCTGCCACCTCTTGGTTGAGCAAGATCTCGAGGTACCGTTTACGAAGACGCTCATCATCATCCTTGAGGCCAAAGTGCTCGGTCGGAATAGTAGCAATCGCCTTTGTTAAAACTCGCCAGCTCGCTACAGCAATGGCTGGCACGCCGCGCTTTGTCATATACGCAGTACCAGCAACCTCAATAAAGTCGCCGGCGTTTACCATGGCTACGAATTGATCAAAGTTACTTTCTTCCAAAAACTCTTTCGATAAGAATGCTTGCAGCCGATCAGTGCCATCGTAGAGATCAGCAAACGCGATCGCACCGTGCTCCCGGAGCGCCATCACTCGACCAACAACCGTTGCACTGCTCTTTGCCCGTTCGAGCTCAGAAAAGGCAGCCAGGAACACTTCGATGGTATGCGTCACGTTGGTATTCGGTGGGTAGACAGGATGACCCGCTGCCAGGAGCGCATCTCGTTTCTTCAAGCGATCAGATCGCAGTTCATCGGTGCTAGACATACTGCTGTATAGTAGCGACCTTTTGCGATTTTGCAAAGGAAAACGGCCGGCGCCGTAGGCGCCGGCCGTTTCCTACATACTAGTTCACTTTCAGCACCTTGTACTTCTGCTTGCCAGCCGGAGTCTCAAACTGAATTTCTTCACCCTTAGTCTTTCCCATCAACGCTTCACCGAGCGGTGAGAGAAATGAGAGTTTCTTATCGTGAATATTTGCTTCCTCGCTACCTACGATGGTGTAGCAAATGTTAGCTTTATCACCATCTTTCTGAATACAAACCGCCGAACCAAGGCCAACGACATCACCCTTATCATTAGAAACTATTTTTGCTTCTTTAATAACCTGCTCAAGGTGTGCAATGCGCTCCTCGATCGCTGCTTGCATGTCACGTGCCTCTTGGTACTCAGCATTTTCTGACAGATCCCCTAAGCTGCGGGCGTATTCGAGCGATTCAGCGACTTCCTTGCGGCGGACGGTCTTGAGGTGCTCGAGCTCTTTTTTAAGCTCTTCGAACTTCTCTTTAGTGAGGTATGTTTGTGAATCGTTCATAATGCAAATTTACGTTCCCACCATTATACGCAGAACGCCTTTCGGGTCAAACTGTGCAAAAACTCCTACTCCCCCTACGCGGCGGGCACTGGCAGACCAAGGTATTCTGGAGTGTTCACCCGCATCCACTCTACGACGTCTCCCATAATACGCGTGGCTCCGAGCGCATTTGAGCGCGGCGCTTGATCCATCATGAGGATAAATGAATACTGAGGATCTTCGTACGGCCAGAAGCCAGCAGCCCATGAGTTGACGTACTGATTGCCAGCACCGATTTCCGCTGTGCCCGATTTAGCCGCAATGGCGATGTAGGGCTTCTCAAGCGACCGAGCCGTACCGCCTGGGTAGTTGGTCGTCATGCGCATCCCTTCGTGGATGATCTTGAGACTCGCTGGATCGAGCGCCACGTCCTCGAATGTTGGCTCACCGTCTTTGATGAGTTGTGGTGTGAAAAAACGTCCGCCGTTAGCGAGTGCGCCATACGCAACGAGCATCTGGAGCGGTGTCACTTGCCAGCCGAACTGACCAATAGCTGTCTGGTAGGTATTGCCAAGGCGCCACGCTTCATTGAATGTTGCTTCCTTCCATTCCGGAGTAGGCACGGTTCCAGCCTGCTCATTGGCGAGTGCAATGCCAGTCGTAGTGCCAAACTTAAAGAGGTGGAAATACTCATCCATTTTCTCAATGCCCAGTCCTCTCTGATCAGCGAAGCCACCGCTGATGTAGTAGAAGTAAACGTTCGATGAGAATGCAATGGCCTCACGCATAGTCATTGCGCCGTGCGCACGCCAGTCAGTAAAACGAGCCGGATTGCTTGGGTCATAGGGATTAGGTATCACAATCTCTCCGGTACTCACGATCGTCTTCATTGGGTCAATTGTTTTTTCCTGCAGGGCCGCGTAGGCCATGAATGGCTTCACAATTGAACCGGGCGTATATGCGCCGGCAAATACTTTATTAAGGAATGGGAAGCGTTGATCATTGTTGTACTGCTCAATCAGCGCAGTATCATCGCCATCAGCCATGACTTCTGGATCGTAGGAAGGGTAGCTCGTCATGGCGATGATCTCACCGGTCTTCACGTCCATAATGGCTGCGGCTCCGCTGCGAAAACCCGCTTTGATCGTCGAGGTGGCGATGATGTCATACATAGCTTCAGATAAGCGCGCGTCAATAGAGAGCGTGAGCGGTTCACCCGCTTGAGCTGGTTCGACAATATGTTCAGCAATGACCGATCCATGCGCATCGGTTTCGACCAGCTGCTGACCATTAACGCCGGAGAGGGATGTATTAAAAGCAGCTTCGACACCATTGCGACCGATGTACTCGGTACGGTAGTAGAACCCAAACTTATCTTTGAGCGGGTAGCTGACGTAGCCAATGATCTGCCCTAACCCATTTCGGTCAGTATACGCACGGACGGGAAACGAATAGAGGCCAGCAGTATCAGGTTCATTCCAAGCAATCAGTTCGCCATTTCGATCATAGATGACGCCACGCTCAGCGATTATAGTGGAGCGATCAATGCTATTGCTGTCACTGATATTACGGTATTCAGCGCCCTCAATAATTTGGAGTGAAAATAGTTTGCTGATAAAGACGAGGGCAACGCCGATGAATATAAGCGCTACAACGCCGACATTTTGCTCGGTGATGGGAAGCTCCATTTTACCCTCTAATCGCCCCTGGTTGAATGAAGGTAGGTTTGAAGCATCAAGGAGTATCTCCTCGAAAGAGACTTCTTTCTTCGGCCGCTTGTGCCAGCGTAGACCAAACATGCTAGCGATTATACAGCGAAAGGTAGGGCTTCCAAAAACGAATGATCAGTAAGGCCACAAGAACAGCAATTGTATAGATTGGCCAGTAGCCTGAACCGTAGCCGAAGTAGGCATCAATGAGCGCTGCCACGATGAGCGGCTCAAATCCTTGATAGCGAAGGAGATGGAGCAGCGTAGCAGCGGTAAAAAACCACCACGGGCCGATTGCTCCCGCTATGACTACCAGCGCGGTTAGAAAAATGCGAAAGATCATAGGCTAGTTGGTGTCGCATGGGGTACGGTCGTACTGCTCGATGTAGCTATCGCGTGTGACGAAGTGCTCTGGTAGCCAGGTGGCACCGCTACTGTAAAAAGCTCGTTACGGAGCACCGCCACGTTCTTAAGCGCATCATCGAAGGTTGAACCGGTCATAGCCGTGGTGCCAACCGATACGAGCCGTAAGCTGCCAATTGGGGTGGTCGGCGATACGTACGCATACTGTTCTGGCTCAGTCGGCACGGTTTCGAGGTATGACACAGAACCGTACACCCCTGACGTAATCGAAGGTAAAATGACCAAATCGCCTTCTTTCACCGTGATACCCTGCGGAATACCAACCCGGAGCTGTCCACCACCAATACCAACAGCCGACGTAAAGATATCAGGACCAAGCACGTACACGGTCGAAATGAAATCAGGGGTAGTGATGAGCGTCACCAGGGCAGTTTTATCAGTGGTTGACTGAATGAAACCGATGACCGTGCGGTCTCCAATGTACACCGGCGCACCGATGACGATGCCATCGCGTGCACCCTGGTCGATCATAAGCATATCGTAGGGCAGTGCATTCGGCCGGCCGATGACCCCGGCGAGTATCCGCTCGTCACCTTGATCGCCGAGGAGGTGTCGTAGTTCCTCGTTCTCTTTTGCCAACATTTCGCTCGTGAATCTATCACCGCTGCGACTCGCGAGCTGCTGGCGCATATCGTCCATGCTCGCAATCAATTCGGAACGATTACGGAGGTACTGTGGTAAGCTACCGGAAGATTCACGCACCCAGTGGGAAATACCGTTTATTGGTGCCATGACGACAGCGGCTGCGACGTGCATCAGGCGTGGTGCAAGCCAAATCAACCCCACCAGCAAGAGGCCAACCAGCACCACGTGCATGAGCTGCTTATTCTGCGAGGTACGGCGAGAGTTCACCCTCGTTGTTGATGAGAATTTCTTCATACTGTTCCAAATTCTCTAATACAATACCAGTTCCGCGCACAACTGCACGCAGGGGGTCAGGCACAATAAAGATCGGCACCTGCACCATTTCTTCCAAGAGCGCAGCCAGTCCCGGAATGAGCGCTCCGCCGCCGGCAAGGTGAATGCCCCGCTGCATGACGTCGGCCATTACTTCCGGTGGTGTCTTTTCGAGCACCGTCCGCACTGCTTCTACGATCGTATCGACCGAGTGTGACACAGCCGCGCGAATGTCTGTATCCGTAATGACCACCTCACGCGGTAAACCGGTCACCACGTCACGTCCACGCACAACCATTTCTCGCTCCGCACCATGACGCTCGATCGTGGTGAGTGCGATCTTGGCATCTTCCGCTGTCTTATCCCCCACCAGGACCTTAAACTGATCACGGATGTAGCTCACTATCGCAGCGTTGAGATGGTCACCCGCCACGCGCAGGTTCTTAGCCACGACGATACCATTGAGTGAGATAACAGCAATATCAGTGTTTCCGCCACCGATGTCGATGATCATGTTACCAACAGCTTTGCCGACTGGCAGTTTAGCTCCGATTGCGGCCGCCATCGGCTCTTCTATGAGCAGTACGTCACGCGCACCAGCATTCTTTGCCGCGTCGCGCGCAGCTCGCATTTCAACGTTCGTGATCCCAGACGGAACGCCGATCAGAACCCGCGGAGCAATCAACGTGCGCATTTCGCTCCGCACTTTGTTGATGAGGTAGGCAAGCATTTCTTCGGTTACTTCAAAGTCGGAGATCACTCCTTCAACGAGCGGCCGAATGACCTCAATGTGCGTCGGGGTGCGGCCCATCATCGCCTTGGCTTCGTTACCCACTGCTACGAGCTGACCCGTTTTTCGGTTGATAGCGACGATGGTCGGTTCATTCAATACGATTCCCTTCCCTTTGACGTAGACGAGCGTGTTTGCAGTACCGAGATCAATGCCGATATCGGTCGAAAAATTTTCGAAGAATCGATCTAATTTTTTAAAGAGTGACTTCATGCCGTCTCAGGAAGCTTTAGTAAAATCATCAAAGAGCTCAGCTTCAGCGAGATACCGCACCTCGCCCGTTTGTCGAACCACAAGCTCAAACTTCCCTTCTTCTTTCGTCTTGCGACTCACGACAACCCGGTACGGAATACCGATTAGATCACTATCAGCGAACTTCTCGCCCGGGCGAGCGTCACGGTCATCATAGAGCACTTCAACACCAGCGGCTTTAAGCGATGTATAGAGGCCATCAGCCCAATCGCGCACCTCGGCATCATCAGTATTGAGCGCGATCAGGTGGACTGCAAATGGTGCAATGCTCTCTGGCCAGATAATACCCTTTTCATCAGCCAACAGATCCACGATCGTACCCATTGTTCGCGCTGGTCCGATACCGTAGCAGCCCATGATCACCGGTCTTTCAGTACCTGCTTCATCTTTAAAGGTTAGCCCTAGCGCCTCAGAGAAACGGGTACCGAGCGAGAAGATATTTCCCACCTCTATACTCTTGCGCTTTTCAAAGGTGTTGGGTGCTGCACCGAGCTCTGTCAGGTCAACCTCTTGCATCACCTCTTCATTGACCGCAATGCCCTTTTCCTCGTTCACGTACACCACGTCCTCACCTGCCTCAGCAAGCGTCTGAAACTCATGGCTGAATTTTGAGAACGCACCGCCCGAAGCAAAAGTCTTGTAGGTTTTGTGACCGATGCCGACGCGGTCAAAAATGCGCATGTAGGCTTCGGCGCACGCTTCGTACAAGGCGCTGTGCTGCTCCTCCGTTGCAGCAAAGGAGTAAAGGTCTTTCATGAAAAACTCTCGTGTGCGCATGATACCGCTCTTAGCTCGCTTTTCGTTGCGGAACTTGGTTTGAATTTGGTAGACCGCTTTCGGCAGATCTTTATATGAAGCAACGTACTGGCGCATCAGGTCGGTGACCACCTCTTCATGCGTCCACGCCAGCCCCGTCTCTCCGCCAGTCGCAAGTTCGGTTTTGAACCACACATCGACTGTCGCATCATCCCAGCGGCCAGTCTTTTCCCAGAGCGAGGCATCCTGCAAAGACGGCATGTGAACCTCTTGTCCTCCGATCGCATTCATTTCCTCACGGATGATGCGGTTGATATTCTCCATGACGCGGAGCCCCAGCGGCAAGAACGTGTACGCCCCAGCCATGTTCTTAAAAATGTACCCAGCGCGGATAAGGAGCTGCGCGTTTTTTGCCACCTCATCGCCCGGTGCCTCTTTGCGGGTCTTCGTAAAAAGTTGTGATTGCCTCATATATGTTTGGTAAACAGCGTGTAATAGAAATCAATACATTGAGCAAAACGTAGTACTACCCCAGAGGGGTTGAGACAAAACAATACCATGGTGTGTAAGCGGTGCGAAAAAGCAAAGCTTTTTCGCACCAAACCTCACTATCATAGCGCACTTTCGTTGTATTTCAATTTTACCTACCAAGTGGTAGCTAGAGGCGAACGGCAATGTCTTTGTATGTCACTGCCACCATGAGTGCCATAAGGAGCACGAAGCCAAGCGTATTTACGCGCGCCACCCAAACGGGATTGATCGGTCGACGAATAACACTCTCAATCGCAACAAATACTAACCGACCACCGTCAAGCGCCGGGAACGGAAGTACGTTAATAACTGCTAAGTTGAGTGAGATCATAGCAGTGAACAGGAGGAGTGGAATGACACCAAATGCTGCTGCATCACCGACCATCCCAACAATCCCGACCGGGCCGGTGACCGCAGAAAAATCGGCAGTACCATTTACGCTACCAGCAATGAGCGTCGCGATACCGACGGTAATTGCCTGTAACATAGAAACCGTTTGCACGCCCCCCTGGTATATCGCCGTGTGTAATGGTTCCCGCACAGTTTCAACGAGCGCCAGCTGTACGCCTACCACGGCTCGTTCGCTATCGTTGGCAGCAATGCCCGTTTGTGGAGTTACTACAACAACCTCTGTGCCAGTGCCGGTTGTATAGGTGATCGTCAAGGGCATGCCAGCATTTTGTTCAGTGACCCGACGGAACGTCTGCGGTGTCAAAGCCGCTACGCTTTCTCCATTAACGCTCAGTCCTGTAATAACAGCACCGTGGGGAATCCCTGCAGCCGCAGCAGGCCCGCCCGGAAGCACCGACTGCACCATGAGCACTGCATCGGGACCGGCTGCGGCCTCTTCAACTGCCGTTGGCGCACCGATCGTCAAAGCGATGGTAAAAAGAAGCCACGCAAAGAGAATATTCATGGTCACGCCAGCTACAAGGACTACTGCCTGCGCCCACGCTGGCTTACTCGTAAACGAACGGCTAACATCAGTACCGGCTGCGCTATCGGCGGCTGCATCGGCAGCGTTCTCGCCGTAGATGCGTACAAATCCACCGATCGGGAGTGCATTGAAGGAGTACTCGGTCTCACCTTTCACCCAACTAAAGAGCTTGGGTGGGAAGCCGATCCCAAATTCATCGACGCGCATGCCGGTCTTTTTAGCAGCAATGAAGTGTCCCCACTCGTGCACCAGAATAAGCGCAAAGAGAACGACAAAAAAAATGAGTACTGACATACCTTAGCGCGCAATCTCAGCCTCTTTAGCAGTGAGCAATTCGTCAAGCTTACGATTAGCTGCCTCGACCGCAACCTGTATCTGTTCTTTTTCACCAAACTTTTCATCTTCGCTGATCTCCCCCTCTTTCTCTCGTTTATCAATCTCTTTCATAGCCTCCTCACGAGCTGTTTTCACAGAAACACGAGCCTCTTCATGCTTCTGCTTTGCTAATTTCAATAGCTGCACACGACGCTCGCTTGTGAGTTCGGGGAAAATAACACGCATGCCCGAGGAATCAACCGCAAGTGAAATCCCTAAGTCTGCTTCGCGAATGGCGGTCTCTACCGCCTTCACCTGGCCCGCATCCCAAATGGAGATCCGGAGCGTCCGCGCATCCTCTACGGATACAGTACCCAGCTGATTGATTGGCATGCGACTGCCGTAGCTCTCCACCTTAACACTATCAAGCAGCGCAGGTGCTGCCTGGCCAGTGCGAATACCGGTAAATTCTCCAATCAACCAGGTGACAATTTCTTTACTGCGACTTGAAAAATCGATCATAGGGTAAACTATAGCGCTATCATAATATGCGGGGCATTCTACCACAGATTATGCTCGTGGCAGAGACAGTGAAAGCTCTTCGAGTAGCATTTTCTTAGCAGCGCCGGATTGCTGCATGTAGTCACGAATGAGCAGTATCACGTTGAGTAGCTGCCGCGCCGCTGGCATATGTGCCTGTACGTAGCACTCAGTCCCGCGTAGTACAGCCTCTATCGCTTCACTGTCCTTATCTTTTACCCATGTCGCTACCATGTCCAAACGGTCTTTAATGGTCGCAGCTTGAAACTGGGTGAACGGCAGCAGTACCGTCGGCGACTCTGACTGAGGATGCGACATAACATACACCCGCGATCGCACGGTCGCTAAGAGTACCTCGAGGCGGGGAACAACGAGAATGAAACGCGCCGTCGCTGGCGGCTCTTCGAGTAATTTTAGTAGTGCATTCTGGGCCTCAATTGGGATATCTCGTGCCACGATCACAAAACTGCGCTCAGCAGCACTGACCGGTTTAACGAATGCATCGCGGATGATGTCGCGAACGGTATCAATAGCTAAACGATCACCGACGTGGTGTACTACGTCAAGCGTGGGGGTTGAGAATTCGGCGGGCAACGCGGCGGCTTCAAGTGAATCGGCTATGATAGCAATAGCATGGTGTGGGGGCATGCCAGTATTATTACGCAGGAACTATCGTGCGTCTACTTTTTCTGTCTGCTTATCAAGAATGGTACGAATAACACGCCGCAAGTAGTGCTCAAATGTCTCACTCACCTCGTGCGTCACTCCCTCTTCGTAGCGCCAACCATTCATATAGTCAGTAATACTGCGCTTAATATCTGCATTTGCACCTTCAAAACGACCCGCTAGCACGGCCGCCATTGTCAGTTGACTGAGCTTCTTGTAGAGAGGGTGTTCGTTACCTGACGGACCGGTACCAAAAATCCCACTACTCTTGAAAAGCTTCCACTCCGAGAGCAACTGGTGAAGCCCGCTCGTAACATCATCAGCCATGAGGGGATTATGTGCTGCCATTGCTGCGCGCTTGGCTGTGTCAGCTGCTTCAGCTGCCTGTCGAGCCTCCATAAGCTCTTTGAGCTGTCGCTCTTTAGCAACCGACGTAATTACTTCTGCATGTGACTCGGCCAGAACTGCTGCTGATACGACTGGGATACGCTTACTGGATGTGATCGGCACCGGCTGCGGTGGTTCCTCGTGTTCGGCTACCGGTGTTACCGGTAGTGATGGCGATGGAGCTTCAAGTGTGCCGGCCATGTCTGGAGTTGGAGACAAAATATCAGAGGTAGCTACTTCACGAGCAGGTGGAGTCAGGGGCACATGAGACACCGCAGCGGCCACAGGAGCCGCCTCTTCGGGATGTGTAGGAGGGGTCTCTACAGCAACCGGTGCCGCGGGGCCGACAGCGCCACGCACCGTCTCTTGTACTGCCACAAACGAACGTTCAAGTCGGGCCATTGCTCGTTCTACTTCCTGTACGGTCGTACCACCCAAACTCTTTTTCATAGCATCAAGGAGCGCATTCATGTACTCGCGTCCCACATCGTTGTTGACGTCGATCAAATTCACCGGATTACCCACCAGTGCATTAACCTCACGCTTAATCGCAGCGATGCGATCGCTTAGATTGAGAAGAGTCGGGACCGCTCCCAGAGTTGCAGTGGGGGTAGCACCTGGCGACGTCTCCTTATCTGTCACTTCAGGTCCTACTGGTTCTTGCGATACAGCAGGCGCTACAGGAGGAGCGACCGGCACTGCATCAGCCACTGGCAGCAAGGCCTCAGCCGTTAGCACTTCTGACGGGGGCGCAGTTGGTGAAACCGGTTCAGAAATCACCAATTTTGCTGTCATACTCGCTTCGTGTGGCGGTGCTGTCGGTACGGGTACGGCTGTAAAGTGCGGTATCTGTCGCTCTCTGCCAAACGTAACAGCGGTCGGACCTAGTAGTACAGCTGCCTCTGGTGACGCGGTTGCTACGGTAGCTACCTGGTTGGATTCATCGACGACCGGTGCAATAGGGCCGCTGGCGGTAATGCTGAAACCATGCGCCGCAAATGTTGCGATCATGGCATCATCGACCGGCTTGACTGCACCAAAGCGCGTACTAAAAACAAGATCACGGAGTGCATTTTTTACATCGAGAGGCAGTGGGCTCAGGTGGATGCGGCGCAAGAGTGCCAGTACCGCCTGCTCACTACCCATATCAAAAACAGTATCTGTAGCTACAGACGAAGAACCCGACATCGAAGAACCTCCTGCCCCAATCGACATATCAAACGTAGTATAGCACTACGGGGCGATGCGCTTCGCGCACCGCCCCTGTGGAATTGGTGGATAACCAATCAGGTCACTGCTTGTTGCAACTGCGTTACGTAGGCTTCCACGAACGCCGCCTGCTCCTCTTGCAAGTAATTTTGAAACTGCGGGTACGAACGTTCGACAAACTCGATCACGCAGATGAATGAATCACACGCTTCAATGGCGTAGTTCAAAGCGAGCACCTGCTCTTCGGTAAGTGACCCAATGAGCCGGGACATGGCCCCATCGAACACCACTTTTCCGATCCGCTCCATGAGCGCCTGCCGACTCGCCTCGGTGCTGTACGCCTCCATGCCGAGCGCTTTTTGCTGTTCTGCTGTGAGTTGCACTGACATATTATTTCGCAACTTCGCTAATAGCATTAAAGAGTGGCTGGAGATCGATGGTACTTCGCCCGGCATCACCCGCTACTTGTTCGTACACTACGTCGAGATCACCGGAAATAATTTTCATTGCAGCCGTGAGTTCACGTCTAAACGAAGGATCTTTCTCGGCGCGATCAAAGACGCTATACATGGCTCGTAAAAATCCATTCTTACTCAAAGTGACACCCTTGAGCACATTGGGGTGCCGCTGCCAAACTTCGAGTGATGCCTCAGACACAGTATCAACAACCTCACCCGCCGCGTTCCGCGCACCGACGAATGTGTAGGGCAACTCTGGCGCTTTAGCCGCTTCCGGCGCGGACATACTGCTAAGCGGCGCCGTCGTTACCGGTACACCGTCGATCGAGAGCGGTCGCGAAGGAGCAACTTCAGGTGCGCCAGCTACAGTAGTTCCAACCGCGGACTCAAAACTAGGACTCTGCTTCTTGCTTCCATCAGCTAAGTCAAGAGCAAGTGCAGCCAGCACGCCTGCCCCAAGACCAAATAGCACTTTCCGACTCCGTGAATCCTTCAGTTTTTCAAGGAACGCTGGTAAGCGGCGCAACTGGCTCACCGGGGCGGCTTCGCGCGCTGACAAGATTGATTCAACCGAGATGACTGGCTGAGACTCTGGCCGCCCCCCTTGCGGCGCCGATTCTGTTTTTGGTGCCTCTGCCGGCGTTACATCGATCATTGCGGGCAAGGTTCCTCCATTACCGAGTACCTCAGCAGCCACGCCTTCACGGGGAGATTCTACTGCCTGCTGCGTTGGTACGCTAGCTTCTGGTGCCGCTACAGGAGCAAAAGCGCCGACGATCCGCGCTGGCTGACCGATTCGCTGCGCCACTGCAGCCAGTTGCTCAGCTTGGACTTTCGTGAGGCCAGTGTCGGGCACGTACCCGAGCAAACTAAAGATTTCCTGGAACGCCGCTGTGAGATCGCGCGCGGTCGCATCGCCACCCTCCTCTGCAGCCCGCTTGATCGGCTGCCACTCGATACTGAGCGCGTCGCGGAAAGCGCGCACAGCAAATGGTCCACTTTGCTCGTTTGGCACCGATAGCCCGAGCAACTGCTTCGAGCTGCTCTCAGCTGCGGTACCAACTACGTTCGTTTCTTGCTCGGTACGCGGAGGCTCTGCCAGCAGCTTCGTTGCTGCCTGACGATAGTGTGCCACTTCAGTACTGAGCGCATCCACCTCTTCAATACGGGCTTCTCCAGCTGCGCCGCCACGCATGATGCGCAGGCGATTCTGAAGACTCTGCAGCTTGTTACGCACATCGGCTAGAGCCATACTCTGTTCGTCGCCGACAGTATCCCGACGGTAGTAACCAGCGTCAATGATCATCGGCTGGATCGCCTCTAAGACCTCATTGATCGTAGCCTCGACTGCTCGCATTTTATCTGTAATTTGAGCGACTTGCTCTGGCGCAGCGCGGAGCCACGCTGCATCTGAATCTT
>JACCDY011045178.1_pt1 | contig 13351 bp, 3 predicted proteins | sample 7446391 | NCBI WGS metagenome assembly JACCDY01 (sample SAMN15323451, study PRJNA562643) | freshwater metagenome | isolation source: river surface water | place: USA:Blue River Watershed | collected 2017-08-18 | reverse complement strand
TCCTCCTTCGAGGTGCTTCGCGAAAGCGGATCCGATCTCTATGTCACCAACGTCAAGGGTTCGTCTGTTCCCGGCAGCAGCAACATGGTGCGCGCCCCGCGCGAAGAGACCCGCGAAATCCTCCTTGCGGAACTTGCAAGAGGCGGACGCCACCCCCTCTACTCGAAGGCCGTCTCCGCAGTTCAGGACCTTTGGTAGCAAAGGCCCCGGTCCGGCTCAAAACTGGGCCGGCTTGGGAAGCGGAAGGGCCATGACCGGAGCACCTGAGGGAAGATCCATGGGACGCACCGGCTCGGCTTTCCGGACCTGCATTTCACCGGGAGGCAGGGCCGCGGCGGCATTGGTGGCGGGATCAGTCCCTTGTGCTACCGGATCCTTGCCATCGGGCGTCGTGGCTCGCGCCACCTTGACCCCTGCATCGTCGCCTCCCGTGTTCTGCATGGCGGGATTGACCGAACGGTAGACATCGCTCTGGGCCAGCAATGTCGGGGAGACAACGGTGACCGGCCGCACCTTGCTCAGATCCACGGCGGCTGCAGCGCGGGGCCAGTCACTCTGGTCGGTTTCCTTATTGTAACTCCTCACTCCCCCGCCATGGATGTCACACTCCAACGAAGGCATCTGGGATTCCGTGGCGAATTGCTCCGTGACGAGCCCCTGACCCTTGGTGCATCCCTCGGTGGGAAGTAGTCCGGAACTGCGGCAGATCCGTACCGGCTTGAGCCCCGCCGGGGGAGTCATCGGGGCGGGTGGGAAGGATGCAAGGCTGGCATTCATCACCTTCGCCCAGACAGGCAACGCGAGATCCTTGCCGAAGGCACCGCGATAGATCTTGGTCGGCTTGTCAAAACCGACCCAGACACCGCAGGTGACGGCGCTCGAGTACCCGACAAACCATGTGTCCGTGAAGTTGTAGGCCGTTCCCGATTTCCCGGCAAAGGGGGCGTTGGTCGACAACCCCGAGCCGACCGCTTCCCGCGCACAACTCTTCCAAAGCGCATCCTGAAGCAGCGCATGAACCTGATAGGAGGCCTCCGCCTGGATCACCGGGACACGGGCGGCTTGGTTCTCGTAGAGCACGTTCCCTTCGGGGTCGGTGATGCTGGTGATCGTGAAGAGCTTGGCCGGTCTCGTCCCTCCCCCCGGGAAGGTCGTGAAGGCGAGTACCATCTCGTCAAGAGAGGTCTCGCTCGAGCCCAGGTAGGCATTGGCGACATCCCTCAGGGGGGAACGGATACCGGCGGCGGCGGCGAACATTCCAAGAGCCTCCAGGCCCGTCTTGAAACCAAGCCTCACCACGGCGGCGTTTTTGCCCCGTGACACCGCCTCGGAAGAGGGCATCGGGCCCTCGTATTCATTGTCGGCCCGTTCCACACCCCATTCACCAAGGATGCCACCCTCCCCGCCGATCATGACGTAGTGGTTGTCGATGCAGGCATCGTCGACCGTTTCTCCCGGGAAGATTCCCTTGGCATAGGCCGCCGCGGCAACCAACGGGGTGAAGAGCGTTCCCGGGGGGCGGCGTCCCTGCAGGGCGCGGTTGTATTCGCTGTGCAGGAAATCCCGCCCGCCGGCCAGAGCCAGGATGCCGCCCGTGGCATTGTCCACGGCGAGCACGGCCCCCTGCAGGTAGGGCGGGGCGGGCATGGTGACCGGCTCTCCACGCTGGGCGGCGGCCTCCATCTTCTGGTTGGCCGCACGGTATTGCGCATAGGTCGGATGCCCGTAGCCAGGTTGGTGTTCCAGCGACTCAAGACGGGCCTTCAACTCCCTTTCGGCCACCTGCTGCATCTGCCCGTCGAAGGTGGTGTGGATGCGGACCCCCTCGTTCATGGCACGGTCGAACCCCAATGCCGCGATCGCCTGCTGGCGGACCAGATCGATGGCGTAGGAAACCCTGTTGGGATTGGTGCGCTTGCGTACGCCGAGAGGCAGGGCCATGGCCGTCTCATACTCGTCGTGTGTCAGGAATCGCATCTCCCTCATCCTGGTGAGCACGAAGTCACGGTCCTTCTTGGCCAGCTTGGGATTATTCCAGGGGGAGTGGGCGTTGGGGCTCTTGAGAAGCCCCGCCAGCATCGCGCATTCACCGGGAGTGAGATCCTTGGCCGGCTTGCCGAAATACCCCCTCGCGGCCGCCTCCACGCCATAGAGGCCGCTGCCGAAATATACGCGGTTGAGGTAGAGCTCCATGATCTTTTCCTTCGGCAAGCGCTCCTCGATACGGCGCGCCACGAACATCTCCAGCAGCTTGCGGCGGTAACTGCGCTCCTTGAGCTCAAAGGAGTTTCGGGCCAGTTGCTGGGTCACCGTGCTGGCCCCCTGCTTCACGCGACCCTGCCTGTAGTTGCTGATCGCCGCGCGGAGGACTCCCATGTAGTCCACCCCGTGATGCTCGAAGAAGCGGTTGTCCTCCTCGGCCACCACGGCTTCCACCATCTTTTTGGGAATCCGGTCGTAAGGGATGGGAATTCGGTTCTGGATGAAGATCTTGCCGATCTGCTGGCCGGAGCGGTCGAAGATCAGGCTGGCCGATTCCATCTTCGGCAGCTTTTCGAGATCAAACACGGCGGCCTTGGCCGAATACTCCGTCACGATCCAGGCGTATCCGACAAGGGCCGCGACAAAACCGGCCGTCAGAAGGATCACGGGCAGAAGGAACCAAAGCCGCAAAAACCACGGGGCTTTGCGGCGCTTCTTCCCTTCCTGCTCCCAACTGTAGCGATGGCGTGCGATCAGTCATCATTTCCACGAAGCGACGCACGCGGCAAGAACTCAAGCAGGCGCATCCGGGTGGCAAACGCCCTCCCTGCGGAAACGGGGAATCAGGAATCCTGGCCCGACCGCTGAAATCCGCTCTCGGCCATCCACATCGTGGTGCCGAATTCCACGGCGATTCCCTCCTGAAGCGAGGCAAGGCATCCCGGAGGAGCATCGGGCCGGATCACGGCGACCATGGTCGAGCCCGAACCGGTCATGAAAGCGCTCTCGACACCGGATTGCTCAAGGAGCCAATCCTTCATCACGGGAAGGAGTATGTATTTGGAGAAGACAGGTGCTTCCAGATCGTTGGCAATCGTGATCCCCTCGAGTGACTGGGACTCCTCCTTCCTTGGATGAAGGAGAGGATCCGGTGATTCCATGAGAGCGGCATACCGCCCGTAAGCCCAGGCCGTTGGGACGGGAAAGGGCGGCTTGATGAGCAGCAGGGTGCGATCAGGCACCGGGGGGGCATCTTCCAGAATCTCGCCGCGTCCGCGGCACCAAGCTGCACCCCCGTGTAGGAAGAACGGCACATCGGATCCGAGGGAAGCAGCCAGCATCAGGAGTTCCTCGGGAACCAGCGGTTGGTCAAAAAGTTCGTTCAGCGCGTTCAGTACGGCCGCCGCATCACTGCTTCCGCCGCCAAGCCCCGCCCCGTGGGGAATCCGCTTCATGAGCGAGATGGCGATCCCGTGCGCGATCCCGGTCTCCTCACGAAATGCCTCGACCGCCTTCACACAGAGGTTCTCCCGACCGGTGGGGATCTCAGGATCATTGCAGGCAACGGAAACCTCGTGACCCGGAACCAGCGTCACCTCCACCTCGTCGGCCAGACGGATCGGAACCATCAGGGTCTCCAACTCATGATAGCCGTCGGGCCTCTTCCCCAGGATCCGGAGAGAAAGGTTGATCTTGGCGGGGGCGGCGAGTGAGATGGAGGCGGATTCCCTGCTCATCCGCCCATCGTGTGAAACCTCCGTCCCGACCCCAAGACAAAATCATCATCGCCCTCGACGTCCCCGACACGGACGGGGCACTCAGGCTGCTCGATTTGCTGGGAGAGCCCCCCACCCTCGTGAAGATCGGCCTTGAGCTCTTCACCTCGCAGGGCCCCTCGGTGGTCAAGGCCGTCATGGAGCGAGGCAGTTCGGTATTCCTCGACCTGAAGTTTCATGACATCCCAAATACCGTCGCCCATGCCGTGAAGTCGGCCGCGGACCTGGGGGTGACCATGACCACGCTCCACGCCTCGGGCGGACCCGTCATGATGGAGGCCGCCGCCAAGTCTGCTGCGGCCTCGGGAAACAAGAATCTACTCCTTCTTGCAGTCACGGTGCTCACCAGCATGGATGCCGCGCAGTTGTCTTCCACCGGGATCACCGTGGAGCCCAAGGATCAGGTCCTCCGCCTTGCCGGACTGGCCTCCTCTTCAGGCATCGGAGGGGTCGTCTGCAGTCCGCTCGAGGTCGCCGCAATCCGCTCCTCTCTTGGCAATGCCCTCCGCATCGTGACCCCGGGAGTCCGCCCCACTTGGGCCGCCACAGGCGACCAGAAACGCGTCATGACACCCGTGGAGGCAGTGGCTGCCGGCTCCGACTGGCTCGTGATCGGCAGACCGATCACCGCCGACGCCAACCCGAAAGTGGCCTACGCCAAGGTCGTCGCAGAGCTTTCATAAGGGCTCTTCCCCCCCGGCTTAACACTCCCGAGCCCGCCTGAAGGCAAAGGGGGCAATCAGCACGCCCGTGATTCTCCTGGCAACAGTCCGGAATCGACCGGGCTTTAACCCAGATTTTGCGATAGGGAGGCGGCTACAGGTCTGGATCGGTCACCCGGATGGTGAGTCCTCGGATGGTTAAAACCGTTGAAGGGTTAAAACGTTACAATGTGCTGGCAGCAGACACTCATTCCACTCTCCGAGTCGTGCCATCTTCAGCAAACTTCTTGATGGCTCGCTCTCGAATCCAAGTTCAGGGGTTTCCGGTTCCGCCTTGTAACCTTATAACGTTTCTAACCATTTTAACCCCCCTTTCACCGGACCTTCGGCTTCCCGGTGCAAATTTTGGGTTTAAGCGCACTCCTCAGAACTTCATCCCCATCGACCAGAATACGTTCTGGGACTGCAGGTCGGAATTGCCGGCTGCCGCATTGTAGAAGATCGAGGTGAACCAGCGCTGCTTGAACTCAAGGGTGACGCCGATGCCCGTATAGAGGTAGTCCCGCAGCGGTGTGTTGCTCAGATTCGCAAAATTGACGCCGCCCAAGGTGCTGTTGATCGCGTAGGAGTTCTGCATGAACTCGTGCTGCCATGAGAGGTTGAGTTGGGGAACGACGACAAGGTTCTTGGTCGCCTGCCAGGTGTAGGCTGCCTGAGCTCCAAGGCTGGAGAGCATGCTGGCGGTATCCCACCCTCCGGAGGAGAGATTGAGCGACTGCGCTCCGGTCTCATTGAAGCCGTTAACCCCGAGGTAGGTGTACTGGAGGCTCGCCATGGGACCGAATGTCCAGTTGCCCTTGCGGAAATTGTAACCCATACCCAGCATGGTATCGAGTTCCCCTGCCCCCGGTTGGCTGTTGGCGGTGCGATTGAGGCCGGGGAACTGGATGTTCCGGGTCACCTGGTACTGGTTGTAGCCGCCTCCCAAGATGGCATTCACATAGAAGCCACGTCCGTCAATCTTCCCATAGGTGCCGAAAAGACCGAAGCGGACCGAGTTGTTGATGATGGAGCTGCCCCCGTTGTACTTGGCATAGGTCCCCTCGTAACCCGAGTAGGCTCCCACCGAAAGCGTGGGGTTCACCCGGAAGGTGACTCCGGTTGTCACGCCGCCACTCTGCGCATTGTAATTGGGAAGCATGTTGCTGCTGTTTGCCTGGGCAAAGATCCCGTTGCCGTCGACGAAGAGACCCCAGCGGTTGTCAGGCCCGGGACGGAGAATGTCATCCTTGGCGTCCAGCACCCCCTTGCCATCACCCTGCCCCTCGAGGAACGGGGTGTTGTCTGCAAAGCCGCTCATGCTGAAACCACCGTTCTCGGAAATACGTTGCCCCCAGAGGCGCTGGTTGAGCTCCATGTTCTGGGCATTGGCCAAGTTAAAGGCGATGGTGCCGAGCGATTGGTAGATGGTGGGCTGAATGGCCTCAAAGGCCTGCGGATATTGGGCCGCCGTCAGTTTATCCAATGCAGTGGAGACGGTCAGCCTATCGCCGCTGGTCGCGGGAATGAAGCTGTCCAAGGCGCGGGCGACATTGAGCTGATTCTGTGTCGTGGCGAGCTGCGTGTAACTCTGAGGCGCCACGAGAAGCGTTCCGGTGGTGTCGTTGTTTCCAAGGAGGAAACGTCCGCGGTAGCCGGAGGGCATGTTGATTGAGTCGAAGGAGCCGGTAATGCCTCCCGTAGCGGTGAGGAACTGGTACTGGTCTCCGAAATTCAGGGTGTACCCGACCGGATTGACCGCCAGCGATCCGGCAAGAGAAGCGGCCCCGTTGACGAAAATGCTGCTGAAGGTGGTCGGGCCGGCCACTTGCAGAAGCGTCGTGCCGGTGGCTGTTTGGGTAAGATCACCATTGATGGTCAGCTTCCCGGTGGGGTTGTTCACGAAGGAACTGCCGGGTGAGAGAAGACCTCCGTTAATCACGTTGCCGTTGATCGATCCGACGCCGCTCAGCGTGCTGCCCGAAAGGATCGCCACCGTGTTGGATGCGGTCAGGATCCCGTCCACATTGAGGGTGCTCTGGTTATTGACCGTCACGTTGGTGGTGATGGTCAGATTACCCGTCGGGGTGACATTGAGTGTCGAATTGGTACCGAACGTGATGCTCGGGTAGGTGACCGTGTTGCTGATGGTGTTGGTCCCGTTCACAGGCAGTGTGGAGAGGGCCACAAACAGGGCGCTCCTGCCGTCGGAATTCGTGGTGATCGTGAAGACGTAGTTGTTGGTGGCAATCGCGCTGCTTCCGTCAAAGAGGCCGAACTGTGTGACGGAGAATGCCGAGATGTCATTGGTCCCGAAGCTCATGAGCTGGGTATCGGTGGCACCAAGGCTGCTTAGCGAGATTTCAAAGAGATTGGTAGACCCGCCGGCCAAGGAGACGGAGTTGGTGACGTTCAGATAGGACGTTGCGGGATTCGGGATGGAGACATAGGAGGTGGCGCTGTTCCAGATGATACTGTCGATCGTGAGCGTCGACTCCAGAATCAGGCGGCCGGTGCCGGTGAGTGTCAGGGAGCCATTACCCAAAGCCCGGTTGTTATTCGCGATGATGGCACCGTTCGTGATTGTCGTGCCACCGGTGTAGGTGTTCGCGCCGCTCAGACGGATGGCATTGGACCCGTCCTTGATCAGGGAACCGCCGACACCACTGATGATGCCGGCAAAGGTGTTTGTGGCAGCGGGAAGGGCGGAACCGATCGTGAGGACGCTATTGGAGAGTAGATTGACACCCGAGGAGGAGAGGCCCGCCAGGGAGGCGATGCTTTGATTGGTTCCAAGATTCAGGACAGAGGATCCGGTCCCCCATGCGGCACCGGTATTGGTCTGATCCAAGTAAACGGCGGAGCGACCGTTGGCGGTTGGCAGGGCATAGGCGGCATCGGCATTCACTTCGGCCCCGTTGATGAGGTAGGTCGGGCCGTTGTAGGAATTCGATGAATTGACGTTGTAGGTGCCGCTGTCGTAGACAAGATCGGAATTGGGAGCGGAGCCCGTGATCTCGCCCGTGATGGCGATCACCCCGGTGTTGGTGCCACGCAGGGTGAGCGTTGCCGCGTTCTTCACAAGGTTTCCGGCAAGGGTGAGCGTACCGGTGCCGGTGCCATGCTCGATCACGCCGGAGGAGTTGGAGGCAACGGTGATGGTGTTGGTGACGCTGTTGGAAGCGGCCCCCTCGCTGAAGCGGATCACCCCGCCATTATCCACGAAGAGACCCGCGGCGGCTCCGATCGAATTCGTATTGGTGATCCGGAGGATCGCGTTGTCGGCTCCGATGAATCCCGTGAAGTTGGTCGTGGTATCTCCCAACGTGAGGGTTCCCGTCCCCGTGGTGACAATGGTGCCGCTGCCGTTGAGGGTATTGGTGACGGCGCCGCTACCGACGATTCCAAAGTCGAGCAATGCTCCCGAGGCAACGGTCACGGCACCGGTGCCCAGCGCGTTGGTGGCATTCACAACGATCGTCCCGAAGTTGATCAAAGTACCCCCCGTGTAGGTGTTGAAGGTGCTGAGGGTCAGCGTTCCGAGACCGATTTTTGCCAACGTACCTCCGCTGATGATGCCACTGTTTGTGAGATTGAGTCCCGAGCCGATGTCAAAGGTGCCCGTCGCGCTTCCCGCGATCGCATAGTCATTCACGACATGCAGGTTCGTCAGTGCCGAAACGGTTGCATTGGAGGCGAAGGTGACCGTCCCGCTGCCGAATGCCGAGTTGTTGCCGATGGCAATGGTTCCGGTATTCAGGGTGGTTCCACCCGTGTAATTGTTGGAGGCGTTCAGGGCCAACGTGCCTGATCCTATCTTGGCCAGAGAGCCGGAACCGCCGAGATTACCGGCAAGAGTGAGCAGGGTGGAGGCGGCATTGGTGACGGAGACATTCGTTGTGAAGCTCAAGGCATTGCTGATGACATGGCTTCCGGAAATGGTTGCAAGGAGAGGAGCATCGGTTCCCTGCACCAGCGAAAGCGCTCCGGTTCCCGCGATGGTGTAGGCGCTGCTGTTGGAGAATGTCAGCGCATTGAGGGCGGCATTCGTGTTGAGGGTGACCACACCGCCGCCACCGGTACCGAAAACAGCCGAATCATTGGTGCTGAGGCTTCCGTCCAGTCCCGGGGTCCCTCCGGAAGTGCTCCAGTTGTTGAAATTCGTCCAGTTGCCACTCCCAGCCGTCCAGGTTCCTTGCCCGCTGTAAACGAGAACATCCACCGTCAGGAAGTTGGTGCCGACGGCCGATGAGGCACCGGCCATGGTGGAGTCATCCCCGTAAACCACCCCTATCACGTTGGTATAGGCTCCGGCACCCAGCCCCGTTGCCAGGGAAAGGGTGGCGGCGACCGAGCTGTTTGGAGCAACGTTGCTTACTGCTCCGAGACTCAGGTTATTGCTTGAATTGGTTGCAAGCGTGGCCAACGAAACGCGGAAGCCGGCGGCATTGCTGACTCCGACATTTGTTGTCTGAGGGGAAGCGTAGCCTGCATGGATCCGGAAGGAGGCATTGCTTGAGGTGAGGCTGCCCTGCGCATGATCGTAGACATTCTGGGTAACGCTCACCGTGCTCGTGCTCACCGCGGCACTGGCACCGGCAAGATTGGTCGAATCACCGTACACCACGCTCAGATTGTTGCTGTAAGTGCCGGTCCCCTGCCCCGCAGCAAAGCTCAGCAGGGCATTCGAGGCAGTTCCCTGCGCCACATTGGTCACTCCAGCCAGGCTCACCGCCCCGTTGCTGGTGTTGGTGGTGTAGAGCCCGACCCTGAAGCCAGCCGCATTGCTCACCGCTATGTTGGTGGTTACGGCGTTGCTGTAACCAACGACCACGTTGGAGAGCGCCACATTGCTTGAAGAGAGACTCCCCAGGGCATGATCGTAAACATTGACCGTGACCGTTCCGGTTCCGGAAGAGGGCGTCGCATTGGTCGATGATACGGTGAAGGTGCCCGTCTGGTTGGCGCCGACGGTCGATCCGGTGAACGAAAGGCCGCTCACATTGGTTCCGCTCTGCGGGCTCAGCGTGGTGGATCCGATGGTGCCGGTGGTATTCACCGAATTGGTGACCGTGAAGACAAGATTGTCGGAACCGCTGGCCGCCGTGTTGGTCACGCCGACGAGGAAATTGGTGCTGCCACCGGCAATGATCGCGTTGGTGCCGCTGAAGGAGGTGGTGATGGTTCCCAGCGCGGCCAGCGCTTGGAGATAAACGGAGTTACTCCCGTACACCAACTGATAGCCCGTGGGCAGATTCGTGACCGTCGTGAAGGTGTTGGTGAAACTTCCGGTGCTGTTGGTCAGGAAAATATAGGTGCTCGAAGTGAGTGCGGCATTGGTGGTGAAGCTCAGGATGCCGGCAAGATCGGCCGTTCCATTGAGGGAGAGCAGGCTTGTGGACGCTCCCCCAAGGAGAATATTGAGGGTGCCTCCACTGAGAGTCAGCCCTCCGATGGAGAGAGTGCCGGTGGAGGAACCGGTTCCGGGCAGGATGGTGCCGCCGGAAGCCACGTTGATCGTTGAGTTGGTCGCCCGGCCGGTGCCGCCGAAAATCCCACCGTTCACCGCGATGGAGCCGCTTCCCGAATTGGTGCCGTTGAGCAATAGTTTCCCGCCTTCCACCGCGGTGCTGCCGCCGTAGGAATTGTTTCCGGATAGAATGGTCGTGCCGGTTCCGCTCTGTGTCACGCTTCCGGAAAGAATGCTGCCCGCGATGGTTGCGCTTCCCGAACCCGAGTTCACAAAGGCACCGCTGCCAAGGGACAGATTATTGGAAACCACCAATGCCCCGGCGTTGGTCTTCACGAAGGATGATGTTGTCATCGTACCACCTCCGAAGGAAACGGTGCCGATGGCGTTGGTCACGCTGACCACGGTCGCCGTGATTCCGGCATTCGTGACGGTGACCGCGGCGGCGGAACCGAAGGTGGCGTTATCATTCGAATTAAAGGCCGAGTCCGGGCTTCCACCGCTGGACGACGACCAGTTGGTGGCCGTGGTGTTCCAATTTCCACTGGCTCCGCCGGCCCAGTAGAGGTCACTGGCATTGACCTGAACGATGACCTGGAGTGTCGAGGCAGTGTTGGTGAAGGTGTAGGTCTTGTTCAGGTAATTGGTTGTGCCGCCGAGGGAGAGCGTTGCCCCGCCAAGGATGTCGAGTTGGATTCCCCCCGTGGTGAAAGTGCCGGCGGCAGAGATGAGGGTGTTGGTTCCGCCCGTCCAGTTGCCGCTAATACTGACGAAGTTGCTCGATCCACTGACGATGAAATCTCCCGTGGCCGAGATCTGGCTTCCTGCAGTGAGTCCTGCCGAGGAGAAGCCGTTGAGCAAGAGCGACGAAACCATGAGGGTTCCCGTGGCCGAGACATTCACTGCCACCTGATTACCGGAGGATCCGGTCAGGGAAACCGTTCCTGTTCCGAGGGCATTCGACGAAGTTGCGGCAATCGCTCCCGCGGTGATGGATGCCCCTCCGCTGAAGCTGTTGCTTCCTGAGAGTGTCAGAGTCGCGGACCCGATCTTGGTCAGGGATCCCGTACCGGACATGTTGCCGGCATAGGTGCCCGCGTTGGTCTGATTGAAGATCGCCAAGGCATTGTTGCTGATCGCTCCCTGCAGGCTCGTCGCATTTCCCTGCAACGCTCCCGCGCTCACCAGCGTGCCACCCGTGTAGCTGTTGCTTCCGGTGAGGAGAGTCGTTCCGGAGCCGAGTTGGCGGACTGAGCCAAGGATTCCAGCGATACTCGAAGCGAAGGTCGTCGTGTTGGTCTGGTTAAAGTTCAGATAGCTGTTGCTGCCCAAAATAGTTACCGTCGCGGAACCGATCGTGCCGGCCGAATCGGTTCCGCCGAAGGAGCCGATGTTGATCGCCCCACCGGAACCACCAAATCCAATCCCAATACTGGAGGCGGTCAAGGATCCGCCGTTGGCAATCGTGATCGAGCCATTGCCAAACAACTGAACGACCCCAGCGTTGCTCAGAAGTGAATTGCTTCCCGTGATCGTGACGGTGTTGTTGGAAACACCGCTGGAGTCGCTGACGTAGGTATTGGATGAGAAGAAGCGGGCACCGTTGGCGATCACAACGGCGTTCGAGGAGGTGAATGCACCCATGCTCAGATTGCCGTGGTTGGTAATGGCGGAATTACTGCCCGTGAGTGTGAGCGTGTTTCCACCTGAGTCTCCCGCACCAAGGAAGATATTCGAACTGGTCAGGGTGGCTCCGTTGGAGACCATCAAGGAGGAGCTGGTGTTGGTGGTCTGACCAATGGTCAGATCGTTGGTCACCGTAGTGGATCCGGCGGCCAAGGTGGTGCTGGCCCCCTGATCAATTGTCAGCATGCCGGCTCTTAGTGAGCCTCCTGACATCAGGAACGTGGAATTTGAGACGTTCAGTGTCCCGGCGGTAAGCGAACCGGAACCCGACAGGATCACACCACCCTGCTGGAATGTCGCAACCGCCTGCGAAACCGTGGCATTGCTAAGACTCAGGGTGCCGACCCCGTTCTTGGTAAGGGTTCCGGTACCGCTGATCAGGTTGGTATAGGAACCGGCATTCGTCTGGTTGAAGATCAACACGGCATTGTTGGTGATCGCTCCCTGCAGGCTCGTCACATCACCCTGCAATGCTCCCGCGCTCACCAAGGTGCCGCCTGAGTAGCCGTTGCTTCCCGAAAGGGTCAGTGTTGCCGAGCCGATCTTGGTCAAGAATCCAGTGCCGAGCATGTTGCCGTCATAGGTTCCCGCATTGGTCTGATTGAAGATCACCAAGGCGTTGTTGGTGATCGCTCCCTGCAGGCTCGTCGCATTTCCCTGCAACGCTCCAGCGCTCACCAGAGTCCCACCCGTGTAGCCGCTGCTTCCAGAGAGGGTCAGCGTGCCCGAGCCGATCTTGGTCAGGGAACCCGTGCCGGACATGTTGCCGGCATAGGTGCCCGCGTTGGTCTGATTGAAGATCACCAAGGCATTGTTGCTGATCGCTCCCTGCAGGCTCGTCGCATTTCCTTGCAACGCTCCCGCGCCCACCAGCGTGCCACCCGTGTAGCTGTTGCTTCCGGTGAGGATCGTGGTACCAGTCCCAAGCTGACTGAGGGAGCCTGCACCTGAGACATTGGCTGCAAGCGTGAAGGAATTCGTCTGGTTGAAGTTGATCACGCCTGAACCGGATCCGAATGCGATCGTGCCATTGGTGACATTCAGGGTTCCGGCGCCATCATTGGTTCCAAAACGCCCGATGTTGAGGGAAGCAACGGAGCCGTTGGTGGACGCTATGATAATTCCGCCAACCACAACACTCCCCCCATTGGCAATGGTCAGGGTTCCGGAGCCTCCATACAGTCCACCGATGCGAAGGCTTACCGGATTACTCCAGAGCGAACCGTTCCCCGTCACCAGAACAGAGTTATTGGAAGAGGTGTTTGTGAGGCCAATCGTGGAATAGTATGAGCTCACAAAGCCTCCGTTGGAAATCACCAGCGAATTCCCCGAACCGGCATATCCCACATAAAGAAGGGAAGGGGTCGTGCCATCGTTTGTGATGGAACCTGTCACGGTCATGATCGCGTTTGATGAATTCGTTCCGCCGACATAAATCGGCGCGCTGTTGGAAATCACCCCGGTTAGAATGAGATTTCCCGCTTCCACGTAAGTCGCGTCGGCATAGCTGTTCGTCCCGCCCAAGGTGAGCGTGGATGCACCGGTTTTGGTGAGGGACGCTCCTCCCGTGATATTCCCGTTGATTGTCAGGTTGTTGCTACCTCCTATGGTCGCCGCCGCGGCCAGAATGAACGAATTGGCAAGGGTTAGTCCGTTTGTTCCGGATGCCAGCGTTGCCCCCAGGCTCACATTTCCGTTTCCAAGAGCATTGGATGATCCGGCAACGGTGAAGCCGT
>JACCDY010789943.1_pt1 | contig 13352 bp, 16 predicted proteins | sample 7446391 | NCBI WGS metagenome assembly JACCDY01 (sample SAMN15323451, study PRJNA562643) | freshwater metagenome | isolation source: river surface water | place: USA:Blue River Watershed | collected 2017-08-18 | reverse complement strand
TACGCTTGATTTCGAGTCAAGTACATTCGACCACTCTGCCACTTCTCCTGATTCGGTGTCGTTTGTCGAAGCCGCAATTCTATCAGGGGCGACGTGCGCCAGCGCCGCCCAAGGGCTGCACCACCACGCCTGCGCCTGCAGGTGCGCCGCCTGTGCTACCTATGGGCCCAACCGTCATCAAGGCCAATGAGCCGCTGAACAACCCACTGTCCTCAATTTCAATCGTGGCGGAGCGGTCTGCACGGGTGAACACCAACAGACTCTTTTTACCGCGCACCGATGCCACCATGGTCCACCCTTGGCGAGGCAACTGTTCTGCGTAAAAGTTGTAGCTGGCGTTGGCATCGATTGGCACTTCAAACACCGCACGCCCCAACCAACCCTCACCCACGCCAAAAATCAGCGACTCAGCGGTGCGCAGCTTGGTCCCTGAGGGCATGGGCATACGGCCAAACTGGTCCATGCTGGGGCGTTGGGTACTGTCTGTGTTGCTTTGCGAGTCGTTGGTTGTGCCGCAAGCGGTCAACAGCGCTGTAGCCAACAAGAGAAGGAGTTTTTTCACAGCGTTCATTCCATCAAGTTTTGACAACTGTATCAGCCACGCAGCTCAGCCACGCCACCCATGTAGGGACGCAGCACTTCGGGCACGCGGATGCTGCCATCGGCTTGCTGGTAGTTCTCCAACACAGCGACCAAAGTGCGGCCTACGGCGAGGCCTGAACCATTCAAGGTGTGCACCAGCTCGTTCTTGCCTTGCGCATTTTTGAAACGCGCTTGCAAGCGACGTGCTTGGAAGGCTTCGCAATTCGACACTGAACTGATTTCACGGTACGTGTTTTGCGCAGGCAGCCAAACTTCGAGGTCGTGCGTTTTGGTGGCACCAAAGCCCATGTCGCCCGTGCAGAGCAACATCACGCGATACGGCAAGCCGAGCTTTTGCAGCACAGCTTCGGCGTGACCTGTCATTTCTTCCAAGGTCTCGTAGCTCTTGTCGGGGTGCACGATTTGCACCATCTCGACTTTGTCAAACTGGTGTTGGCGAATCAAGCCGCGTGTGTCGCGACCCGCGCTGCCAGCCTCGGAGCGGAAACAAGGTGTGTGTGCGGTGAGCTTGATGGGCAACTCGTTTTCGGCCACGACGACATCGCGGACGAAGTTGGTTAATGGCACTTCGCTGGTGGGAATCAGGTACAGCGCCGTGCTTTCGCTGGTAGCTTCGCCCTCTTGGCCACCCTTCTTGGCTGCAAACAAGTCTTCCTCAAACTTGGGCAACTGCCCTGTGCCTTTGAGACTGTCAGCATTCACGATGTACGGCGTGTAACACTCGGTGTAACCGTGCTCTTGGGTTTGCACATCCAGCATGAACTGCGCAAGCGCGCGGTGCATGCGGGCGATCTGGCCCTTCATCACCGTGAAGCGTGAGCCAGAGAGCTTGACACCCATTTCAAAGTCGAGGCCCAAGGGCTCGCCCAAGTCCACATGGTCTTTGGGTTCGAAGCCCAAAGGTGCTGGCTCGGTGCCTGTGGGGCTCCAGCTGCGCAACACCACGTTGCCGTGTTCGTCTTCACCAGCAGGCACGCTGTCATGGGGCAAGTTGGGCACAGCCAACAGCAGGGTTTGCAGCTCGGCTTGCAAGGCATCTAAGCGCACAGCCGAAGAGTCGAGTTCGGTTTTGATATCGGCCACTTGCGCCATCACGCCATCAGCGCTTTCGCCTTTGGCTTTGAGCATGCCGATTTGTTTGGACAACGCATTGCGGCTGGCTTGCAATTCTTCAGTACGGGTCTGCAAGGTTTTGCGCTCCGCCTCTAAAGCTTGGTACGCATCCACATTCAAGAACGCTTGGGGGTTCTTGCGTTTTTCAAGTTTGGCAATGACGCTGGGCAGGTCGCGGCGCAGTTGGTTGATGTCGAGCATTTACTTTCAGTCCTTTTACTTCAGCCCTTTGGGCAAAGGGAATTTGATGGTTTCTTCCACGCCATCGAGGGTTCTTACAGACACGGCACCCAAGGCGCGCATGCGGGCAATGACTTGTTGCACCAAGATGTCGGGCGCCGAGGCACCAGCGGTCAGGCCCACACGGGTGACACCAGCGAACCATTCTTCTTTGAGCTCGTCTGCGTTGTCGATCATGTAGCTTTGTGCACCAGAGCGCTGCGCCACGTCGCGCAAGCGGTTGCTGTTAGAGCTGGTGGGGCTGCCCACGACGATGACCAATTCCACCTCGTTGCTCAACACCTTCACCGCGTCTTGGCGGTTTTGGGTGGCGTAGCAAATGTCTTGCACTTTGGGTTTACGGATATTTGGAAAACGTGCCACCACGGCCTGGGTAATTTGTGCCGCATCGTCCACGCTGAGTGTGGTTTGTGTCACCACTGCCAAGCGCTCCGTTTGCTTTGGCGTGACATGGGCCACATCGGCCACGTCTTCCACCAAGTAGATGCCATCAAGCAACTGACCCATCGTGCCTTCGACTTCTGGATGGCCTTTGTGGCCAATCATGATGAACTCAAAGCCTTCTTTGTGCAGCTTGGCCACCTCCACGTGCACCTTGGTGACCAATGGGCAGGTCGCATCAAACACGTTGAAACCGCGTCGCTCGGCTTCTTCCTCCACGGCTTTAGGTACGCCGTGGGCACTGAACACCAACGTCGCGCCAGGGGGCACTTCTGTCAAGTCTTCGATGAAGATCGCGCCACGGTTTTTAAGGTCGGCCACCACAAAAGTGTTGTGCACAATTTCGTGGCGCACATACACGGGCGCACCGAACTTCTCCAGCGCGCGGTCCACGATGTCGATGGCGCGGTCCACGCCCGCGCAAAACCCACGGGGCGCGGCGAGGACGATTTCTTGCAGCTGCTTGCTCATATGTGTTTACAAAATGCCAATGACTTGCACTTCAAACGTCACGGGTTGATTGGCCAAGGGGTGGTTGAAGTCAAACAACACTTGGTCATCTGTGACTTGCTGCACCGCACCCGCAAACGAGCCTTGACCCGTGGGAGCAGGGAACTGCACCACATCGCCCACGTTGTATTGCTCGTCGGGGTCGCCAAACTCTTTGAGCAAGCTCTTGCTCACCCATTGCTGCATGTCGGGGTTGCGCTCACCAAAGGCCAAGCCAGCAGCCAACTCAAACGTGGTGTGAGCGCCTTCCTCTAGCCCGATCAATCGCTGTTCCAAGGCAGGTGACAACTCGCCCGAACCGAGCGAAAGCGTGGCAGGTTTGTCGTTAAAGGTGTTGATGACGTCGCCTTGCGGTCCCGAAAGCCGATAGTGCAGCGTCAAAAAAGAATCGGGGCCAATGGTAGGGTGAGCGTTGGATGCAGTCATAGGACTCTCAGTGTTGAACCGCCTATTGTAGAAAGCTCTCGCTATGGACCGAATGCCCGAACCCATGACCATTGCCCAACTCCCCGCCGAGATGCGCCCGCGCGAAAAACTGCTCAAACACGGGGCCTCGGCACTGACCGACACTGAGCTGCTGGCGCTCTTCCTGCGCACCGGCATCAAAGGCAAAAGTGTGTTTGTCATGGCCCAAGAGCTGCTGGACCGGTTCAAGGGCTTTGCTGGCCTGATTCACGCGAGTGCGGCCGAGCTTAAGACCTTCAAAGGCATGGGGGGCGATGCCAAACGCTCACAGCTGGTGGCGGTGCTTGAAATGGCGCGACGCGCCCTGACCCAAGAATTGACCGAAACCACCGTGATGAATTCACCCAATGCGGTCAAACAATACCTCCAGCTTGAACTGGCTCAACTCAAACACGAGGTGTTTGCAGTCTTGTTTCTTGATGCCCACAACCGCCTGCTGTCGTACCAACCCATGTTTCGCGGCTCGTTGTCGCAAACCATGGTGTATCCACGCGAAGTGGCCAAGACCGCCCTCGCCCTGGGCGCAGACGGCGTGGTGCTGGCCCACAACCACCCAGGCGGCACAGTCAAACCCTCACAAGCCGACATGAAACTCACGCGCACCCTGCAAGATGCCTTGGCACTCATTGACGTCACGGTGCGCGACCACATCATCGTGGCGCAAGGCAAGTATTTATCAATGGCGGAAGAAGGCTTGCTGTGAAAGGTTTGCTACGACTTGGCCGAAACAATGGACCCTCGCAACGCCACATTCAAGCGGTCAATCACCTCAGCCCAGTCTGAATCGCCCAGCAGCTCCTCTTTGAGCAGCGAGGCCTGCGCGGTATTCCAAAACTGCGCATCCTCGATTCGGATAGATGAATTCAAGGGTGAATGCGTTTGGATGAATTGACGGATGCTGGGCGCGTCATTGGGCAAACCCAGTTGCGCAAACAGCTCTGTGAAACCGTGGAAGACTTTATCCATACGAACTCCTTGGCATTGCCGAAAATCGAAAGACCCATCTGAGAAAACATCTTCGTTCGAAGCGATGCGTCCGACAAGCTAAAGAATGAAAAATATACTCAGAGTAGGGCTACTGTGTATGTACGATGGCATACAAAATCTAAAACCAAGCCAGCTGACACCACAAAGAGAACCCGCATGAAAGCCAAATCGCTGCAAGACTTAGCCGCCATTCGCCAGCAAGTCAATGCGGCGGCCCTAGCAGCGGCCGCCGCAGAAGAAGCACGCCGCGAACATGAGCGCCGTGCTGAAGCAGAACGCAATTTATTCACCCATGCCGTGGGAAACGTCAAACCCATCGCGGCCAAACCTCGCGTCCTCATCACACCTCAACGCCCTGCTGCACGCCCTCTGCAACAAACACTGGACGACCAAGCCGCGCTCAGCGAGAGCATGAGCGATGAGTTTGATGTCAGTACCTTGCTCGATGTCGACGACCAACTCAGCTTCAGACGCCCTGGCATTGGCACCGATGTGACGCGCAAACTGCGCAAAGGTGAATGGGCCATGCAAGGCCAGCTTGACCTGCACGGTTTGCGCAGTGACGAAGCCCGCGAGGCGTTGGGCCAATTTGTGCGCGATGCCAAACGCATGGGCTGGCGATGCGTGCGCGTGGTGCACGGCAAGGGACTGGGCTCGCCCGGCAAAGAGCCGGTACTCAAGAGCAAAGTACAGCGCTGGTTGGTGCAAAAAAATGAAGTGCTGGCTTTTGTGCAGGCCAAACCATCCGATGGTGGTGCGGGGGCGTTGGTGGTGTTACTGGGGCCGAGTGCGGGTTAACCGCTCAAAGCCAACCCATCTCAATTAACTCAAGAATGTTGTATCGACGAGGCTCCAAAACATTCGCAGAGACTGCCTGAATAATTTGCGCCACGCCATCTGCATACGGCATCGAACCAAACACTTTGGTCTCTAACACGATGCTGCTTAACCCGTCCTCAATCACCAGTCGGTGATACGCATGCCTAGACATGTATTCCTGTGGAATGCCTAAAACATTGCGTTGTACATCTACATCTCTAACCGATTGGATTTTTTCAGGCGCTACACCCAAAGACTCTGCCAAATTGACTGCGGTCCCTGGAATCGACGACTTGTCCGCTTGATGTGATTCAGTGATGTGAATTTTGTATTTCTTAAAGTGATGTCCACCCTGTGATAACAAGGCCATGAACTTAAGCATCAAGATATTGGTGTTAGGACAAATCACAACTGGGCAAGCAACTTGTTGTGCCAACAACGCAGAGCCTGTCGAGAGTTCTAACAAAATTGAACGCGTACTCTCACAATAACGCACCACATCATCCAGTTCGCGACCAGACCCCGTATGTACGACCACCGATGGGAAAGGATGTGTGTTCTCGCCTGCCCAAGTTAGAACGGGAAAGACCGACTTCTCTTTGAAAGATGTGAAAAGCTCTTGGCCTAATTTGCCAGAGCCAACGATGATGACTTGCACGCACAGTTCCTTGCAGATTCGCTTCATCCAGAAAGATGATTTGAAGTTAATTCATTTGTTTACAAATGAGTTTACAAGGATCACCCTCACACGCCCTTATTACGCATCCAATCTGCTGTCTGGAAAAAGCTGGCTTTCAAGCGGGTGCGCAAATCTTCGGGCACGCCCGTCTCACCCATCGCTTGGTCCATACACGCCACCCATTGGTCGCGCTCTTTGATGCCGATGGAGAAAGGCATGTGGCGCATACGCAAGCGCGGGTGGCCGTGTTTTTCAATGTAGTAATCAGGCCCACCCAACCAGCCGCACAAAAACATGAACAGGCGTTCACGTGCATTAGACAGTTCAGGGCCGTGTGCAGCGCGCAGCTCTAAGTAGCTCGGCTCTAAATCCATCAAATCGTAAAAGCGATCGACCAAGAGCTTCACACGCGGCTCACCGCCGATCCATTCGAAGGGTGTATCAAAAGGTGGTTTTTCTTCGATGTGCATACGCGCTATTGTCGGGCTCTCTGCTCAGGGCAAGGTCAAATGTTTGGCAGCTTCGCGCACTGTCAGGGCTGATAACGTGTCGCGGTGCTTGACCAAAAAGTCCGTCACGGCGTGTGGATCCCAACGTGCATAGTCGCGCAGCGCCCAGCCAATGGCTTTGCGAATGAAAAACTCTTTTTCATCGGCCAATTGCTGTGCGTAACCAAACAAGCGCGTGGTGTCGGTGTCTAAGCGCCAGCCCAACTGATGCAGCATGGCCGATCGGCGCACCCAATGGTTCGGGTGTTTGAGCCAGATGTCCATGACCTGAGCCGCATTGGGTTTCTGTTGCACCGCTGCGTGCATGACCTCGGCGATGACGGCACTCAGGCCATCGACGGTTTCCCACCAAGCATCGCGCAACAACAAGGCTTGCAATGCGGGCAGGTCGTTGACGCTGAACTGGTCGCTGTGTTGGCGCAGCAAGTCCACGGCGGTGTAGCGGTATTCACGCTGGGGCTTTTGCCACAGCAGTTGGACAGCAGCGAGCACATCGTCCGCACATGACCACTGCACTTTGCCAATGCCACGCACGGCTTGGCGGCGCACAGGTGCTTGCAAACCCAAGAACTCAAACTGGTCGAGCAAATAGGCTTTCATTTGTGCGGCTCGGGTTGCATCAGCCAACGGCGTGAAGGCACGTTGCACCGCGAGCACAAACTGCTTGGGTGTCATCGTCGAAGCACTCACGATGCTTGCCTCAGGGTCTGCACCACTGGGCGACGCAGCACATCGCGCAGCCCCCACCAGCCTGCGACCAAGGCGAGCAACGCCCCCACCACCGCACCTAACAATGGCACCCACGGGCTGGCCGTCCATTCAAACTCAAACGCATAACGGGCCAAGCCCCAGCCCATCAGCATGGCCACGCAAGTGGCCAACAAGCCAGCCAGCGCGCCAATGCCAGCCAGCTCGGCGCGTTGCACATTGGCCAGCAGTTGGTTCGACGCACCCAAGGCACGCAGCACCGCGTATTCTCGCGCCCGCTCTTCGCGGGTGGCGGTCACCGCCGCAAACAACACGACCAAGCCAGCCGCCAAGGTGAACAAAAACAAAAACTCCACCGTACGCACCACTTGGCCGAGCACGCTTTGCACTTGGTTCAAGGTCGCGCCCATGTCCACACTGGTGACGTTGGGGAAGCGGGCAATGAGTTGGTTGTCAAACGTAGGCGCAGGCTTGTCAGCCACAGCCGCACGCTGCGGGGCACGAAACGCCGCAATGTATGTGGTGGGTACATCAAAGCCTGCGCCCGTGGTCAATCGGCTGACGGGGTACATGACAAAGAAGTTGGCACGCATGGAAGCCCAGTCCACACGCCGCACAGAGGTGATGCGTGCTTCGTGCAACACACCCGCCATGTCAAAACGCAGGGTGTCGCCCAGTTGGAGCTTCAAAGTTTTGGCAATGCCTTCTTCGATGCTCAAGCCATGGGCGTCTTCTGATTGCCATGTGCCAGCCACCACGGTGTTGTGTTCGGGCGCGTTGGCGTTGAACGACACATTGAACTCACGGTCCACCAAACGCTGTGCACGTTCTTCGGTGTAGGAGTCGGGCGTGACGGTGTTGCCATTCACCGCCACCAAACGTGCGCGAATCATGGGATACCAGTCAAGCTTGTTCACGCCCGCCTCGCGCAAGGTTTGTAAAAACGGTTCGGCTTGGCTGGGCTGGATGTTGATGACAAAACGATTCGGCGCATTCACTGGCGTGGCATTGCGCCAACTGCTGATCAAATCCGTGCGCAGCAGCACCAATAACGCCAAAGCGAGTAAACCAACTGCAAGTGCACTCACCTGCACCATCGCATACACAGGCCGTGCGCTCACCTGACGTGTGGCCAGCATGAGCCAAGGCGGTGCACTGCCCTCGACCACACTGCGGCGTAACACCTGCACCGCCAACCAAGCCATGCCTGCAAACAACAGCACCGCACCTGCAAAGCCACCCACCACCATGAGGCCGAGTTTCAAATCACGGCTCACCGCGATCAGTAACACGGCAAAACCCGTCAGCCCCAAGGCCCATACACTGAGCGTGGTGGCTTTGAGTTCTCCCACATCACGGCGCATGACGCGCAGCGCAGGCACGCTGGCGAGTTGCAACACGGGCGGTAACCCGAACGCGAGCAACAAGGTCAACCCTGTGCCTAGGCCGTACACCACAGGCCACAGACTAGGTGCAGGCAATGCGGTTTCGACCAAACCTTTGAGCAAGGCCACAAACACCAAGTGCACGGCATAGCCCAAAGCCAAACCCAACACGCTGGCAAAGCTGCCCACCCACACAAACTCGGCGGTGTACGACAAAGCAATGTGACGCTGGCTCAAGCCCAACACGCGCAGCATGGCGCAGTCATCCAAATGACGAGCCGCAAAAGCACGCGCGGCCAAAGCCACGGCCACGGCACTGAGCAAGGCGGCGAGCAGTGCCACTAGGTTCAAAAACTTGCCAGCACGGTCCAAGGTTTGGCGCATTTCGGGGCGGCCCGCTTCGAGTGACTCCACACGCACGCCGCGCACCTCTGGCTTTTTGCTCTCGGTTTCGGCCCAAGCCAAAAAGTTTTGGGTGGCGTTGTCTGCCCCCACAACTGCGTAGCGCCACGTCACACGGCTGGCGGGTTGCACCAAGGCGGTGGCCTCTAGGTCGGCACTGTTCATCAGCACGCGCGGGGCAAAATTCATGAAGCCCGCGCCACGGTCGGGTTCATGCACCAATACGCGACCGATGCGCAAGCGGCTATTGCCTAGCAACACGTTATCACCCACATCCAGACCCAAGGCCTCTAAGCCTGCAGCCTCGACCCATACCTCGCCACGATCAGGGATGTTTGTGGTTTTCTCTGGCGCGTCCACCTGTGCCAAGCTGCTGGCAACTTTGAGTTCACCGCGCAAGGGATAACCTGCCTCTGCCGCTTTGAGCGCTACTAAACGGCTGTTGCTCTCAGCGCCGCTTGACGATTGCCCTCGCGCCATGGTGGGAAAGCTCAAGGTGGTCACGCCTTGCAAGCCATCCGCTTTGGCACGCAGCACGATGTGGGCAGGTGTGGCTTGGTCGCTGACTACCACCACATCACCACCTAAGAGCTGTCGGGCATCGCGTTGCAAACCACCATTCAACCGATCAGCCAAAAAGCTGACCGAGCTCAAAGCCGCCACGCCCAACGCCACCGCGACCACCAGCAAACGCAGCTCACCCGCGCGCGCATCACGCCACAACGTGCGCCAGGCTTGGGTCCACCATGTCACGGCGACCACACGTGTGCGCTCATTCATGCGTGGTTCACCTTCTGCACGCCGCCCAGTGCCAGTAAGGGGTCTAGCTGCATGCGCTCTGGCGCGGTGTAACAAAGAAAGTGTTTGTTTGTCGCGCGACCAATCGTGCACAGCTGCAAACGCGTGGCCACGTCGTAACCCATTTGCGTGATGCCACTGCGCGACACCACCACGGCCACCCCCATTTGGGCGGACTTCATCACCATCTCGCTGGTCAAGCGACCCGTGGTGTAAAAAATCGAATCTGCGTTGGCCTTCACGCCATTCATCCACATCCATCCTGCAATGGTGTCGATGGCGTTGTGACGGCCCACATCTTCTACAAAAATTTGCATCTGCTCGCCGTCGAACAAGGCGCACCCATGCACCGAGCCCGCAGATTTATACGTGGTTTCTTGCAAGCGAATGGCATTGAGCACCGCATACAAACGCGCTTGGCTGATGCGCGCATGCGGCAAAGCCAGGGTGTCAATTTCGGCCATCAAATCGCCAAACACACTGCCCTGCCCGCAACCCGTGGTGACCACTCGCTTTTCTGTACGCGCCGCAATGTCTGCAATGCCGTGGCAGGTTTTGACGGCGGCCGCACCAGCGCCGTCTTCACCTGCATCCCAATCGACGGTGATGGATTCGACGTCACTCACATCGCCCACCAAACGCTGGTTGCGCAGATAGCCCAACACCAGCAACTCAGGGTGTGCGCCTAAGGTCATGAGGGTGACGATTTCGCGTTTGTCCACATACACCGTGAGCGCACGCTCAGCAGGAATGGACACCTGCTCGCGCACACCATGCTCATTGACCACGTCGATGTGGCGGGTTAGTTCGGCTTGGGCTTGACTGAGGTGCGGCAGTTCTGCGGAGAAAGAATCTAAAGACATAAGCTGAGTAGGCTACAACAAAAAGGGCCGACACCTTTCGGTGCGGCCCAATGAACAGCAAGGCTGTATGGGTTACTTCTTGGCAGGCGCAGCAGGTGCAGCGGCCACAGCTGGGGCTGAAGCGGCGGCCACAGGCGCTGCGGCTTCGGGTGGCGTGTACACAAACTTGCCAGGGTCAGCGCAAGGTGGCGTGGCCTCTGGCTTGCCTGCTTTGGCTTTGTTGGTCTTTTGCACATGCGCTGCCACTTTGTCTTGTGACTTACACAGCAAATAAGCATCTGCCTTGGCTGTATGCGCTGTCTTGGCCTTGGCTTCATCGGCCTTGGCTTTGGCTTCGTCGCTCAGAGGTGGCAATTTAGCAAATGCCGTGGCACTGACAGTGGCCAAGATCAATGCAAAGAGTGCTTTGTTCATAATGATTCTCCTGATCAGCGCATCAAGCGCGCGCTGTGGTTCCCGATTTTTCGTCGGTGCGATGGGCTGGGATCTTGCCAGCCTTGATGTCGTCGTGCCAGAGTTCATGGTGTTCTTTGGCCCAAGTCTCATCGACATAGCCAGTCTTCATGGCTTTGAATGCGCCTTCCATGCCGATCGTACCCATGTAGATGTGACCAATGAACATGGCCATCATCAGCATGGTGGCCACTGCATGCACCATGTGCGCAATTTGCATCATGCCGCGCTCATAGCCCAAGAAGGGAATGACCTTGTCCAGCACCAAGCCAGAAGCTACCACGATCAAACCGAGGCCAAACACGCCAGCCCAGAACACCACTTTCTCACCCGCATTGAAGCGGTGTGAAGGTACTTCTTTGCCACTGAGCAAACCGCCGCCTTTGAGAATCCAAGTGATGTCTTCTTTGCTGGGCAAGTTGTCTTTGGCAAAGGTCACAAACACGATGGTCAACGACACAGCAAACAAAGGACCTGCGAAGTTGTGTGCGTTTTTCAGCAAGTAAGTGATGAACCCAAACAAGGTGTCACCAATGATGGGCTGAATAAAAAACTTCCCAAATGCCATGAAGATGCCAGACACCGCCAACACCACAAAGGCAATCGCATTCGCCCAGTGGGCTGAGCGCTCGAACGGCGTGAACCGCTCAATCTCGACGCCCGTGGGTTTGCCGTGCAACATGATCATGCCCTTGCGCCAGTAGAACAACGCCACGGCACCCAGCACAATCAGCAGCAAAGAGCCACCGTAGGGAATGATCCAGTTGTTGCGCACCTGACGCCACGCCTCACCGGCTGTGGTGAGACGCGAGCCTGGGTATTGCACAAATGGCTGAATCAACACACCCGCTTCAGGTGCATCAGCCTTAGGCAGACTGCTGTAGCCTTGCGCGCCTGCACCCACGCCACGCCACATGGGCGCGTTATTGCCAGGTTGCACCTTGCCACGCTCAGCATTGGTTTGCTCCGCATAGCCAGGCACATCGCTGGCGTCAGGTTTGACGTCTTGGATGTTGACGCTTTTGACAGCCGGAGCTGCCGTAGGCGCTTTGTCTTGTGCCACAGCTGACAGTGCAAACACCGTCAAAACTGCACACAACACCGATTGAAAAGATCGTGACATGGTGAGCCCCCTGTTCACGGTGCGCGTGTGTTGTCGTTCTGACCGTATTGGGCACGTGCACGCAAGTGCTGCTCCCAGCTGTTTTTGTCGCCTGCAGTCCAGCCACTGGCCACAAAAGCATTCGCAGCACCACTGTGTGCCGTGGCGTCGTGTTTGGTACCCAGTGTTTGAGCCTTCTCACCGCAAGCGGTGAGCGCGACCACGCTGAGCACGATGAGTGACATGCGTTTCATCATTTCTTCACTCCTTCGACTTTGGCAGGTGCTTGACCTGCTTGCTTAGAGCCGTATGCAGTGCCCCAGCCCCACACTTCAGCACCCTTATTGCGCTTGACCACACGGCTGCGGAAGATGTCGGCTACCACGTCACCGTCACCAGCGAGCAAGGCTTTGGTCGAACACATTTCGGCACAAGCAGGCAACTTGCCTTCGGCCAAACGGTTGCGACCGTATTTTTCAAACTCGGCTTGGCTGCCGTTGTCTTCTGGACCACCAGCACAGAAGGTGCACTTGTCCATCTTGCCGCGCACACCGAATGTGCCTTGGCTTGGGAACTGAGGTGCGCCGAATGGGCAAGCGTAAGAGCAGTAGCCGCAGCCAATGCAAATGTCTTTGTCGTGTAAGACCACGCCTTCGTCGGTCTTGTAGAAACAGTTCACAGGGCAAACTGCCATACAAGGCGCGTCTGAACAGTGCATACATGCGACAGAGATAGATTTCTCGCCGGGTACGCCGTCATTCAAAGTGACCACACGGCGACGGTTGACGCCCCATGGAACTTCGTGTTCGTTTTTACAAGCGGTGACGCAACCGTTGCACTCGATGCAACGCTCAGCGTCACAGATAAATTTCATGCGTGCCATTTAGTTTCTCCTTAGGCGCGTTCGATGTTGCAAACGGTGGTTTTGGTTTCTTGCATCATGGTGACGCTGTCATACCCATACGTGGTGGCTGTGTTGACCGCTTCACCACGCACCACAGGCGCTGCGCCTTTGGGGTAGTACTTGAGCATGTCTTCACCTTGCCAGCGGCCCGAGAAGTGGAAGGGCATCCAAACGGTTTCTGTATCCACGCGCTCGGTGACCAAAGCTTGCACATTCAAACGTGCGCCCGTGGGGCTCTTCAACCACACACGCTCGCCGTTTCGGATACCACGGTCTGCAGCGGCCTTGGGGTTGATTTCCACATAGGCTTCTTGTTGCAACTCGGCCAACCATGGGTTGGAACGGGTTTCTTCGCCGCCACCTTCGTACTC
>JACCDY010044468.1_pt1 | contig 13352 bp, 13 predicted proteins | sample 7446391 | NCBI WGS metagenome assembly JACCDY01 (sample SAMN15323451, study PRJNA562643) | freshwater metagenome | isolation source: river surface water | place: USA:Blue River Watershed | collected 2017-08-18 | reverse complement strand
CTTTTTGTGCAAAACTACTTCGTCGCTTTCTTCCCTACTGGCTTAGCTGCTTTTTTTGCGGGTACCTTTGCTACTTTCGCCGATGCGGCTTTCTTGGCAGCAGGCTTTTTGCGGGCAGTTTTATTAGGAGCAGCTTTCTTAGCCAATACTTTCTTCGCCATTTGTTCAGCCGTCAGTACCTTGGCAACGCCACTCTTGAGGAGATCCGACCAATTGTCGCTCATCTCTGCCTTAAAATCTTTCAAATCTTTCTTTGAGAGCGTCTGCGCCTTGTTGTACGTCTTGAGCACACCATCAACGACGGTTTGAAATTCGGCTTCCGTCATTTGCTCGGCCTTCTCAAGTGCCTCAAGCACTTCCCCCTTCGCTTTTAGCATCCAACCCTTTACCTTTTTTCGATTTTGCGGTGCCTGGTCACTGCCGTAGAGGAAGTAGGCTCCTGCGGCAGCTACAGCCGCGGCGGTGAGGCCGACCCCGAGACCAAGTTTCTGTGATGATGATAATTCAATCTTTTTCGGCATTTTCTTTTTCATACTCATTTATGTACATTACTCTTCCTCGGTAATTGGAACCCGCGTGCCACGTTTACTCTTACTTCGGCCACGACCGCCCCGACCAGTGAATAAGCCGAACAGCTGCGACAAGAGGCTGCCATCCAGCACGTACGAACGAAGTTGCTCAACGTCTTCCACGATCATTTCACTACCGGCATCGATGCGCTCCACAATGCGGCGTATCGACTGCAGGATCTTAATGCCATGGTAGAGCGCCACGCAGAACAGTAGCGTGAAGAGGATCACTGCCACGCTGGTAATAAAGAAAAATATATTTGCGTGCAATACTTCATCCATAGCTACATTGTAGCAGCATCGCGTAAAGGTACGGGAGATTTTTTCAGAAAAGCGTGGACAATCGGCTCTATTGCAGCGGCTGTGTCGCAAGCCATGAGCTCCGCGCGCAGTGGAGCGGCACCGGGAAATCCACTGGCGTAGGCTTTGAAGTGCTTCTTCATGACCGCAAAGTTTTTATGGGGAAGGAGCTGTTCAAACAAACGAGCGTGCTCAACCAGTACCGAGAAACGCTCTGCGAGATCAATGACTGTGGTACGTTCAGACGGCAAGCCAGCAGTGCGAAGCGCATCGACATCGGTCCCATGGGTCGGAAGTGCCGTAAGCTGGGTCGGAAGCCGACGCGCTGGATTGAAAAACCAAGGATTGCCGAAAATTGCCCGTCCGACCATTACACCATCAACCCCTGTGGCGATTGCTTTTGCTTCAGCATCAGCACGCGAGAGCACGTCACCGTTCCCAATGATAAGGGTTCCTAGAGAAATTTCGTCACGAAGCTCAATGACACGCGTCATCCGTTCCCAACGCGCTGGCACCTTGCTCATGTCTTTGCGAGTACGTACATGGACCGTGAGCGCCGCTGGGCACTCTGCTAAAATAAGTGGAATCCAATCCTCAACTTGGTCAGTGTTGTAACCAAGACGCGTTTTGACAGAAACCGGAATTCCTCCTTCGTCACTTTTTGCACCACGCTTGGCTGCCCGGATCACCTCTACTGCAATGCCGGGCGTTTTGATCATCGCTGCCCCACACCCCTGGTCAATAATTGCGCCAGCTGGGCAACCCATGTTGATATCAACGCCATCAAATCCCAGCTTGAGGCAGAGCGCAGCCGCGTACGCCATATGCTCAGGATGGCGCGTGAAGAGCTGCGCTACGATCGGCCTTTCTTCTTCAGCATAGAGGAGGTCAGCCATGAGTTTCTGTTTCCCCTCTTCGGTGGCGCGCACCAAACCATCAGCCGCCACAAACTCGGTCCACATCACATCGGGACCACCGATCGTACCGTCAGCTCGCTCGTGCGCAGAATACTTGGCGATTATGCGCCGAAAGGCCGCATCGGTAACATCAGCCATCGGCGCAACTGCGAGAAACGGTTTTGGGAGCTGTTGCCAAAAATTCATGATGGTAGTACTCTACCGAAAGCAGTTGTAAACGCAAGGGAGACGGGTGATGCTGAATTTTGTTAGCGACTGCTTGAGCACCGCAGTCATGGTGCTTGGTGGAATCACACTTGTATTGTATGCCACCTGTTCAGTGCTTGGAGATACCTTTATATTGTTCGGAGTCATGAAATGTGTTTTTGACTGCTACTGCTTTGCCGCCTTGTCTGAAGGCGGCTTTTTAATTCTCTTCGGGAAAGGTACTTGCCGTACTCGTCGCAACCACCTCAGATTCACTCACAAACACCTTGTCGCCAAAGCGGAGGTCGATGTAGTGGAAGTCGCCATCGGCAATATCAGCAAACTCTTTTGAAGAAAACAGAGTCTGTAGGTTTGTGAACGTATCGGCGGCGGACATTCGTTCTGACACCTTGATCTCGGCTCCATCTGCCAAGAAATATGAGGTATCGACTTCGTCAGTGCGTACAATGTGCGTCACGTATAAGTTAAGCTCGTGTTCGAGGCGCTCAGCTAGTGTGCCAGTTTCGTGCATAAAAGAATCGGTGAACGCACTGACTTTTATCACAGGCTCCACTTGGCGGTTGATGTAGCGCACAAAAGCACTCCCGGTGAGGGCAGGTGCCTCAGCAAACGCGTAGCCATGAGCATCCAGGAATACGCAGGAAGTTGAGTCTGGCGCTGCGCACCAGAGAGCAAACGGCTGGTATTCCTCAAAAACGACCGTGAGCGTCTGTCCATCGATATACGTACGCGCCTCTTTCACCCGCGGTACCTGCATGAGTTGTGCTTGCATTTGCGCTTCCGGGTACAACCACGTAAATGTGTGTGGAATGAGCTTGTAGTACGCACCGCGCAATATGTCACGAGCGACGGCTTCGATCTCACTTGGTGGAATGGTGCTGCCGCCAATCACAGACACGTTTGTGATTTGCAAGGAGGGTATGCGGGTGGCGTACCACGTCACAAGGAGTGACGCACCGATAACGATCGCTAACACGGTCCCGACAATGATCTGAAAGCGCCAAGGTGCAAGCGCCAGAGCGAGACGACTTGGCGGCTTGAATTTTTTTCGCTTTTTCTCGAGGCGAAATTTCATTGGCCCTAGTGTAGCACAGCAAACGCCAGCGGCCCCTTTGGGGCCGCTGGCGTTTCTCATATCATGCTACGTACCAATCCTCGCCTTGCCCATGTACGGCACCAAGGCTTCAGGAAGCACAATTGAACCGTCTGCTTGCTGGAAGTTTTCGATGAGCGAAACGAGAATGCGAGGCGTCGGGATCGCAGTGCAGTTTAGTGAGTGCGCATAGCGTACCTTTCCTTCATCGTCACGGTAGCGAATATTGAAGCGGCGAGTTTGAAAATCGTGGAAGTAGGAAGCAGAACTGATCTCACGGTACCTACCTTCCTTTGGTACCCAAAGTTCGATATCGTACTTCTTCACCTGCCCCTGCCCAATATCGCCGCCACAGTTGAGGACCGTTCGGTACGGAATGCCAAGTGATTCAATAAACTCCTCGGTGTTACGATTGATCCATTCGTGCCATTTAACACTCTCTTCGTGAGACGCCTCGCAGAGCATCACCTGCTCAAGCTTATAGAATTCATGCACACGGATGAGACCCTTAACATCTTTGCTGTAGCTGCCCGCTTCGCGTCGGAAACAAGGTGAGAAGCCGAGGAATTTTACCGGCAACTGTGCCTGTTCGAGCACTTCGTCACTGTAGTATCCCATTACTGATACCTCACTCGTACCAATGAGGTAGTCTTCATCTTGCGTGTTGTACACATCTTCGGCGTCATTCGGCAGGTGGCCGGTACCATAAAGATTTTGCTTTCGGACAATTGCTGGCGGTAAAATTGGTGTGAACCCTTTCTGCAAAAAGAACTGTTGCGCATAGTTCCAGATTGACCAAGAGAGCAGCGCGCCATCACCAAGGAGGTAGTAGCCCCGGAAACCGTGCACCTTAGCCCCACGCTCAAAATCAACCATGCCGTGCTGCGTCATGAGGGCAACGTGGTCTTTTGGCTCAAATGCAAATGTCGTTGGCTCACCCCACACTTTGTGCTCGACGTTATCTGCATCGCTCGTGCCATCCGGTACGGTCATGTCGGGCACCTGCGGTACCTGAAGCATAAGCTTCTGCCACTCGTCGATGATTGGCTTCAGCTCCTCCTCCTCCTTTTGTGCAGCGGCCTTGAGTTTCTGCATTGCAGTAATGAGCGCGGCGCGTGCTGCTACATCCTGCGTACTCGCCACCTCTTTCGAAACGTGGTTTTGCTCCGCCCGTTTCGCTTCGAGCGAAGCCATGAGCGCACGCCTTGAATCATCAACCACCATGAGTCGATCAAGATCCACAGAAATGCGCTTTTTTTGGGCAGCGAGCTTAACCACATCTAGGTTTTCTCGAATGAATTTAATGTCGAGCATACACAATACCTCAAATAATAATTACGGATTATACACTACAACAATACACGGAAAAGAAAAAGGGCCGCACAACGTGCGGCCCTTGCCTGCTTCAAAACGTGATTTCTACCCCAAGCGTGAGCACCAGCGGCTTCGTGGACGCCGTTATGCGCCCGCAGCCGTAGCGTTCAATAGTGCATGACTCACTGGCCTCATAGAAGAACTGCTTCACCTCCACGAAACCTGAGACCGTATCGGTGAAAGCGTAGCTGGCACCAACCTCGACGTACGGGCCGAGCGCGCCACCCTCCCAATTTTCGGCTACGCCATGATCTTGATAGGTCACAGCCGCACTCATCTGCGCTTTACTTCCAGCTACTCCGCCGCCGATGTAGCCAAGCAACTGCTCGCGCGCACCGAATGCATACCCAAGCTGGCCACCGATCGTCCCGGTAAGCGTTGTCCTAAAGTCGAGCGTCGAGCGGAGGCCATGGTAGTCATGGCTACGCTCCCCCGTTAGATCCCCATGGTAGAGATCCACCTTCGCGCCTAGGTACACCCGCTCAAAGGGTGACCAGCGGTAGATTGCACCGACCATCGTGAGGTTGCCTTTTGTTGGAACAGTAAGGAGGGTACCAAGTGAAAACGTTTCATGCTGATGTGAGATGGTAAAATCACCACTCCCGAGCGCATACCCGCCACGGACGGAAAAACCGCTCCAATCCTTCGCCGACGCAGCGCCAGTAAAGGTCATCGCTACCAGACTGATCATCAAAGAGCCCAGATACCGTACAGTCATTGCCGTCCCTCCCTGTCAGTAAAACTGACACTATCTAACTGGTAAACAGGCAGTTTGTCAATGCAGGATGGTACACTTACTCACATATGTCCTTTGTAGTCAGAACACTTGATCAAGCTGCATTTCCCCGGCCTCTCCGTGAAATTCCGCAGCCGCCGACTTCACTCACCTACTGCGGCATGCTACCCACTTCTGAATTACCCCTCTTAGCGGTGGTCGGATCACGCCAGTACACAACGTACGGTAAGCACGCCGTAGACTTTCTCGTTGATGGACTTCGTGGTTATAAGGTCGGCATCGTATCCGGGCTCGCGCTCGGCATTGACTCCTTGGCACACGAGGCAGCGCTCCGTAACAATCTATACACGCTCGCTATTCCTGGTTCGGGACTTAACAATGATGTGCTCTACCCGCGCGCGCATGTGCGCCTTGCGACACGTATCCTTGAGGCAGGTGGTGGTCTACTCTCAGAGTTTGCGCCAGATTTTCGTGCCACGCAGTGGTCGTTCGTCCAGCGCAACCGTCTGATGGCAGGAATGACTAGTGCAACGCTCGTCATTGAAGCTACAGAGCGATCGGGTACGCTCACAACTGCGCGGATGTGCGTTGACTATAACCGTGAGCTCCTCGTCGTGCCCGGCAGTATCTTCTCAACGACGAGCCACGGGCCGCACCTCTTTATGAAGCTTGGTGCGACACCAGTAACGAGTGCGCAGGATATTGTCGAGGTGCTTAAGCTCGAGCTCGTGGAGGTGGAGCAAAAAGCTTCACTCTTTGCTCCACCTCCACTGAATCTCTCCCCTCTTGAGCAAACCATCCTCGCCGCTCTTCGTGAACCAACCGACACAAATACCCTCCTCCTCTCGCTCGATCTTTCGGCGCACGAGGCAAACGTCACGCTCATGCACCTTGAACTCCGCAGTATAATCGCCAACGAAAATGGGATATACCGGCGACTCATTTGACAGCTCGCTCCAACAATAGTATTTGTAACTGCACCTATATATGTCAAAACACACCCTCGTGATCGTGGAATCACCGGCCAAGGCCAAGACCATCGAGAAATACCTCGGCCCTGGCTTTACGGTCATGTCCTCAATCGGCCATGTGCGTGACCTCCCTAAAAGCAATAAAGATGCCGTCGACATAGACGGTGGTTTTGTGCCGCGCTACATTGTGTCTCCTGGCAAAGAGAAAGTGATCGCTGGCCTCAGAGCGGCTGCAAAAAAGGCTGACACTGTGCTCCTGGCGTCCGACCCCGACCGCGAAGGAGAAGCGATTGCGTGGCATGTGGCTGAGCTCATTAAAGATGCTAACAAGAACCAGAAGCGCATTGTCTTTCACGAAATCACCAAACCAGCCGTTGAGGACGCGGTTAAGCACCCGCGTGCCATTGACGAAAACCTCAAAGAAGCGCAAGAGGCCAGACGGGTGCTCGATCGATTGGTCGGTTATGACCTTTCGGGACTGATTTGGAAAAAAGTGCGCTACGGCCTCTCGGCTGGTCGCGTTCAGTCACCGGCGCTGCGTATCCTCATGGAGCGTGAACGAGAAATCCGCGCCTTTGTTCCTGAAAACTTTTTCGTACTCACCGCACATGCCAAAAAAGATAAGCGTGGGATACCGTTCATTTGTGTGGAAGAACTTAAAACTGAAGCTGGAGCAACACGTATCAAAACCATTGGTGAAACTCATGGCTGGGTAGTAACCGACATTAAAGAAAGTGAGGCGAAGCGCTCACCTCGTCCGCCGTTCACCACCTCAACCCTCCAGCAAGCTGCTTCAACTCGACTCGGCTTCTCGCCCTCACGGACCATGAGTGCCGCGCAGAAGCTCTACGAAGCGGGACACATCACCTACATGCGTACTGACTCAACCAGCATGAGTCAGATTGCGGTAAAGCAAATCTACGTCTACATCACGAACGAGTACGGCAAGCAGTACCTCGCTCCGCGTACCTTTAAAACCAAGAGCAAATCTGCTCAAGAAGCACACGAAGCGGTACGTCCAACTAACTTCGCGCACGAGAGTGTCGGCGCCACCGCCGACCAAAAGGCACTCTACCAACTTATCTTCGCCCGCGCTGTTGCGTCACAAATGGCTGATGCGCAGCTGAAGCGCACGAAAATTCTTACCAACGTCACCGGAGCCAGGGAGACAATTCCTGATTTTAGCGTCAATGGCTCGCGGGTCATATTTGACGGCTGGCTCAAAGCAGACCCACGTGCCCGCGGCGAAGACGTCGAAGTGCCAAAGCTCCACGTAGGTGATACCCTCACCGTCAAAGAAGTGAGCATTGAAGCGAAGCAAACACAGCCGCCGAGCCGCTACTCAGAAGCTGGACTCATTAAGGAACTTGAAAAGCGTGGCATTGGCCGGCCCTCTACCTATGCCTCAATCATGAACACCATTGTCGAGCGCGGTTATGTCGCCAAAGAAGGCCGCACCCTCTTCCCGACCGACACCGGAGACGTAGTTTCAAGTTTCCTCGAAGAACACTTCACTGACTACATCAGTGACACCTTCACCAGCGAAATGGAAGACGAGCTCGACGAAATCGCTGAGGGCAAGCGCACCTACGTAAAGACGCTGAAGGATTTCTATCTCCCCTTCCGCGCCGCTGTCGCTGCCAAAGAAAATATCGAGAAGCTCACCAACTTGGGTGACGCGCCGAAGGAGTTTACCTGCCCTACCTGCGGCGCAGCCATGGTTATTAAGCTCGGACGTGGCGGTAAGTTTCTCTCCTGCGGTCGCTACCCTGATTGTGCGGGGGCTCGTACCATTGATGGCAAAGAGCTCGCTGGTGAAGAGCCGCTCGGAACTCACCCTGATACTAAAGAAAATATCTACGTCCTCGAAGGGCGCTTCGGACCGTACGTACAACTCGGTGAGACTCCTGACAAGAAAGATAAGAAAGCGCCCACACCACGACGCGCATCAATTCCTGCAACCATAAAGCCGGAAGCGGTGACGCTTGAACAAGCGGTCCGGTTTTTGTTACTGCCTCGTGAACTCGGTAGCCACCCTGACACCCATGAGCCGATCATTGCCAATACCGGACGCTTCGGACCGTACATTGTCCATGCTGGAGACTTCCGTTCACTCAAGGGGACGGACACGCCATACGATATCACCTTTACACGTGCTTTAGAGATTCTAGCCGAACCGAAGCAAGGTCGTAAGGGAGAAAAGCTTGTGAAAGCACTCGGCCTCAATCCAAAGACGCGCAAAATGGTCAATGTGTTTGAATCAAAGTCAGGTCGCTACCTGCGCAAGGGATTCAAGCGAATTTCACTGCCGGACAACACCAATTTGGACACATTCACACTCGAAGATGCTATCGCCCTCTTAGCGCAGCGCTAATGATCGCTAGCGCCTCTGTACCGTGCCGAGTCGCAGTCGATCCTAGAAACTCATACATACAGAACACCTCCCTTGCCAGAGCGCAACTTACGCGTAGAATGAAAATATGGTTACGCTCAAAGATATCCTACGAGCTGCAACAAACGCGACTGAAACCGATAAGGCGCTCATTGAGCGCGCCTACCTCTTTGCTGAAAAAGCGCATGCCGGCTACACTCGCTATTCAGGGGAGCCCTACCTGTCCCACTTAACGGCAATTGCAAAAAAGTTGGCTGAAATGGGCATGGGACCGCGTACCATTTCAGCTGGACTACTACATGACACCATTGAGGACACCGAAGTCACGAGCGACGATATTCGCACTGAGTTTGGGGAAGAAATTCTCTTTCTCATTGAGGGCGTAACAAAACTTTCATCGGTGCGCTACTACGGTACCGACCGGCACAACGAGAGTCTGCGCAAGCTCTTCGTAGCTACAAGCCAAGACATTCGCGTTCTTATCATCAAGCTCGTCGACCGACTCCACAACATGCAGACCTTGGAGCACGTGCCACCTGAGAAGCAGCTCCGCATCGCCCGCGAAACGCTCGAGATATATGTCCCAGTAGCCCACCGCTTAGGAATGGGTCGTATCCGCAAGGAACTCGAGGACTTGGCGTTCCCCTACGTGCATCCTGAAGAGCATGCTCGCGTGGCAGCAATGCTCGCAACCCGCGCCAAAAAATCTGAGGAGATCCTCGAAAAAGAGCGAAAAAATTTACAAAAAAAATTAGCTGAAGCAGGATTGAAGCACTTCCAAACTTCATATCGCGTTAAAGGATCATATAGCCTCTACCATAAGCTTAAGCGTAAGGACTGGAACATTGATGATGTCTACGATCTTATGGCTATGCGCATTATCGTCGAGACGGTCGAAGAGTGCTACCAGGCCATGGGTGTCGTACACACGCTCTGGCGGCCATTGCCGAAGCGTATCAAGGACTACATTAACTTTCCAAAGCCAAACGGTTACCAATCAATCCATACGACCGTGATCAGCGGCAGTGGAAAAATTTTTGAGATCCAGATCCGGACCGAAGCTATGCACCAAGCGGCTGAGTACGGTATCGCTTCACACATTGCGTACAAAGCAGTGGTGGTTGAAGGAAACGGCGGCGGTTCTTGGTTTGCTAACCTCGTCCCTTCTCTGTTTCGTCCATTTGCCTGGCGGGCGCAGCGACAGGCCCTTGAGGCACCCATGCGTGATCTAAATGCCATTAAAAACATTCCGCCGCGCCAGAAGATCCCTCACTGGATCCAGCAAATTGGTGAAATGTACACTAAAGAGAAAGCTACCGGACAAGAGTTCATCGACGATATGCGCAAAGATTTCTTTGAGAACCGCATTTTCGTTTTTACCCCGAACGGTGACGTTGTCGATCTCCCCGTCGGCGCGACACCAATCGACTTTGCCTACGCCATTCACTCTGAGATTGGTGACCACATTGCTTCAAGTAAAGTCAACAACAAAATGGTCCAGCTCGACCGCGAACTCCATAACGGTGACATTGTCACCATCGAGACCAAGACATCGGCCCAACCGAGTCATAAGTGGCTGCAGGCCGCCAAAACTTCTGTTGCTAAACGCCGTATTCGGGCGGCGCTGACCGCGCGCGAGGATGCTAAAAAGGCTGTGAACTAACGTTCGCAGCCTTTTGCGATCCGTATCATTTTTGCTGGTTAGAGTGAAAAATTCTTCATGGAGTACATGTCTTCTTCAGGAGTGACCTCGGGTGCCACCGTAGTATCGGAAGTGGCCGAAGATACTGAAACGGGTGAAACTTCAGACCCAGACGCGATCCTACTCACGGGGTCTACTGTCGGCGGCATAGTTTCAGCGCCCATGGCACCGGGAACATTGACAGCAGACATTAGCGGACTTTCCGGTGCCACTGTCCCCGGCGTTAGCGTTACCACTACCCGTTCCGCTGGTACCGACTGCGGCGCTACTGGTTGTATTAGGAGGTCTTTCATTGGCATCTCGGTGACGACTTCAAGCGGTGTAGCATCAACAATATCCTGGAGCGGCGCTACCATCTCATCCATAGTCCTGACCACAGTCTCGCCGGTAGCCGACGCTTCGGCAGCACTTACCGCCGGAATCTCCCACAGGTGCTCACGTGATTTAATGACTGACAGTAACTTCTCGAGCTCATGCTCTGAGAAGTAATCAATCGTGAGCTTTCCGCCGAAATCGGTTCGAGAAATCTGCACACGGGTACCTAGCATGTCAGTAAACGCACGTTCCATTTCAATGAGGTGGGCATCAGTATCGAGCCATTCACGCTTGCGCACTTTGTCGGTCGCAATCTTCCGACTAATGCGCTCAACTTCACGTACGGAAAGTTTCTTGAGCAGGATTTCGCGATAGACGACGTTCTGTTCCTCTGGTCGATCTTTGAGCATGAGGAGCGTACGTGCGTGACCTTCACTGATCTCATTGCGCTTTAAGGACTCAAGTATTACCTCTGGTAACGCCAGCAGACGAATACTGTTACTGACGTATTCACGGGAACGGCCAACTTTCTTGGCAACATCTGCGTGCGATAAATTGAACATGTCAGCGAGCTGCTTGAATGCCAGTGCACGATCAACAGCGTTAAGATCCTCACGCTGCAAGTTCTCAATGATCGCCAGTTCAAGCTTCTCCTGCTCGGTTTGTTCACCAGAGCGAATGAGTACGGGCACCTGTTCGAGTCCAGCCAAGCGCGAGGCGCGCAGACGTCGTTCACCCGCAATCAGCTCGTACTCCGTTCGAAACGATCCGTCTTCTTCAAAAATTTCTTTCCGAGTGACCGTTAAGGGCTGCAATACACCGTACATGCGGATTGACTCTGCCAGCTCGCGCAGTTTATCCTCATCAAACTCCCGCCGCGGTTGAAACGGATTGGGAACGATTTTTTCTACCTCCACCCAAAATATTGAATCTCCTTGAAATGCCATAGCAACAATGAATACCTATAGGCCTACCTCGTGCCCATTTAAGACATTCTAGCACATCTTAAAATCTGGGTTGTTTATAAGTACAGAATTATGTGCTGGAGATGGGACTTGAAACTTACAGTTTCAGTACCCCTTTTTGCTATTTCTGTTCGCAAGCTCCAGAAATAGCTAAAAAGGTCTTCAAGTACCACCCACACAGGCTCAGCAAGCGCAAAAGCTCCTGGCGAAAACCAGGAGCTTTTTACGTTGTGCCGGAGATGGGACTTGAACCCATAAGGCTTGCGCCACACGATTTTGAGTCGTGCGTGTATACCATTCCACCACTCCGGCAGTGGGTTGCAGTGTATCAAATGAGTAATATAAAAGAAAGTGATATTTTTTCGTTTTTTTGCTACACTCCCCTCACCATGAAGCCAAAAGTGCTCGCCATTGTCGGACCGACGGCCTCAGGCAAGACGTCACTCTCTATCGAACTCGCCAAACATTTCAATGGCGAGGTGATTTCAGTTGACTCACGTCAGGTGTATCGGGGTATCGACCTCTGTAGCGGCAAGGTAACCAAGGAAGAAATGAGCGGTGTTCCCCACCACCTCCTCGATGTTGTCGACCTCACGGATACGTACACGGCTGCTGACTTTACGCGAGACGCGGCGGCTGCGCTTTTAACTATCCAAAACCGCGGCCGCCTTCCCATCCTTGTTGGCGGCACGTTTTTCTACCTCAATGCCCTGCTTGGCCGGACGAGCACACCGGCTGTTCCACCTAATGCAACCCTGCGAGCTGAACTCGAGGCACTACCACCTGAGACCTTACACAAACGACTAGTGCTACTCGACCCGGCTCGGGCTGCCAGCATTGACCAAAAAAATCCTCGGCGCCTAGTGCGTGCCATTGAGGTAGCAACCGCGCTCGGCGCTGTCCCCCCTGTCAGCACGACCGAGCCGTACGACGTGCTCACCTTGGGGATACAACTTGACCGGCAGTCACTCCACCACAACATCCACACCCGTATCATTGACCGTCTCGAGGCGGGTATGGTAGCTGAGGTTGAAGCCCTCCTCGCTCAAGGCGTCACCCACGAACGACTCGAATCGCTCGGACTTGAGTGCCGCTACCTGTCCCGCTATTTGCGGGGCGAGCTTACCTACGAAGCGGCGATTGCTGATCTCGAAATTAAGACCCGCCAATTTGCGAAGCGTCAAATGACTTGGTTAAAACGTGATGCAACCATTCACTGGGTTGAACAACAGGATAAGAAACAGATAATTGACTCCGTCAGTAGTTTTTTAAATGCGGAGCGGTAGTCAAAACTAGCATAATCTCTTATAATAAGCAGGTGTACGTTCCTTTATAAGAGGAGGAAAACAATGTTAGAACTTGTGTTTGCAGCCTGTCTGATCAATAACACGGAAAGGTGCTGGCAGGTGACCATACCCACTGAAGCAACCATCCAGCCCATGTGTGTCATGGCAGGCGCGCAACTGTTTGCTAAGTGGCGGACAGATCATCCCACGTTAATCCTTAAAGACGGCACTACGTGGTCATGTCGGGACAGCCGAAGTGAAGACATATAAGTGGCACGCCGGTCTGCACACCATAGCAGGCCGGCCATTGCTTTTTAGGTGTCAATTGATTTTCTTGCTTTTTTTACGTAGTATGGAGCGCATTATCGTTGCAATGGTCTGCAAGCAACGTGGACAACATTTTGATTGAGCGCTGCTCAATTAACATGTCCCCGGCCATTTTAGGGTCTATAGTTTAGTGGTAGAATGCTGGTCTCCAAAACCAGCGGTCGGGGTTCGATTCCTCGTGGGCCCGCTCGAGTAGAT
>JACCDY011481372.1_pt1 | contig 13353 bp, 13 predicted proteins | sample 7446391 | NCBI WGS metagenome assembly JACCDY01 (sample SAMN15323451, study PRJNA562643) | freshwater metagenome | isolation source: river surface water | place: USA:Blue River Watershed | collected 2017-08-18 | reverse complement strand
GCTTGCCGGGCACTTCGCCCTTCGTGGGGTTACCGCCGCCGACCACCATGGTCGGCCAGGTCAGGCCGGGCACGCTGTCGGCACCACGGAACAGGCGCGGGAAGCGCTCCATCTCGCTCTTCATGTCCTGCGCGCCGCGCTCCTGAATGAGGTCCAGGGTGCCCTGGCTGGCAATGATCTCGGTCGCGCCTTCGGCTGCGTAGGCGTACGCCCCCAGCACGCGCACCGCGTGGTAATGCGTGAGCAGCACGTACTTGATGGGCAAGTCGCTGACGGTGCGGATCTTCTCGATCAGATCCTGCGCCATGGCCGGGGTGGCGGTGGTGTCGCTGACCAGGATGTAGCGGTCACCAATGATGACGCCCGAGTTGGGGTCACCCTCGGCGGTGTAGGCCCAGCAGTGTTTGCTGAGCTGCTCAAACGTGATTTTCTTTTCGCTCAGGTCAGCCTGGCTGGCGAAGGCTTTGGTGGTTTTGGCCATGAGGTTTCTCCGGTGGCAGTCGTTTCGAGTGATGAGCTGGATTTTACCTAAACGAAATGAGTTGCATATTGGTAAATTTTCAGACGGGCAACGTCAGGGGGCTTTGAAGCCGTTTTCCATGACGGCGACCACTTCGTTGGCGAACTGGGCGTAGCTCATGGGCCCCTCGGGGCGCAGCCAGGTGAAGGTCCAGTTGATCATGCCCAGCAGCATCATGGTCAGCGCCGTCTGGTTGGCCAGCGTCAAGCGCTGAGGGTAGGCGCGTTTGAGAAAGCGGGTCAGCGCCGCCACGATGTCACGCTGGCGGTTGAGGATCAGATCACGGGGCGATACGGACGGGGTGCCCAAGGCCGGATCGGGGGTGTCGCTGAGGAATTTGGTGTCGTTGAGCAGAGCGGCATGGCGCGTGGCCGAGGTTTCATATTCCTGCAAAAGACCGTGCACCAGCGCATGCAAAGCGGCGCGTTCATCCAGGTTTTCGCGCTGGGCTTTGGCCTCGGTTTGTGCAATCACGGCCAGCAGGCGCTGGGTGTGGCGCTCCAGCAGGTCCAGCAAGATGGCTTCCTTGCTCTCGTAGTAATGGTAGAGCCGGGCCTTGGACGTGCCGCAGGCGGCAGCAATGTCGTTCATGCTGGCCGCAGGGTAGCTGCGCTCGGCAAAGCAGCGCGCAGCAATGTCAAGAATGCCGTCACGTTTGAGGTCGTGGCTGGCGGATTTTGGGCGTGCCATGGTGATGTTTCCTTATACCGGCCAGACCACGCCGTTGTCGTTGAGGATGGCGTCGAGCGGTTCGTCGTGGGGTTCGGGTTCAAAGTCGTCGACAAAAGCGCCGGTGTAGCCCAGGCCCACGGTAAAGGGTTTGGGTTGCAGGGCGGCCAGGGTACGGTCATAAAAACCACCGCCGTAGCCCAATCGGTAGCCACCGGCGCTGTAGCCTACACAGGGCACGAACAGCAGCGTGGGAACGATGCGTTCAGTGTCTTTGGGTTTGGGGATGCCGTAGGCGTCTTCTTCCATGGGGCAGCCGGGGTACCAGGCATGAAAGGTCAGGGTTTTATGCTGCTTGTTGACCACGGGCAAACCGATGCGCCGACGTTGGGGCTGGTCCATCAGCTCGCCGTCTTCCTTCCAGCGGTGCAGCACGGGCAAGGGGTCGAACTCGCCTTTGATGGGCCAGTAGGCCCCGATCACGGTGTCGGGCCTGCCTACCAGCCAGATGCGCATGACCTGTTGCAAGGCTGCCGCCCGCGCCTGTCGGTCGGGCAGGTTCAATCTTTCTTCAATCAGGGCCTTTCGCAAGGCTTTTTTTGCATCTGCTTTGTCCATAATCGCCTCATGCTGTTGAACCGAATTCTGACACTGCTTGGCGCCCTGGCTTTGACCGGCCTCATGCACCCCACCGCCCTGGCCCAAAACCTGACGGCGCAAGACGAGGTATTGCTGCAAATGCAGCAGGCTTTTACCAAGGGCGATCGACTGCGACTGCAGCAGTTGCTCACCCAGGCCCAAGGTCATACGCTGGAGCCTTGGGCGGCCTACTGGGCACTGCGCGTGCGTCTGGACACCGCCAGCACCGAAGAGATTGAGCGCATGCTCAGTCGCTACGCAGGCACGTATGCAGAAGATCGCTTGCGCGCCGACTGGCTGCTGCAATTGGGCAAACAACGCGACTGGGCAAGCTTCAAGCGCATTCACCCTGGCTATCGCATGCGTGATGACCGCGAGATCCAGTGCTATGCGCTGGGCATCGAAGCCATGGACAGCAAAGCCAATGTAGCCGCAGAGGTCAAACGTCTTTGGTACAGCTTGCGAGAAGCCGACGATGGTTGCACCTATGTGGCCGAGCATTTGCACAACAGCAAAAAGCTCAGCGGTGATGACATCTGGCGCAAGGCCAGGCTGGCCATGGATGCCAACCGCCCCAAGGCTGCGCGAATGGCCGTCGAGATTGAAGCTCCACGGGTGGCTGACCAGATGACACTGATCGCCAGCGACCCCGAACGCTACCTGAGCAAACGCATTGTGGCCATCACACACAAGCGCAAGGAGCTGGCCGTGCTGGCCCTGATTCGTCTGGCCAGCAAGGACCCGGACGAGGCGGCCGAGCTTTTGGAAAAAAAGTGGGGCTTGATGCTCTCACGCGAAGAAAAGGACTGGACCTGGGGCGTGATTGGAAAACAGGCTGCCCAGAAACTGCAGGACAACGCGCACAGCCACTTTGCGAAGGTACGTGATGACGAACACCTCAATGACGATCTGCTGGGCTGGAAGGTGCGTGCAGCCTTGCGCCAGCAGGACTGGGCTGTGGTGCAGCGCGCGGTAGCGGCCATGAGCCCGCAGGAACAACGTGATCCGACCTGGGTGTATTGGGGTGCACGAGCACAACTGGCTCTGGCCAGAACCGAGGCGCAACGCCAGGCCGCGCGTGCGCAGCTGCAAGGCGTGGCCAGCATGCGGGGGTTTTATGAGCAACTGGCGGCTGAAGAGCTGGGACAGAAGATCGCGGCGCCAGCCACGCCATCGCCCTTGACGCCCGAAGAAAAAGCACTGGCCTGGGCCAACCCCGGACTGCAACGGGCTCTGCATGCAATCCGTATCGGTTTGCGCAACGAGGGGGTGCGCGAATGGAACTACAGCACCAACTTGCACACTCGCGGTGGCATGAATGAGCGCGAGCTGCTGGCGGCTGCCGATCTGGCATGCAAGGCCGAGGTCTGGGACCGCTGCATCAACACCAGCGAACGCACCCCCAACGAGGTCGATACAGCGCAGCGCTATCCCATGCCTTTGCACGACATCGTGGTCCAGCGTTCGGGGGAGATTGGCCTGGATCCGGCCTATGTGTACGGCCTGATCCGGCAGGAAAGCCGTTTCATCATGGATGCTCGTTCGCATGTGGGCGCCTCGGGGCTGATGCAGGTGATGCCAGCCACCGCCAAATGGACGGCCCGCAAGATCGGCTTGAGCGGTTTTGAACCTCGGCAATTGACCGACAAGAACGTGAATGTGCGTATTGGAACCGCTTACCTGAAACTGGTGCTGGACGACTTCGGTGGCTCCATGCCTTTGGCGGCTGCGGCGTACAACGCGGGCCCCAGCCGCTCCAGAGCCTGGCGCAAAGGACCGACGCTTGAAGGCGCCATTTGGGCTGAGAACGTGCCCTTTGCCGAAACCCGCAATTACGTGAAGAAAGTGCTGTCCAACACCACGGTGTACGCCAGCATCATCACCGGGCAACCCCAGTCGCTGAAAGCCCGATTGGGTACTGTGGGGCCACGTCCTCCCCACCAACCCGAGGTCAACGAAGACTTGCCTTGACTTCTACCAGGCAGTCGTAGAACACAGGAGCGCGGCCCAGATCGGTCAATTTCTGGCTGGTCAGCTCGTTGACGTTGGTGCCGTCCAGCCCCAGCTTGCGCCACCAGATGCCCAAACCGTTGACCACGCCGGGGCGGGCGCGCTCGCACACGCGCGCCTTGCACAGGTAGCGGCCCCGATCGTTGAAGACCTCGACCAACGCGCCGTCGACAATGCCGCGCACCACGGCGTCTTGTGGGTGGATTTCGAGCAGGGGTTCTGACTCGATGTCGCGCAGGCTTTGCACGTTGACAAAGGTGGAGTTCAAAAAGTTACGCGCAGGTGGCGAGATCATGGCCAGCGGGTAGCGTGCGTCGGTGCCCGGCACTTCGTAATTGGGCACATGATCAAGCAAACCGTCCAGCCCTTGATCGGCCAGGCGCTGGCTGAAGAATTCGCACTTGCCCGAGGGTGTCGGGAAGTGGCCCTCGGCAAACGGCGCATCAGGAATGGGCAAACTGGCAAAGCCGTGTTCGAGCAGCACCTTAAAGTTTTTGTCGTCACCCATGGCCATGCGGCACAGCTGCTCGTCGGTGTCGGTAAAGCAGGGCTCATCAAAGCCCATGCGATGCGCCAGCGCCCTGAAGATGTCGGTGTTGGTTTTGGCTTGCCCCACCGGCGCAATGGCCGGACGGTTGAGCAGGACATCGGTGTGGCCGTAGGTGGTGTGAATATCCCAGTGTTCGAGCTGCGTGGTGGCAGGCAGGATGTAGTCGGCGTAGTCGGCAGTGTCGGTTTTGAAGTGTTCTAGCACCACGGTGAACAGGTCTTCGCGGGCAAAGCCCTGCACCACCCGCCCCGACTGCGGCGCCACCGCCACGGGGTTGCTGTTGTAGACGATCAGCGCCTCGACCTTGGGGCCAAATTCGTCGGATGACTGACGCAGCAAATCGTCACCAATCGTGCTCATGTTGATCGTGCGCGGACGGCGCTGGCCCAGCAGGTCAGGCCGCTGCAGCGCGGCACGGCGCACCGGAAAGTGTCCGGAGCTGGACATGAGCAAGCCGCCACTGGGGTGGCGCCACGCTCCCGTGAGTGCCGGCAGGCAGGCAATGGCGCGCACCGCATTGCCGCCACCGCGCACGCGCTGCATGCCGTAGTTCAGACGGATGGCTGCGGGCCGTGTGGTGCCCCAGTCGCGCGCCAGGCCCTCGATTTGCTCAACCGACACGCCACACACCTGCGCGGCGCGCTCGGGCGGCCACTGCAGGGCGCGTTCGCGAAGCTGGTCCCAGCCCAGGGTGTAGCGGTCGATGTAGTCCTGATCGAGCCAGCCATGTGTAATGAGCTGGTGCATGAGCGCCAGCGCCAGCGCGGCGTCGGTGCCTGGCAATAGCGCGATGTGCTCGTGGCATTTGTCAGCGGTTTCGCTTTTGCGCGGGTCGATGCACACCAGCCGTGCACCATTGCGCTTGGCCTCTTGCGCGATGCGCCAGAAATGCAGATTGCTGCCAATCGAATTGCTGCCCCAGATGACGATCAGTTTGGAACCTGCAAAGTGCTGCACCTTCATGCCGACCTTGTTGCCCAGGGTCTGCGTCAGGGCTTCGGCCCCGGCTGAGGCGCAAATGGTGCGGTCCAGCAAGGACGCGCCGAGTTTGTGGAAAAACCGCGCCGCGATCGATTCGCCCTGCACCAGGCCCATGGTGCCCGCATAGCTGTAGGGCAGGATGGCCTGCGCATCGCGCGCCGCAATGGCTTGCAGACGCTCAGCTATGTCATCGAGCGCTTCGTCCCAGCCCACGGGCACAAACTGGCCGCTGCCCTTGGGGCCCACGCGTTTGAGGGGGGTGAGGATACGCTCAGGGTGGTAAGTGCGCTCGGTGTACTTGGACACCTTGGCACACAGCACGCCGTCGGTCATGGGGTGGGCCGGGTTGCCCTGCACGCGCACAGCGCGACCGTTTTCTACGGTGGTGAGCAGGGCGCAGGTGTCGGGGCAGTCGTGCGGGCAGGCGCCGCGCACCACGGTAGAAGCGATTTCGGTCATGCCTGCATTTTGACGGATGCCGGGGCCCTGCTGCACCTAAAACCTCACATTGGAAAGCGTCATCGCAAGCGGCTAGACTGTGCGCATGAAGCTGATCGAATCCATCCTGGCGCAAGCCCCTTCGATGGCGGCCATTCGCCGTGACCTGCATTCCCACCCGGAGTTGTGTTTTGAAGAAGTGCGCACCGCCGACATCGTCGCGGCCAAGCTGACCGAGTGGGGCATTCCCATGCACCGGGGCATGGGCACCACCGGCGTGGTGGGCATTGTGCACGGGCGCGATAGCGGTGCCTGCGGCCGGGGTGTCGGCCTGCGAGCTGACATGGACGCCCTGCCCATGCAGGAGTTCAACACCTTTGCCCACGCCAGCCAGCACGCCGGAAAAATGCACGCCTGCGGCCACGACGGCCACACCGCCATGCTGCTGGCGGCTGCCCAGCACCTGGCGCAACACCGGGACTTTGACGGCACGGTTTACCTGATCTTTCAACCTGCTGAAGAGGGCGGCGGCGGCGCCCGCGAAATGATCAAGGGCGGCTTGTTCACCCAGTTCCCGATGGAGGCCGTGTTTGGCATGCACAACTGGCCGGGTATGCCCGCCGGCAGCTTTGCCGTCAGCCCCGGCCCCGTGATGGCGTCGAGCAACGAGTTCAAGATCACGATTCGCGGCAAGGGCAGCCACGCCGCTCTACCTCATAACGGCATCGACCCGGTGCCCGTGGCCTGCCAATTGGTACAGGCGTTTCAGACCATCATCACCCGCAATAAAAAGCCGGTGGACGCGGGCGTGATTTCGGTGACCATGATCCACGCCGGCGAGGCGACCAATGTGGTGCCGGACTATTGCGTGCTGGAGGGTACAGTGCGCACCTTCAGCATCGAGGTACTGGACATGATCGAGCAGCGCATGCGCGAGTTGTCAGACGGCATTTGCGCCGCCTTTGGTGCCCACTGCGAGTTTACGTTTGACCGCAATTACCCACCCACGATCAACAGCGCACCCGAGGCCGCCTTTGCCCGCGAGGTGATGGCCACCATCGTGGGCGCAGACAAGGTGCTGGCGCAAGAGCCCACCATGGGCGCGGAAGACTTTTCCTACATGCTGCAGGCCAAGCCCGGCGCGTACTGCTTCATTGCCAACGGCGATGGCCAGCACCGCGAAATGGGCCACGGCGGCGGCCCCTGCACTCTGCACAACCCCAGCTATGACTTCAACGATGAGTTGATTCCGCTGGGCGCCACCTACTGGGTCGAGCTGGCCACACGCTGGCTGGCCCAAGCACGCTAAGGAGCTCCACGATGCAGCACAAACCTCGCATTCTGGTGTTGGGTGGCAGCGGTTTTGTGGGCCGCCATGTGTGCGAGCACCTGGTGCGCGCCGGGTGCGATGTCACGGTGCCCACGCGTCGTCCCAACCGTGCCACGGCCGTGCAAACCTTGCCTGGCGTGACGGTGCTGCGCGCAAATGCACATGACGACGCTGCGCTGCAGTCACTGGTGCGCGGGCACGACGCGGTCATCAACCTGATTGCCATCCTGCATGGCAGCACTGCGCAGTTTGAGGCAGCACATGTGCGCTTGCCCCAACGCGTGGCTCAGGCCATGCACGCAGCCGGTGTTCGCCGCCTGGTGCATGTGAGTGCCTTGGGGGCTGACCCTGCAGGCCCTTCGAACTACCAGCGCAGCAAAGGCCGCGGCGAAGAGGTGTTGTGCCAGGCGCAACTGGACTTGACGCTGATTCGCCCCAGCGTGATCTTTGGCGCCGAAGACCGTTTCCTGAACCTGTTTGCACAGCTGCAGCGTTTGGCCCCCGTGCTGCCGCTGGCTGGCGGCCGCACGCGCTTTCAGCCGGTGTGGGTGGTGGATGTAGCGCGTGCTGTGGTGCACTGCGCCCTGAACCCGAACACCGCAGGCCAAACGTTCGAGGCTTGCGGACCGGACGTGTACACCCTGGCCGAACTGGTGCGTCTGTCTGGCCAGTGGGCCGGGCTTTGCGGTGGTCGTGGTCGCCTGGTGGTGCCCATGCCGCTGTGGATGGGCTACCCGCAGGCACTGGCCATGGAGCTGCTGCCCGGCGAGCCTTTGATGAGTCGCGACAACCTGGCCTCGATGCGGGTGGACAACGTGGCCAGCGACCAAGTGCCAGGGTTGTCTGCCTTGGGTATCCAGGCTGCCAGTCTGACTGGCGTTGCACCCGGTTATCTGGGCCAACGCGGACCTCGCAGCAGGCTGGAGCATTACCGCGCCCGACACTGAAACGCCTGCTGCTACCATGCAGGTTCACGGTCAGGGAACCTCCATGCTCAAGCTCTACATCGGCAACAAAAATTACTCTTCGTGGTCCATGCGTCCCTGGGTGCTGCTGCGCCAGGCGGGCATTGATTTTGACGAAGTCATGGTGCGCTTTGACAGCTTTGCGCCTGGCAGCGACTTTCGCAGCACCATGGACGCCGTCTCCCCGGTGGGCAAAGTGCCCGTACTGGTCGATGGCGACCTGACGGTCTGGGACACCCTGGCCATTGCCGAGTACGTGGCCGAGCAGTTTCCCGAGAAACAACTCTGGCCCGCCGAGCGCACGGCCCGCGCCCGGGCCCGCAGCATTTGCGCCGAAATGCACAGCGGCTTTACCGGCCTGCGCAGCGCTTGCCCGATGAACATCGAGGCCCATCTGCCCGAGGTGGGCGCCCTGGCCTTGCGCGACAAGCCCGCCGTACGCAAAGACCTGGAGCGCCTGGTGACCATGTGGAGCGGCTTGCTGGCCGCGCATGGCGGCCCCATGCTGTTGGGTGCGTTCAGTGTGGCCGATGCGTATTTCGCGCCGGTAGTCATGCGGCTCAAAACCTACGCCCTGCCAGTGCCCGCAGACATTGCAGCTTATATGGACCGCGTTTGCGCACTGCCCGGCGTCAAGGCCTGGACGGACGGCGCACGGGCCGAAAAAGACTTTATTGATTTTGAAGAGCCCTTCCGGCTCAAGCCTTGATTTTCATGAACGTCTTTGTCGTCGGTGGCGCAGTACGCGATGGCCTGATGGGCCACAGCGTCAACGACCGCGACTGGGTCGTGGTGGGCAGCACGCCCGAGGCCATGACCGCACTGGGCTACGAACCCGTCGGCAAGGACTTTCCGGTTTTCCTGCATCCCAAAACCCGCGAGGAGTACGCCCTGGCGCGGACCGAGCGCAAAACCGCTCGGGGCTACAAAGGCTTTGCGGTACAGGCCGCGCCCGATGTGACGCTGGAAGAAGACCTGGCGCGCCGCGACCTGACCATCAACGCCATGGCCGTGCCCGAGGCGCTGGCTCACCTGCCCGCCGCGCAATGGACAGGACACCTGGTGGACCCGTTCAACGGCCTGCGTGATCTGCAAAGCAAGGTGTTGCGACACGTGACCAGCTCGTTTGCGGAAGACCCGGTGCGCATTTTGCGGCTAGCGCGCTTTGCGGCCCGCTTTGCCGACTTCAGCGTGGCCGACGAAACCCTGCAGCTGATGCGCCACATGGTGCAGGACGGCGAGGTGGACCATCTGGTACCCGAGCGGGTCTGGCAAGAACTGGCACGTGGATTGATGGCAGACAAGCCTTCGCGCATGTTCGAGGTGCTGCGCGCGTGTGGCGCCCTCAAAGTGCTGCTGCCCGAAGTGGACCGCCTGTGGGGCGTGCCCCAGCGCGCCGAATACCACCCCGAAATTGACACCGGCGTGCACCTGATGATGGTGCTGGACATGGCGGCGCAACTGCAAACGCCGCTGTCCGTTCGTTGGGCCTGCCTGATGCACGACCTGGGCAAAGGCACCACACCGGCCAATGTGCTGCCGCGCCACATTGGGCACGAAGGCCGCAGTGCCAAATTGGCTCTGCAGGTGGCTAAGCGTCTGCGTGTGCCTAATGACTGCAAGGAACTGGCCGATGTGGTGGCCCGGGAACACGGCAACATTCACCGCAGTGGCGAACTCAACGCTGCAGCGGTGATGCGTTTGCTGGCGCGATGCGACGCCATTCGCCAGCCCGAGCGCTTCGCCCTGGTGCTGCAAGCCTGCGAGGCTGATGCACGCGGGCGCTTGGGCCTGGAGGCGATCGCCTACCCGCAAGCCGCTCGGCTGAGCTGCGCCCTGCAGGCGGCGCTAGGCGTGGTCACCGCAGACATTGCTGCCGCAGCTGCGCGGGAGGGCCTGAAGGGCGCTCAGATTGGTGAGCGTGTCGAGGCTGCACGCACGGCGGCCATCGCAGCCACGTTTTGAGCACCCCAGCGCTCACCCTGCAGACTCACAGGTGCGAGCGCACCCAAGCTGCAATGTCTTGCGCCGAGCGGAAAGCGCCAGCCTGACGCCCCACTTCGCGGCCGTTCACAAACAAGGCCAGCGTGGGAATGCTGCGAATGTTGAAACGCGCCGCCAGTTGCTGAGCTTCTTCGGTGTTGACTTTGGCCAGACGGACATTGGGCTCCAGCATGCCAGCGGCTTGCTCAAAGGCCGGGGCCATCATGCGGCAGGGGCCGCACCAGGGCGCCCAGAAATCCACCAGCACCGGGATGTGGTTGCGGCCAATGTGGGCGTCAAAGTTGCTGTCATCCAGCGCCACGGGGTGAGCCTCGAACAAGGCTTTATGGCATTGGCCGCAATGGACACCCGCCCCCATGTCCGCGGTTTTGACGCGGTTGGTTTTGTGGCAGTGGGGGCAAACAATGTGCAGGGAGTCGGTCATGAAAGGCACTTTCAACAAGTCATTGCCCTGTAAATGAGGGTACCCCCCGGGATATTCAAGAGTCCAAGTGTTTCATAGCCATTTGGCCAGCGCCGCCGCCAGCAGGCTCAGCACCACCGAGCTGGCCAACGGAATTTGCCAGTCGCGACCGAACAGACGGAAATGAAAGTCGCCCGGCAAACGCCCCAGACCCAACTTCTGCAACCATGGCTGCAGGCCGCTGAAAATGATCAGCGCCAAAAACGTGACGATCAGCCAGCGAAACATCAGCGTCCCTCTTACAGCCGGTGGGTGCGGTCACCCGCTTCAAAGCCTTGCGCCAGCCAGTCACCGCCGCCGATGGCCAGGCCGATCACCTTGAACAGCTCACCCATTTCGTGTTCGTTGAGCAGGCGTGCGGCCTGGGTGCGCTCGGCCAAGCTGGCTTGTTCCATGCGCTGCGCCAGCCCCAGGTTCAGCAGGAAGCGCGCCTGGCTGGTGTAACCCAACACGTCCATACCGGCGTTTTGCGCGGCCACGGCGATGCCGGTGAAGTTGACGTGTGCGGTAATGTCCTTGAGACCTACTTTGTCCAGCGGGTTGTCGTCAGCTTCGTGCAGATGGTGGCACATGACGGTGCCCATGTGGCGTTGGGGGTGGTAGTACTCGGCCTCGGGAAATCCGTAGTCCAGAAAAAAGGCCGCGCCGCCGCGCCCGGCTTGCATGCGTTCAGCCAGGCTGGCCACGAAGGCCTCGGCTTGTGGATGAATTTCGGTCAGGTAGTCCTGGTCGCCTTCGATCTCCATCGGTGGACGCAGCTCGGTGGAGCGGTCAGCCCAAGCCAATCCTTCTTCACCCTCGCTCACTACGCCCCGCTCATGCCAGACACCATCCACACGCGCCAGCAGCTTGACGGGCATGGCGTCCAGTACCTCATTGCCCACCACCACGCCTTCCATCACCTCAGGCCAGCTTTGCAGCCAGCGCACTTTGTGGGCGTGCGCGGCCAGGGTTTTGGCCTGACGCTCGCGCAGGGTGCCCGAGAGGTCGATGATGCTGTAGTACTGCACCTGGTCGCCCAAGGTGTCCAGCAACTGCAAAGCCAGTGCGCCGGTGCCAGCGCCAAACTCGAACACCTCGGTCGTACCCGTGGCCTTCAGGGCCTGGCCGACTTGAGTCGCCAAGGTCTGGCCACACAAAGGGCTGATGGGCGGGGCGGTGACAAACTCGCTGCCCGATGCAGGCATGGCACCAAACTTTTGCAAGGTGTTGGTGTAGTAGCCCAAGCCGGGCTCGTACAGGGCCAGGGCCATGAACTGGTCAAACGGCATCCAGCCGCCAGCCTGCGCCAAAACCTGCTGGATGCGCTGGTTCAGCGCGGTCGTTAAACTTGGGTGTTCTGTGTTCACCCCCGAATTGTCGCCCAATGCCTGCTACTCACCCCACCGTCCTGCCCGAACGCGTCGTGTTGATCACGGGCGCGGCGCGCCGCCTGGGGCGCGAAATGGCCCTGCATCTGGCCCGTGCGGGCTGGCAAGTGGCCGTGCATTGCCACCAGTCGGTGACCGAAGCCGAGCAAACCGCGCGTGATTGTCATGCCATCAACGGCCTGCCCCACAAAGTACTTCGCGCCGACTTGAATGACGAATCGGCCACCCGCGCCCTGATGGACCAGGCGGTAGCCTTGTTCGGGCGGGTGGATGCGGTGGTGAACAACGCCTCGCTGTTTGAACACGACGAGGTGGACAGCTTCAGCTACGAGTTGCTGCAAAAGCACCTGCGCAGCAACACCGCAGCCCCCATTACCTTAGCCCAAGCCCTGCATGCGCACGCCTGTGCACGCCAGGCGCCCGCAGGCGCAGCGGTGGTGGTCAATTTGCTGGACCAGAAGCTGTGGAACCCCAACCCCGACTTTTTGAGCTACACCTTGTCCAAAGCTGCGCTGGAAGCGGCCAACACCTTGCTGGCCCAGGCCTTGGCCCCGGTGGTCCGGGTGGTGGGTGTAGCCCCCGGCCTGACGCTGACCAGCCACATGCTCAGCCAGGACAAGTTTGAACAGCTGCACCAGCTCAGCCCCCTGGGCAGATCGTCCACGCCGCAGGACGTGGCAGCCACCGTGGCCTTTGCGCTGGACAATACCTCCATCACCGGGACCACGCTGCTGGTGGACGGTGGCCAACACCTGCGCCGTTTTGAGCGCGATTTTTCCCTGATGTGAACACCATGCCCAAGCAAGGTCTGCAAGTGCTGTCGCTCACCGGTTTGCGTTTTGACGCCAACCTGGGCATCCTCGAACACGAAAAAACCAGCCCCCAACCGATCCAGGTCGACGCCGAACTCAATCAGGGCACACAGCCTCTGCTGCCCTGCGATGACGACATTGACCATGTGCTGGACTACCGCAAGGTGCGCAAGATCATCATCGACGAATGCACCGCCGAACATGTGAATTTGCTCGAAAGCCTGATTGGCAAACTGGCGCACCGCTTGATGCAACTGCCAGGCGTGCTGGGCGTGCGGGTGAAAATCACGAAACTGGAAATTTTTGAAGACTGCGAAGTGGCCATCCGCATGGAAGCTGGGCAGTGGTGAACATGACAACTACCGAAAACACCTGGGTCGAATCCGAAGCCCCCGACGCAGCCAAAACGGCCAAGATCGAACGCGAGGCCCACAAGCTCGAAAAACGCCTGTGCCGCCAAATGGGTCAGGCGATCAGTGACTACAACATGATCGAAGCGGGCGACCGCATCATGGTCTGCATGTCCGGCGGCAAGGCCAGCTACGGCATGCTCGACAGCCGGATGAAGATGAAGGCGCGTGCGCCGGTGGACTTCACCCTGG
>JACCDY010215337.1_pt1 | contig 13355 bp, 10 predicted proteins | sample 7446391 | NCBI WGS metagenome assembly JACCDY01 (sample SAMN15323451, study PRJNA562643) | freshwater metagenome | isolation source: river surface water | place: USA:Blue River Watershed | collected 2017-08-18 | reverse complement strand
TTGTATAGTTTGTCTCAAGTGAATATAGTATTTGCCATTTTAGGTGGAACTACTATTATTTTAGGTGCCTACTATATGTTAAAAATGTACCAATCGGTTATGTTAGGAGAAACCAATACCAAACCCTTTGCTGATATTACAATTAATGAAGGAATAGTTTTAGTGGTGATCATTGCTGTGTTGTTCTTTTTTGGATTGTATCCAAAACCAATCATCCAATTGATTGCACCAAGCATCGAAGGAATTTTAAATCAAATCAATAGAATCAAATAAGTCCACTTTACAATGAATACATTAATAGCAATAATAGGATTGGGTGTTTTATGCCTTGTATTTGAAATTCTAAATTTACGAAAAGCCATTGTGCCTGTTACCATTATTGGTTTATTGGCCGTTTTAGGGTTGAATATCTCTGAGTTTGGTTCAACCGAAAGTTACTATGGCAATATGATTGTGGTGAGTAAATACTCTACTGCTTTTTCATCTTTGTTCATTGTACTGACTATTTTCTTAGTGGCCTTAGGACATAATTTTTACGAAAATCATCAAAATAAAATCTCTGATTTTATAGCCATCAAAGTGTTTTTACTATCAGGAGCAGTAGCCATGGTTTCTTTTGGCAACTTAGCCATGTTTTTCTTAGGAATCGAAGTATTGTCAATCTCTTTGTATGTTTTGGCTGCTAGCGACCGATTGCTTTTAAAAAGTAACGAAGCCGGAATGAAATATTTCTTGATGGGTTCGTTTGCTTCCGGGATTTTATTATTCGGTATTTGCTTAGTATACGGCGCTATGGGAAGTTTTGATGTAACTGAAATTAGCGAATTATCTCAATCAGCAGAATTGCCAGTTTGGTTTCCAATTGGAATTGCTTTATTGACTGTGGGAATGTTATTCAAAATAGCAGCTGTACCTTTCCATTTTTGGGCACCGGATGTGTACGAAGGTTCTCCAGCTTTAACTACTGCATTGATGAGTACTTTGGCTAAAGTGGTGGCTATAGCGACTCTTTACAAACTATTATCTGTAATGAATGCCGATATATCAGAAACCTATAAAATAGTGATTGTTGCTATTGCTATGGCGTCAATGACGGTTGGAAATATTATGGCATTGAAACAAACTAATGTAAAACGTATGTTGGCTTTCTCCGGAATTTCACATGCTGGTTTTATGTTGATGACATTATTAAGTTTGGCTAACTCAGCGAGTAGTTTATTGTACTACACAACAGCTTATGCGTTGTCGGGAATCGCTGCTTTTAGTGTGATTTTATACGTTTGTAAAAACCAACATAACGAAGACATTACCAACTTTCACGGATTAGGAAAAACACATCCGTTTTTGGCAGCGGTTTTGACTGCCTCGTTACTTTCTATGGCTGGTATTCCAATTTTCGCAGGATTCTTTGCTAAACTGGTTTTGTTTACTCAAACTATCGAAAATGGGTATTTAGCACTTGTGTTAGTTGCTGTCATCAACTCTATTATCAGTGTAGGCTATTATTTCAAATTGATCTTAGCGATGTACACTAAAGAATCTAATGAAGAACGCAGCGGAAAACCCTTCTTAATTTATGCAGTAGCTTTTACAGCAATCACTTTGAATATTATTATCGGTTTGTTCCCTTCACTAATATTGAACTTATTAGGATAAATACATTTCACTTTAAATAATAAAACCCGTCAAGAGATATTTTGACGGGTTTATTATTTTGTAGAAGCTTAGTGCATTTTAGCAAAATTACATGACAAACTTAATAAATAATTGATAATGCCATAGGAGTTGTTTAATTACTATCCATTCCCACTACCAAAATTTCACATATAATGCAAAAATAGTCAAGACTAAGGCTACGATTAAAATCGTGGTTTGCGGTTTCATTTTGAACATGGTTTTGTCTAGTTCAAAAGCTTTCTCATTGACTTTAGGACCCGCTAAACTTACCACAATCATCAGGAGCATCGTAAAGATGAATGATAATCCCATACAAATTAAGAAAGGAATTTCATAACCGCCTTTGCCATTAGCATAAGCCGTATACAACCAGGTATCATTTCCAAACCAAGCTGGAGCCAATTCATTAAATACTACCGACAAAGCAAATCCAGCTAGTACTCCTACAACAGCAGCAGCTCCTGTAGTACGTTTCCAAAACATTCCTAAAATGAACATCGCAAATACCCCAGGACTAATAAACCCAGTATATTTTTGAATGTAGGTAAATCCACCTACGCCGCCAATACCTAGGGTGTCATTCCAAGTAAATAGTACCGCTAAAAACATGGCTGCAAAAACAGCGTATTTACCAACGTTGACTTGTTTGGTATCTGTTGCTTCCTTTTGAATATATTTTTTATGGATATCTAAAGTATAAATGGTAGAAATACTATTCACTTTTCCTGCCAATGAAGCTACAATAGCTGCGGTCAAAGCCGCAACTGAAAGTCCTTTTAAACCGGTAGGCAAAAAAGTCAAAATAGCCGAATAAGCTCCGTCTTTTCCGCCAACTAATTGTGGTAAATGCCCACTTTGATGCAAAACATAGGCAGCAATTCCAGGCAAAATAACAATCAACGGCATGAACAATTTAATGAATCCAGCGAATAAAATTCCGGAACGTGCCGTATCTAAATCGGCACCCAAAGCACGTTGGGTAATGTATTGGTTACAACCCCAATAATTCAAGTTGATAATCCAAATACCGGCCAAATAGGCCATCAATCCAGGAATAGTCAAGTATTTATTGATCTCTTCTTGAGTCGAAGCGGCGGTTGGTTCGGGCATGATCATTTTGAAATGTTCTGGTGCTTGGTCCATCAATACTTGGAAACCAGCGATCGCATCGTGGCCAAAACCAAAATAATGACTCACCGTTGTCAAAGCAATATAAGAAGTAACCAATCCACCAATCAATAAAACGGCTACTTGAATTACATCGGTATAGGCCACTACTTTCATTCCTCCAAGCGAAATGACTAAGGCAAAGAAAGCCAAGCCTATCATGATAACATGCAAGTATTGACCCCCAGCCAAACCATTAATAGCTACAGCACCCAAATATAAAATAGAAGTTAAGTTAACAAAAACATATAAAAACAACCAAAATACCGCCATAATCAAAGCCGTCGACTCGTTGTATCGTGTCTTTAAAAACTGAGGCATGGTGTAAATTTTGTTTTTCAAATACACTGGAATAAACCAAATGGCCACTATCAATAAAGTAATCGCTGCAATCCATTCGTATGCCGCTACGGCAATTCCTAGAAAGAAGCCTTCACCACTCATTCCAATAAATTGTTCTGCTGATATATTGGAGGCAATTAAAGAGGCCCCAATAGCCCACCAGGTTAGTTTTCCTTCGGCTAAAAAGTAGGCTTTCGCATCGTTTTCATTTTTTTCACGTTTGCGGTAAATGGTGTATCCATAAATAGATACTACCAAAAAATAAATGATAAAGACAATGTAATCGGTTAATTGTAGACTGTTCTGGTTCATAATTTTTATTGGTTAAATAGCGGAAATAAATATAGGGGTTTTGATGTAAAGTTGGTTGGGTTGGATTAATTATTGTTTGTAAATCCAATATTGTATATCGTAAATTATCTCAACTTATAATGGACCTCTGATTGCTCTCTTAACATGGCAGCACTTTTTTCAGCTGTGATGTCGCGTTGTGATTCGCCCAACATTTCATAGCCTACCATGAATTTTTTAACGGTTGCAGAGCGTAACAAAGGGGGATAAAAATGCATATGAAAATGCCATTCTGGATGTTCTTCTCCATCGGTTGGCGCTTGATGAACCCCTGACGAATAGGGGAATGACGTTTCAAATAGGTTGTCATATTTCGTAGTCAACTGTTTTAAAATTGCGGCAAAATGATGCGCTTCCTCCGGACTGAAATCGGAAATTTTAGCAACCGCGCGTTTACTGACTAGCATGGTTTCAAATGGCCAAATGGCCCAAAAAGGTACCAAAGCTACAAAGTGATTGTTTTCAATAACAATGCGTTTTTGTTTTTGTAATTCTTCTTGAATATAATCGTGCAAAAGAGTGCGTTGGTTTTGGTCAAAATATTTTTTTAAGTTGGTTTGTGTTTTCTCAACTTGAGTTGGCAACGACGATTGTCCCCAAATTTGTCCGTGGGGGTGCGGATTACTACAGCCCATCACACTTCCTTTATTTTCAAAAATCTGAATATAATTGACGTAGTCAATCTTTCCTAATTCAATGTATTCTTGTTGCCAAGTTCGAACAATTTTCTCAATCGCTTCGATCGACATTTCGGGCAAAGTCTCGTTATGATTAGGCGAAAAGCAAACGACTCTTGAAATTCCTCTTTCGGGTTGTAACTTAAAAAAAGTCGCTTCCTGATTGGCTTCAAAATGAATTTCTTCCTGTTTTAGAGCGGCAAAATCATTGTCAAAAACAAAAGGATCTTTGTAATCCGTATTATGAATTCCATTGGCACGCACATTGCCTGGACACAAATAACAATTTGGATCGTATTGTGGTAAAGCATCACTAACAATTTTTTCGTTTTGCCCCTGCCAAGGTCGTTTGGATCGATGAGGCGACACCAAAACCCATTCGTTAATCAAAGGGTTGTAGCGTCTGTGCGGATCTTCGTTGCTATCGAAATTTTTCATTTATACTGGATTGTAAAGAGAGGTGCCGTTTGAAATCCTAACTTCATAGGTTATTAATTCGATGCCAAAGGCAGCTTGATATAGTTGAGTCAACTTTGTTTTGATTGCGTCTTCTTCTCCTTTTTTTATTAGGTTGATGGTACAACCTCCAAAACCACCACCCATCATTCTTGAACCTATTACAGAAGGTTCTTTTTTAAGTGTATCGACAATCATATCTAGTTCAGGACAACTTACTTCGTATTCTTTAGAAAGGCCCTCATGAGTTTCAAATAATAGCTGACCAAGAGTCACAATATCGCCATTATCAAGTGCTTCACAAGCTAAAGTAACTCGTTTAATTTCTTTAATAACATAGTGACTTCGTTTGAATACATCCTCAGTCATGGAATCTTTAATGCTTAACAATTGCTCTTCTGAAGCTTCTCTAAAACTTTTTACTTCTGGAAAATGGGAGGATAAAATAGCCAACCCTTGTTCGCATTCTTCTCGGCGTTGATTATAGGCAGAAGTGAAAAGTGAGTGCTTAACATTACTATCAAACAACACTAGTGAATAATTACTAAAATCAGCATTGTGGTATTCGAAATCTAAGGTACGGCAGTCTATTTTGATTACTTGATTGGCTTTACCCATCACACTCGAAAACTGATCCATGATACCGCAATTAATCCCTACCCAATGCTCAGCACTTTGTCCCATTAAAGCTAGATCGACCGGTTTAATGTTGAGATGAAATACTTCGTTCAAACCAAATAAAAAACCACATTCTAAAGCCGCTGAGGAAGACAAACCTGAACCCACTGGAATGGTACTACTAAAAACGCAATTGAAATTACCTATATTCAATCCTTTATTTTGGATTTGTTGTAGTACGCCTCTAAAATAATTGGTCCAAATAACCTCGTGGAGTGTTACCGGATTTTCCACATTGATTTCAAAGCTTTCACCCAAATCAATGGCAACTATTGTTGACGTTACTGAATTGGTTTTTTCAAAAGCAAAACAAATCACTTTATCAATCGCAGCGGGTAAAACAAAACCATCATTATAATCAATGTGTTCTCCAATTATATTGATTCGCCCAGGAGACAAGACAATTTTTTGAGGGCTGTTGCCAAAAGTTTTTTTGAAAAAATCCGTAGTGGATTGAATTAATGGTGTATTCATAGTATTCCCTTTAGGGCATGTTGTATTTCCAATTTTATTTATATTAATCGTACTTTATTTAAACGCATCCAAAGCCGGCGATGGTTTCCCATCCGCTTGCCAAGCGCTTAGCGAATAACCGCTCCAGGTTTTTTCTCCCTGAGGCTCCCAATACATCACCCCTAATCCTCTATTGTTAGGAACATTTTTAACTGCTTGTATAGTGGCTCGCAACATCTCATAGGTGTTTTGTACTTTGTCATACTCACCTCCCACTTCAACCACCATGACGTCTTTGTTGTATCGAGCTACCATATCATTCATATTCGTAGACAAATCGGCGATGGTTTGTGTATAATCTTTTTGAATCCAATACGGATAATAGGACAATCCAATGATATCGTATTTGACATTTTGCGCCGTAGCGGCATCAAAAAACCATCTGAATTTGGCATTATTATTTCCTTCGTCAACATGAACAACCACTTTAATTTTCGAATCTACAGCCTTGACCGCATCGTATCCACTATTTAGGAATTGGGCTAACTGACTCCAATTATTGGTACTCCCTTCTGGCCATAACATGCCTCCTGGTATTTCATTCCCCACCTGAACCCATTCGGGTGTAACCCCTGCTTGTTTCAAAGCTGAAATGACATCAAATGTATGGTTGTAAACGTCTTGTTTTAATTGGGCTACCGTATGATTGGCCCAAGCCAAAGGTTTGTTTTGCTTAGCAGGATCGGCCCAAGAATCGCTGTAATGAAAATTAATCATCACACGCATTCCTAATTTTTGGGCGCGAACTGCCATAGCAACCGTTTCTTCTTTACTGCAATGCCCATCAATTTTATGGTTGGAAGGATTGACCCAAACGCGAAGGCGAACCGTATTTATTCCTCTATCTTTTAATAATTGTAATGCGTCTTTTGCTTTGCCATCTTGATCAAAAAAATGATAACCCGTAGCTTCCATTTGGGGCAACCAACCCACATCAGCCCCTTTTACAAAGGAGGTAGCTACTGGTACAATTGGATCGACAGGTTTCGGAGCTACTTCAGTTTGTGAACTACACGAAAAACAAGCCAAAAGCATAACGGCTGAAAAAGAAATTAATATGTTTTTTTTCATCTTAAAAGGATTGAAATTTATAAATGGTTTTGTGAAAATAAATATCGCCTGGCAACAGAATTGCCGACGGGAAATTTGGATGATTGGGGGCATCTGGAAAATTTTGAGTTTCAAAACAAATCCCACTTTGGGAATGGTAAGAGGCATTTTCTTTCCCTTTGATTTGAGTAAAACAATTTCCGCCAACATAGACATGCAAACCAGGTTGATTCGTATACACTTCCATTTTTAAATTGTTTTCTTTACTCAAAAGGGTAGCAGCTAAAGATTCTTTTGCCTTGATAACAAAGGTAGTGTCAATTACTTCGGGACATGGTTTTGGAGCAGTATAATCCGACTCGGTAGATTGAACTGGAAGCATTTTTCCTGTTGGAATCATGTCAATTGTTTCTAAAATTTCATAGGCATCAATATGGAGTTCTTGTTTTAAAACACTACTATGTTGTCCCTCTAAATTAAAATAACTGTGATGCGTTAAATTGACCACCGTAGGCTCATTAGTGGTAGCTTTGTACTCAATTTCTAATTCGTTTTCTTCGGTTAGCGTGTAAGTAATACTAACTTTTAATTCACCAGGGTATAGTTCTTCCCCTGCAGGACTCCTATAACTGAAACTTACCGAAGGGTTATTATCCGTTTTCAATTGCTCCAATCGCCATGATTTTTGGCTAAAGCCTGCTATTCCTCCATGCAAAGCATTTCCACTATTATTTTGATGAAGTACAATCGACTTCCCATTTAAATCAAAAGTGGCATTTGCAATACGTCCTGCAAAGCGACCCACCGTAGCTCCAAAATAGGGTGCGCTTGGAAGCGAATAAGAATCCACATAATCTGACAATGCATCGAAACCTAAGACAACGTCAACTACTTTTCCGTTTTTTAAGCTTTTTTTCAATGCAATTACAGTCGCTCCATAGTCCATGACTTTGAGAGACATCCCATTGGAATTTGAAATTTCATGGGAATATACTTTACTACCGTTTGATAACTCTCCAAATAATTGAGTAGGTGACTTTGAAGATGAACGTATTTTCATAACCATTATTTAGAGGTAGGAATTTCAAAAATAACAACTATTTGTATACTTCCTTACTAGTGCCTATCTATTTTTTATTTTTTTACAATAAAATAACACACTATTTAATTTCCATAAAACTAAATTGGAATTCTAAGCAATCGAGACCAAAGAGATGATTATTTCAACAAAAGTTCCCTATTTCAAATACATTTTATTGTAAATTTGACTCCGTTAACAAATTAGTTTTAAAATCTCAGAAAATAGCCATGAGCGATAAAAAACCAGATAATATCGTATACTCTGAAGAACAAGGATACAACGCTAGTTTATTGCCTTATGCAACTTCTGTAGGAGCGCCTGTTATTAAAGCAGATGATGTGGTAGCTTGGAAATCGCGTGGTATTCACAGTGTTAACAAAGAATTTGAAAACAAATTCCAAGAATTGCAATCGGCTTACCAAAAACTAATGGACGATTACAAATGGAATGAATTAGTGTACAATGCGAAATTTGCATTTGAGCCTGTCATCGGCGAAACCTATCATATGTATTTGGGTGATGACGGTATTGAATTTTTGTCACTAATTGCTCCCAATGAATGGAATAAAGAATTTATTGGTTCTTTTAAATTGAATAGTGATAAAAAATGGGTGGTTCTAGAAACCGCAACCGAATAATTTATTCGGTTAGCCACAACTTTCTAAACGATTTCTTTTTATCATAATCAGCTGCTTGTTTCTCAATATTGAAATAACGATGCCCTCTTGGGTCATTCCCTACTCCTGCTAAATACGCCCAATTCCCCCAATTGCTGCACACATCATAATCGATTAATTGCTCTTCAAAATAAGCAGCGCCAAAACGCCAATCCATATTCATTTCGTTGCAAAAATAACTCGCTACGTTTTGTCGCCCACGATTACTCATGAATCCGGTTTGTTGTAATTCAAGCATATTGGCATTAATAAAATCAGAAGGGGTTGAACCATTGATCCATTGTGAAAGCAATTTTTCATTTAAGGATTTCGAATTCACTTTCTCTGTTTTTATGCCTTCGTACAAGAAAAATTTGGTTTGGTATTTTTTGAACATAAATCGGAAAAAATCACGCCAAAGCAATTCAAAAACCAACCAATAGGTCGAATCGTTAGACCCAAATTCCTTTTCGTATTTTAGAATTTCAGCATAAATAAATCTTGGAGAGATACAACCCAAAGCCAGCCATGGCGAAAACTTGGACGAATAATCAGCGCCTACCATTCCGTTGCGGGTTTCTTTATAGGTAGACAAACATTTGGTCTCAAAAAAATAGTGATTCAATCGTTGAAGTGCTTCGCTTTCTCCCCCTTTAAATTGCAACACCGCGCGAGAATCAATAGTAGTTTTTGACAAACCTAAGGCTTCTAAAGTGGGCAATTCCAAATGTAGAATTTCAGGTGAATTTATTTTCGTTGGTGCATCAAATGGCTGTCTTATCTCGGAATCCTTTTCTGTTTTTTTTCTAAAATTGGTAAACACATCCGGAATGTCTTTGATAGAAAAAGGCAAGTCCTCGGCATGATATAAAGTACTAGTACTGAACGTTTCTAATTCACATCGCAATTTAAAAAGTTCCGTTCGAACTCTTTTTTCAGTTTGAATTTCTTCAAAGGCTACTTCGCGCTTGGCAAAGACTTTTTGCGCTTTGTATTCTTGAACCAATTTGGGGATTTCTACTTCTGGTTTTCCCATCACAATACGTAAACCAGTACCTAAAGTTCTTAATTTGGCATCCAAATCTTCGAGCGATTCTAATAAAAATTGCGCTCTAAAAGCACCCGTTTTTTTAAACCCATAAGGAGTAGTTTCAAAATGGGCTTCGTCAAAACAATAGACAGGTAGTATCTTCTCACTTTGCGCAATAGCTTTTAAAAGCGTTTCGTTATCTTCAATTCGTAAATCGGTTTTGAACCAAACTAGTGCATTCTTAATCATAAATTATTTATGTTTTTCAAATAGTAATCTGCTTGTTCTAATAAAGCAACTTTGTCCTCCGGTTTCATTTTTCGCCATACATTATACATCATTCCAATTCGGGGATTTTTACCTAATTTGTCTTCATTTTTATCATAAAAATTCCAATACAAACTATTGAAAGGACAGGCTTTATCTCCAGTTTTTACTGCCTTTTTATAGAAGCAACTTCCACAATAATGGCTCATTTTATCAATGTAAGATGCCGAACTCACATAGGGTTTGGTTCCTACAATTCCTCCGTCAGCAAACTGACTCATACCTCTTGTATTGGTAATTTCTACCCATTCAATCGCGTCAATATAGATTCCTAAATACCAGGCATCTACTTCGTCTGGGTTAATTCCCGCCAAAAGTGCAAAATTTCCCGTCACCATTAATCGCTGAATGTGATGCGCATACGCATAATTCAAAGATTGGTTGATGGCGTCTTTCAAGCAATTCATTTTGGTTTTGCCTGTCCAAAACCATTCTGGAAGTGGGTTTCCGTTATTGAAATAATTCATCGTGGCGTATTCTGGCATTTTGTTCCAGTAAATTCCACGCATGTATTCGCGCCAGCCAATAATTTGGCGCACAAATCCTTCCAATTGATGGTAAGCAATTGTATCTGGATTCTTTTCCCATTCCAATATGGCTCGGTTAATTACCTCTAAAGGCGAAATCATTTTCAGGTTCATAGAAAACGAAAGTCGGGCGTGATACAAAGACCATTCATTTGGCGTCATCGCATCTTGGTAACTCCCAAAAAGGGCCAAACATTCGGTTACAAAAAAATCAAGTAATGCTAGCGATTGTTTTCTATTGATCGGCCAAACAAAATTGTTAGCATCTATATTTCCGATGGTTTGGATGTCTGTTTTTTGAATTTCAGAAACAATATGGGTCACCTTATTTTGGAAAACCAAAGGCGAAGTGGGTTTGTGATCCTTGGGTAATTTTTTTCGGTTTTCGCCATCGTAATTCCATTTTCCTGTCAGCGGCTTATCGCCTTCCATTAAAATATGGTGCTTTTTTCTCATCATATGATAAAAGCTTTCCATTAAAAAGGTTTTTTTACCTTGAAAAAAGTCACCTAATTCGTCTCTTGAACTCATAAAATGCTCCGAATCACATACGGATGTCGCAATAGCAATTGATTGACACAACTTTTTCAGCTGTTCGTCCAAACGGTATTCGTCAGGAAATTGGTATTCAAAAAGGGTGAATGCTTCTTTTTCAATTAAATAGTGAATGTTTTTTTCGAACGATTGTAAGTTATTGTCATCATTCAAATGCAAATAAATAACGTGGTGCTTTTGCAATTGCAATTCAGCCGCAAATTCTTGCATTGCCGAGAAAAAACCCACTACTTTTTGAATATGGTGTGTGGCATAATCGGTTTCTGTGCGAATTTCCATCATCACATAAGTCACCGAATCATCAACCGTTTTAAACCAAGAATGATGGCTGTTTAATTGATCTCCAAGAAGTAATCGAAGTGTTTTTGACATTATTTATTTTATTTTTTTCCTCTGCATTTATCGCTACAGTATTTTACTTCGTCCCACACTTTTTCCCATTTTTTACGCCAAGTGAATGGTTTTTGGCAAACTACACACATTTTACTAGGTAAGTTTTGTTTTTTTACTCCTCGCATTGTTAGATCTATTGGGGTTACTGACGTGCTTTTGCAAAATTCGTTTGCCCTCTTGTTTGACTTCGTCTTTTTTTCGAAAGCTCCAAACGATATCGCTGGCATATTTTCGAGTTTCTTCTATGTTTACAATTGGCGCAGGATAATCGTTACCAATAACGCAATTGTAAAACTGCTGTTCCATTTCGTTCATTTTCCAAGGTTCATGAAGCAAATGTAAAGGCACTTCTTTTAACTCAGGTAACCATTGTTTGATAAAAACCCCTTCTGGATCGTGTTCCTCCGAATTTTTAATTGGGTTATAAATTCGGATCGTATTGATTCCGGTGGTACCCGATTGCATCTGAATTTGTGGGTAATGAATACCAGGTTCATAATCTAAAAACTGCCTTGCCAGAAAATGCAATTCACGCCAATCTTGCCATAAATTAAAAGTAAAAAACGACACCACCAGGGCACGCATTCTAAAGTTGATATAACCGGTGGCAACCAAACATCGCATGCAGGCATCGACAATAGGAACACCTGTTTTACCCTCTTGCCAAGCTTTAATGTAGGTTTCGTTCTTTGGTTTGACCAAAGTGTCATAGGCTCGATTGGCATTTTCAAATTCCATTTCGCATTCATCTTCAAACTTTTGCATAAAATGGCAATGCCAATGCAAACGCGATACAAAATTGAGAATGGCGCGTTTGTTTTTAGACGATTCGTAATGCTGATTGGTATACTGATAAATCATCCGCATACTGATATTCCCATACGTCAAATAAGGTGACAATCGGCTACAGCCTTTTCTACTCAAGGCTGGTTTCGAAATGTGTTTGCTGTAATTGACATAGCGTTCTTTGACAAAACTATCCAGATACCGCCAGGCCCAATATTCGCCTCCACGTTGAAAATTAGGATTTGGAGTGGTAATTTCGGCAGCTAATTCAGGCCCTTTTATATTGTCATATAAATCTGTGGGTAACGCAATCGTTTTTAAATCTGATTCTTGTATTATTTTAGGCGTATCCCGCATAACTTGTTCCCAGCGTTGGTCCCAATTTTGTCTTGATTTTAATTTGCGAATCACCCCATGGAGCTGAAATTCTTTCCAGGCGATGTCATTGGAATCGAAAAATGCTTTCATTTCTACATCGCGATCATAGGTCACTTTATTCCCAATTTCTTGATGCGAAAAAACTGACTTGACATCAAACTCTTGAATTAATTTGGAAAAAACCGTTTTAACTTCGTCGTGAAAAAAATAGATTTTAGTATTAAACTGCGCTAATTTTTTATTCAAATCTTGGATGGATTCGTATACAAACCGCCAATGCCTAACATCGGAATCATCATAACTCATTACCCTTGGCTCGAAAAAACAAACCAACAACAGCGGAACTCCCGATTGATGAGCATGAAACAAAGCTTCATTATCCACCAAACGAAAGTCACGTTTGAACCAAACAATATGTATGGGTTGTTTATTCAAGAAAAGTAAAAATGGATTGAATTTATTTTGTTTAATTATTTGATAAAAATAATAAACAAATATACTGTTTTCTTTTCATGAAAAAGTAAAAAAGGGATCAAAATAAGAAGTTGACAAAACAAAAAAAGCCTCTTCTTTCGAAGAGGCTTTTGTACCCGGAGCCGGAGTCGAACCGGCACGGTTTCCCACAGGTGTTTGAGACCAGCGCGTCTACCAATTCCGCCATCCGGGCTTAGCAGACATAAAATAACAACAGTTATTTTAACGCAATAAAAG
>JACCDY010093364.1_pt1 | contig 13356 bp, 9 predicted proteins | sample 7446391 | NCBI WGS metagenome assembly JACCDY01 (sample SAMN15323451, study PRJNA562643) | freshwater metagenome | isolation source: river surface water | place: USA:Blue River Watershed | collected 2017-08-18 | reverse complement strand
TCGCGGCCGAGATGCCGAACAGCACAATGCGCAACAGGTTAGGGTAACTAACCCGCGCAGCCAGCCACTCATACGCGAGCGAGCCAAAAACGCTCGCGGTCGCCATCGTCGCAATCAAGAAGCCCAATCCTTCGGGCTGCCCGATGTCATTGAAATAGCGTGGCAACACCACCATTTCGGTCGGAATGTAGATGAGGCTCACGGCAAGCAACGAGATGAACAAAATCGCGACGGCGGGAAAGCGGCCTAGCGCACGCACGCCTTCGAGCGCATAACGAATCGGGCGTTTGATGTCATCGTCAGCATTGGCCGGCTCCTGCTTCTCGATAACCTTGACCGCCAACATAAACAACGCGGATGCTGCGCCAGCGCCTGCCGACCACCAAAAAGCCATCAGCGGCCCAGAGAAACCAATCACAATCGCGCTGACGGCCGGACCAACCGCGAACCCTGCGGCGAACACGGCCTCGTGCAGCGAGTTGGCTCGGTCGAGTGACATGCCGGCCTTGGCCGCGACATCCGGCACCAAAGATTTGCGCGCCGACTGGCCACCAGGCGAAAAAATGTTTCGAACTACCGCTAGCAGAATCAGTGACCAAAGGTTGATAACGCCGAATACGGCCATGAGCGGAAAAGCTATCGTGGTCAAAACCGTGACGGCCTCTGCGGCCCATGCCACGCGGCGACGGCCAATCGCATCGATGAACGAGCCCATCATCGGGGCGAGCAACAAACCTGGAATGGCGCTGAATGCGATGACCACAGCGCCCTGTGCCGATGAACCAGTCACATCGAGCACCAACCACGGCAACGCAATAAAGATGATGCTGCCAGAAATCACTCCGGCGAAATTCGAAGCCTGGGTTAAAACGAATGCGCGCATTTAGCGCAGGCCTAGGTCATCCAGGGTGATGGCAGTGAGGTAGCGAAACCCTGCGTCTTCGATGACTTTTTGCGCGCCGGTGTCGCGGTCGACCACGGTTGCGACGGCAACCACGATCGCGCCAGCTGCCTTCAACGCTTCGGCTGCGGTGAGCGGTGAGCCGCCGGTGGTAGAGGTGTCTTCAACAACTACCACTTTGCGACCAGCCACATCTGGGCCCTCCACCTGTCGCCCCATGCCGTGAGCCTTCGCAGCCTTTCGCACTACGAAGGCATCGATGGCTCGACCTCGCGCGGCACCCTGGTGAAGCACTGATGTTGCAACCGGGTCTGCACCCATGGTGAGCCCACCGATAGCGTCGAAGTCGGTGACACCGTTTGCGTCGAGAAGATCAAGAATGACCTGACCAATAAGTGGGGCGGCCTCGTGGTGCAAAGTTGCGCGACGAAGATCAACATAGTAGTCAGCCTCGAGGCCGCTCGACAGCGTCACTCGACCGTGAACAACAGCGAGTTCTTTGACTAGCTCAACGAGGCGTGGTTTTGATGGCGAGGAAAAGGTCATGGGTCAATCCTAAATCTTGCGTGCTACTGGTGCGGTCGGCTTAGTTGCCCGGGCAAAGTGAAAGGGGATGACCCGCACAGGCCATCCCCTTTTCAACTGTTTTACTAACCGATGGTTACGTAAACCGCGCGGGTAGTTCCTTGACCCTTTGTGGTGTACTTAGTCGGGTTGCGTAGGTCGCGAACGACAACGATCTTGACCTGAGTCGGAGTTGACACCTTCTTTAGGGCTGCAAGTGCAGCCTTGTCAGCGGTGGTCTTTCCGGCACACAGGGCCGACGAGCTGCTGAACGTCTTCACGCTCTTTGCCGACGAAGCCGAAACACCCTTTAGGGTTCCATAGCTCACCTTACAGCTGTAAGACTTCGCACCAACCTTGAAGGTTGCGGTGGCAGTAATCGGACCTACCCAAACACCGCGTGATGCGATGGTTAGAGCACCGGTCGACTTCTTCCATGAAACAATTTCGCTCAGCACGTTGGTCTTAGAGCCGTTGTTGCTTAGCGCAACTGGCGCATCGACGTTACCGAAGTCGTTGATCTTGGTAGTGCTTTCTTTGGTAACGACATAGGTGTAAACCTTGCTTGCCGGTGACCAGTCAGCTGAACCTGCCTGAGTGGCAGTGATCGTACAAGTACCAACCTTGACGTTGATGATGTGGTTGGCACCGAAAGTACCCTTCTTACAGGTGCTTGGAGTGTTGAAGGTCAGTGTCACTGGAAGACCTGATGACGAAGAAACATAGGCAAAATAACCTTCTGGGCTAATGGCCTTGATTCCGCTACCAGGAGTCTTAATGCTGACGGTCTGAGCGTCTGGACCAGTGACTGTGATGTCCTTAGTTGCAACACCTTCAGCGGTCCATGACGAACCAGCCTGGGTTGCCTTGACACTACAGGTTCCCTTGCCAACGAACTTCAGCTTGTTGCCGGTGACGGTACAAACCGAAGCGGTGGTCGAGCTGTAGGTGAGGCTTGCGACGGCTGTGTATCCTGTCATCGCAACGGTTGCCGATAGGGTGCGGTCTGCGTCGCCTACGGCTGCGGTGTTTGCACCAGCATCGAGGGTGACGGTCTGAGCAACCTTGTTAGCACCTACGTAGGTGAAGTTGCCACCAGCACCGTTGCCGTTTGCCGACTCGATGGTGATCGCGACGGTTCCGGTAACACCGGCAGGAACGGTCACCTCAAGCGAGGTGGCAGTCTTGGTGCCGAGAGTCGCAGCCACGCTACCGAACTTGACACCGGTAACGATGTCAAGGTTGGTTCCGGTGAAGGTGACCTTGGTTCCGGCAGCCGGGGTGTTGGTTGCATATTCAAGGTTCTTCGAGGTAACCGCTGGCACTGGGCCAACAGGCTTCACGTATAGCGGGTCACGCCACTTGTAGATCGACAATTTGTCGGCCTCTGCGGCTGCGTCGTTGAACCACCAGTAGACATCTTTGTTGGTTGGTTCATAGATGAATGCCGAAGTCTGTCCGTTACCCATGGCAAAGGTCCAGCTGACGATTTCACCTGCAACTGCGGCACCAGTGGCAACCTTGATTGTCGCAACGGCTGCCTTGGTTGCTGCAGTAGCCATAACGGTTAGGTCTGTGGCGTTACCTGGTTGAATACCGAGCGGGAAGCTAAGGTTCAGGCCGGTAAAGTCTGCAGCCTTGTCAAGCACTACATCTGCGCCGGCGGTTGCCGCACCTGAAGCAGGTACCTTAATCAACTTGAACGATGGGGTCACACCTGGGTAGCGCAAAATTGCGTTGATGGTTCCGTCGTTGACAACAGGCAGCGTGAAGCTCGGCTGCGCCGAGATTGCGTCGCTTGCTACTGTCCACGCGTTCGCCGTAGTGGTTACCGAAAGATCAGCACCAATTCGAACGATTTCACGCGAAACCACGTCTCCAGAAGGCATACCCATGTTGACGCCCGTCACCAACTGCTTGGTAACGAATAGGGTTACAGCCGCAGATGAACCGGTGGCAGATGGGTTGACGCTAAAGCGTGAGCTGGTCTGGTTGACGTTAGCGGAGTGCTCACCCAGTACCTTGACCACGTTCACGGTGGTGGCGTTGTCAATGGTGATGATTACTGGCGCCTCTTGGTAAATCTTGGTGACGTTGTCAGCCATCGTTACCTCTTTGTAGCAGCTCAAGTTGAATAGCTGCTTAGCAGTTGGTGCCGAGATAGCGTTCACGTTGAGCGAGCTCGAGTTCTGTGACATCTTGGTGGTCCAGCCCGATCCCTGAGCGGCACAAACCGCTTGGAAGACTGAGCCGGCTACCTTGGTGCCGACAGGCAGGGTCTTGGTGGCTGCGTTACCCTGAACAAACTCGAAGTCAATCGTCTGGGTCATCATGTCGTAGCCAGTGGTGGTCAAAGTGAAGTTATCTGCACTCGCACCGTAGTAAGCAATGTTTGCGTTCATTGAGCCTGGTACAACTGGATCCCAGTCGAGAGTGCCGTTGGTACCGAAGGTGCTGTCTAGTGCCGAGGCGCTCGACTTGCGCAGCTTATAAACCGAGTTGCTTGGTCCACAAGGTGGGCAAGACACTTGGGTCGTGAACGTAGCAAGGCGGTAGGTGCCGCCCTTGCCATCAGCAGAAGCGAAGATGCGAGTAGCCGAGCTATCGGTGTCAGCTGTACCGGCAACCGAAACTTTGCCACCATCTGTAAGACCACTAACTGGAGACGAAATAGTGTAACCAGATGCTGGTACGGTTACCGACTCAGAAGCCTCTGAATAAGGGCTCTTGATTTGGTAGAAGTCAGCATAAACACGAACCACATAGGCTTTACCGCTTTGCGGGCTCTGGTATGAGCAAGTGCGGTTTGGGCTGTTAGGGTTCATTGGGTCGTTTTGTGACCAGCCTTTGTACGCAACAACATTCGGCGTTGTTGCAAGCGAGAACTCACAACGGTGGCTGTAAGAGTCAGCGAATTTTGCAAGGGCAAACGTTGCGGTCAGTGAGGTTCCGCTAAGAGTCAAAGTTGGTTTACCAGGAGCTTCAGGTGCGCAACTACCAGAAACGTCGTTGCCGTCTTGGTCAACGACTGCAATCTTTGCCTCAACGGTGCTACCGGTCGACAAACCAAGCTGCTGATAAAGATTGTAGAAACTTGCACGGGCGGTCAAACCGTAATCGAGGTCATCCTGGGTCACTGTTGCTGTAGTGGCAAAGTTCGAAGATGGACGACTCTGCTGGCCTGATCCACGGTAGCTGAAGTAGAAATCGACGTCGTTTGCATTGATTGGCGCGTTGTTGACTTCCACGCTAGGAGTCACTACGTCGCCAACAGCTACCTTGGTTGAGTCGATACACGCGCCGATTCCACCGCTCAGGCCGGTGACTCCAGTTCCTACGGTAATTGGGTTCGAATCGATGTAGTAACGTCCGGAGAGCATGTCTTTGACAACGCCGTCTAGTGTGTTGTTTGCAACAACTGGAGCAGCCTGACCATCTACTTCGATCGCGACATTCCAGGTGTACTTACCAGGCTTGAGAGTAACTGGTTCTTCAGACATCGACGACTCACCGTAATAGCTGGCCATGATGTTGAAATAGCCATACTTGTGGGTGTTCTTAATAACCAAAGTGGTGGTGTTTGGTGACTGGGTGTTGTCACAGGTAATGAAGTCTGCATTACACAAGCGCAGGTAGTTTGAGTCGTATCCGTTGTTGTCACTAATGTTGACTGTTTTGCCGTCTGGGTCGGTGATCTCAACCTTGGCCGAAACCGTCTTGCCAACGTTTGCGTTTAGCCAGGTTTCACCAGCTGAGAACTGGCCGTCGAGGCTAAGGGTGTAGATGCCCTCGCCAATGGTCACCTCGTTGTTGGTTAGGGCGGTCGTGGCGTTGAAGTTTGCCCCAAAAGTTGACTCATCAGCCGCGAAGACTGGGCTAGCAGCCGAAGCAGGAAGGGCGGTAAGCCCGGTGAATGCGACAGCTGCGCTGGTCGCGATTACTAAAGCCTTGCGCATTTTCGACGCGAGTGACTTGATCAAAACAAACCCCTTTGGTTGTGTTCTATTTTTTTGTGAGCGGTGGCTCGATAGGTTTTTGGGCGCAGGCGCAAAAGGTTGCGCCAAATACAGCCAAAGCCCATCTTATTCGTATGGGCGAACATTTTGCATATATCCGAACGAATATTTTGCATGTAACTAGATGAACAAGTGCCACTAGGGCGAGCGTCGGGTCGGGTGAGGGGATGCACGGCAAGGGTCTGCGCGAGCATCCGAGTGTTTTTCACTAACCTTGAAGGCATGCGCATCGCCACCTGGAACGTGAACTCCATTCGCACCCGAGTCGACCGAGTTGTCGACTATTTGGTGCGCGCCGACATTGACGTGCTTGCGATGCAAGAGATCAAGTGCAAGCCTGAGCAGTTTCCGATGGCGGCTTTTGAGGCGGCCGGTTACCAGGTTGTGTTGCACGGGCTGAACCAGTGGAACGGCGTGGCGATTGCTTCGAAGCTGCCTGCCGAAGATGTTGAGATTGGTTTTGCCGACCTGCCTGAGTTCAAGAATGTTGCCGAGGCCCGGGCGATTGGCGCGACCATCAACGGCGTTCGTGTTTGGAGCCTCTATGTGCCAAACGGCCGCACCCTCGATGACCCGCACTACAGCTACAAGCTCGAGTGGCTCGATCGCCTAGCCGCCTCGACTGCCGAGTGGCTAGAGGCCGACCCCGACACTCCCCTGGCACTCATGGGCGATTTCAACATTGCGCCGTTAGACACGGATGTCTGGGACATGGCCGAATTCGTTGGGTCGACCCACGTGTCGCAGGCCGAGCGTCAGGCATTCGAGGCGTTCGAGCAAATCGGGCTCGTCGACGTGGTTCGACCGCTCGTGCCAACCGGCTACACCTACTGGGATTATCAACAACTTCGATTCCCCCGCAACGAGGGCATGCGCATCGACTTTATTCTTGGCTCCGAAGGTTTCGCTGAGCTGGTGACCGATGCCGAGATCGTGCGCGATGAACGCAAGGGTGAAGGCCCGAGCGACCACGTGCCGGTGGTTGTCACCCTCGACGTCTAGGGTCTAGCTCGGCCGCGGCGCGGCAACGCGCGAGCGGGTCGTTAGCGCGACATCCACTTCTTGCGCTCATCGGCGTCGAGCTTTTCGATCGCGTAACGCAGCATGGTTCGCGGCATGGTCTTGTGGTACTTGGTCAAGAAGGCGCGCAAAACTTCGATGTCGCGGTTGCCGATTTCACGCAGCATCCACCCAACTGCCTTGTGAATCAGGTCGTGCTCGTCGTGCAGCAGGTTGATTGCCATGTGCTGCGGCACCCCGAACTCACGAGCGCGAATGTGGGCGAAGGTGAGCATCATGGCAACGCGGCGCTCCCACAGCACCTCGCTCTTCGAAAGATTTATGATGAGCGTCTTGCGCGGATGCTCGACCAAGAACTTGCCCAGGTGCGGGGCGCTCGTGTCGACGAGATCCCAGTTGTTCACCCGACCGCGCCTCACGGCGTCTATGTAGAAATCAAAGAGTTCGCCGCGCAGGGCCTTGGTTTTAGAGCGGTTAAAGTGGTCAACCAAAATGTGCAGGGCGGTTAGGCGCACCTCGTGAAACTCTGACTCGAGCAACAGGTCAACCTGGTCGATCGGAAGACCCCGAAACTGACGGGCGATGGTTCGCGTCTGTGGCACGGTCGGCCCAAGAAAGCGGTCACCTTCGCCATAGCCGCCAGGCTCGGTTTTGAAAAACCGCTGCAGGTCGGCGACTCGCTTCGAATTCGGGGCCGGCGAAATTGCGCGAAGTGCCGCAACCACGGCATCAGCCGAAAGCTGCGGCACTTCAATCACAGCTAGAAAACCGGCTAGCGGTTCATGCCGATGACGACAACGCCATCGCCCGCTGCCGGGGTGAACTCGTCGGTCTTCGCCGGGTTCATGCGAACTCCGGTCGAAGCATCCAAGCTAGATTCGGCGGCAACGCGGTAGGCGAATGCCGACTCACCGTTTGCTGCCGCGATGGCAACAATCTCTGCCCAGGCAACCGGCTTGCCAGCCGCAGCATAGAACGAGACTGGGCGAACGCTGATGAAAGCACCGTCTGCATCGAATAGGTCGTCGAACACCGGAGCAAGTGCAGGGTTCTCGCTAACCTGCGCGATGAGCAATGCAGCCAAGTTGTCGCTGACCACTAGGTCGTCAACTGCGGCAACGCGGGCAAGCTCTGCCTTGCGCGAATCAAGAATTTCGGCAACCAGACGGGTTGGCTCAACGCCGTTTCCGTCGGTCTCGAAAAGCTGGTTCATCTGAAGCATGGTGAGCATGGTCTGCGAGTCGGCTTCTGACTCGCTGATTGCCTCACGGTAACCGAGCACGATGACCTCGTCGTAGTGCTTGGCCGATGCTGCCGCGATGAGTTCATCGATGTCTCCAGACACCGAAGAGAAGGTAACCTTCAGCTTGCCAAATTTGAGCGATTCAAGCTCGGATGCTGCCACAAACTTCGACTGAGCAACAATGTGCACTGTCGAACCGGTTGGCAGGTAACCCGAAAGTTCGTTTAGAACCGAGCGACCCATTGACGACCATCCGATCACCAAAAGGTGTTCTGCCTTTGGCTTGACTGCGGCCGGAGCCTTGTACTTCTTATTAGCGATTGCTTCGGCGACACCGGTGTAAACCACTTTGTCGTCGTCTTCTGCAACTGCGATGAACTTGGTGCCTGCCTTGAGAACGGTCTTGGCGGCCGGGTTTAGCTCTGGGGTGCCGTCTGGGTGAACAATGCCGATTACCGAAGCCGTGTTGAACGCGAGCAGTGCATCGCGATATGTCTTGCCGGTGAGGGCAGGAACCTCGGTGAAGTAAATCTCGTCACCATCGAAGTCGATGAGGTCGAGGGTCACCGCGGCGAGACCAGGCTGGCGGCTGGCCTGCGCGGTCACGCGGGCGATGACATCGTGCGAACGAATGGCGATTACCTTGCCGTTGGTTGCGGTGTGCAACGCTTCGGCGGTGTGCGGGTCGTCTAGCTCGGCGACCATCATTAGGTTCGGGTTGGTGTTGACGGCTTTCACCGCAAGCACGGTCGAAACCACCGTGGCATCGCCGGCGTCGTCTGCGTCGAGAATGATGACGGACTTGGCATTCGAGACGTTTGCACGCTTGAGGTCTAGCGGGTTGGTTGGGTCACCGGTTCTGGTGATTACCTTGAGCTTGCCCAAGCCCTCGGCGCGTGACTCGATCTCGTCTTCCATAAACTCACGCTCGTGAGTCGAGAAGATGACAACCTTTGCCTTGCGAACGTTCGAGTTGGCGACGGCAAGCTCTTTCAGAATCGGGAACACACGGTTCGACCATCCGAGAATTAGGGTGTGGCCGTTGTCGATTACCGGGCTCTTGCCTTTGCGAAGTCGGGTGAATGCTCGGTTGATTGCACCAACAATGAAACCTGTCACGCTACCGGCAACGGTAATGGTGATGGCCCAGTTGAGTACGCCAACCAGACGCTCGGCCCAGTTTGGCTCGGTGCCGCGGCCAGTAAGACCTGCGAATGAAGACCAAAAGGTTTCAAAAGTCCATGGGGCAAGTGGCGCGGTTTCTGGAGTGAGCAAAAACGGAAGGGCGTAGAGCGCGTAGCGCACGATTACCACTAGAACCGAAAGCACGATCAATGCGATGAACATGTAGAGCACGAATGCTCCGCTGCGTGCGATCGAGTTGTCGAAGTTGTAGCGAATCTTGGTCCAGGTGCTCACCTTTGAGCGTTGCTGCGGGCTGATTTCACCCTGAGCGCCTTGGCCGTATGAACGTGTTTCTGCATCTTTGTTAGGCATGCCCAAAAGTTTATTGGTTCACGCTTATGGGCGTTAAACATTTCGCGGCAACGACGAAGAAGTTCCCGAAAATGTACCTTTTGCTAGCGCGCACGCCAGAGCACAATGCCGGTGCGCTTGGTTGGGCGCTGACCCGGGGCGATGCTCTCGACGCCAGAGTCGCCGGCTGCAAAAACGCGAGTGCCTGGGCGCTGCATAAGTTCGTTCGCGAGGGTTGCTTCAAGATCACGGATGCGCGCCTTGAGCTCAGCGTTTTGGTTCTCTAGTTCGAGCACACGTTTGATGCCTTCGAGGCTCACGCCCTCTGCCGACAGTCGCGCGATTTCGCGCAGTTGTGCGACGTTGCGCATGGTGTAACGTCGGCCGCCGCCCCCCGTGCGAACCGGCACCACCAAACCCATGCGGTCATATTGGCGCAGGGTTTGGGGGTGCATCACGGCTAGTTCGGCCGCGACCGAAATCACGAAGAGCGGTGTGTTTTCGTCGAACTGTTCCATGGGCTAGAGCAACCCCGCCCGACTGAGCAGATCTTCGCGCGGGTCTTCGTTGGGCAACTCGGCCTCAAACTTTTCGAGCAGCTTCTTGGCCTTGTCGCTCACGTGTGCAGGCACGGCGATGTCAACGGTGGCCAGCAAATCGCCAGCGCCCTTGGCCGCCTGAACGCCCTTGCCTTTCACGCGCAGCACTCGACCGTTCGGTGTGCCTGGCGCAACCTTGAGTTTCACCGGCTCACCGCCCAAAGTCGGCACCGAAATCGTTGCCCCGAGCACGGCCTCGGCAAAAGTCACCGGCACGCTCACGCGCAAGTTGTTGCCGTCGCGCACAAACACCGGGTGCGGCTTCACGTTGACCGTAATAAGAAGGTCACCGGGTTCACCACCGTTCGGCGATTGTTGGCCCTTGCCTCGCAGCTTGATTTTTTGACCGTCTTGGATGCCCGCCGGCACCTTCACGCTCGTGGCTTCACCCGCGTTGCTCAGTCGCAACTTGAGTGTGGCCCCGTGAATCGAATCGATGAAGTCGACCGTTGTGGTCATGGTTAGGTCGGCGCCGCGCTGCGGGCCAAACCCACCGAAGCCGCCACGACCGCCACCACCAAATAGGTTGGCGAAAACATCCTCGAAGCCAGCGCCACCAGCACCGCCGAAACCGCCAGGGAACCCGGCACCGCCTGCCCCACCGGCACCGCCGGTAAAGCGAGCGCCGCCGCCCATGGCGCGAACCGCGTCATATTCTTTGCGCTGTTCGGCATCGCTCAGCACGCTGAACGCCTCACTGATTTCTTTGAAGCGTGCCTCGGCCTTGGCATCACCCGGGTTTGAGTCTGGGTGATATTGGCGGGCAAGTTTGCGGTAGACCTTTTTTAGCTCGGCGTCAGAAACGTCTTTGGCCACACCGAGAATTTTGTAAAAGTCTTTCTCGAACCAGTCCTGACTTGCCATGGCTAACCCTCCGCAGGAATGAAGACTGCAACCTTCGCGGCACGCAGCAGGCGCTCGCCCACCATGTAGCCAGCTTCGATCACGTCTGCGACGGTGTTCTCGGTTACCTCAGCGTTTGGCGTTTGAACCAGCGCTTCGTGCAGCTCGGGGTCGAACTTGTCGCCCTTTGCACCAAAAGTTTTGAGCCCGAATTTTTCGCCGGATGCACGCAACTTAGCCACCACGGCCGCAAACGGTGAACCCTCGAGGTCTCCGTGTGCCTCGGCGCGCGATAGGTCGTCGAGTGCAGGTAGCAGCGAGCGCAAAACTTCGGCAATCGCAGCGTTTCGCGAAACATCGCGGTCACGCTCAACGCGCGCCTTGTAGTTCACAAACTCGGCCTGCAAACGCTGAAGGTCGGCAAGCAGTTCGGCCTCTTTGCTGATCGGGCCGGTTGCGTCAACGAGGTCGGCTAGCTCGGCATCGATCGGGTCGACGGGCGCGTTGTCGGCGCTGGCGTCGCTCGACGCATCGGCGTTTTGTGCAGCGCCGGTCGAAGCATCCGCGTTTGAATCTTCAGCCGAAGCCGCAGCCTCAGGGTTTTCACCCTGGGCCGCTGCCTCGTCTTGGTTGAACTCGTCAGCCATTACTTCTTGTCATCCTCGTCTTCGACAACCTCGGCGTCGACTACATCTTCTTCAGATGCACCCTCGCCGGCTGCCTCGCCTTCGCCTTCAGCCGATGCGTTGGCATAGATTGCCTCGCCAAGCTTCTGCTGTGAGGTGACCAGCTTGTCGAACGCTGCCTTGATGGCGTCGAAGTCTTCACCGGCGAGCGCGCTCTTTAGAGCATCCACGTCGGCTTGAACTTCGGTCTTCACGTCTTCAGGCAACTTTTCGTCGTTGTCTTTGATCAGCTTTTCGGTTTGGTAGACAAGCTGCTCGCCCGAGTTGCGGGTTTCTTGCTCTTCGCGGCGCTTCTTGTCTTCGGCTGCGTGCTCTTCGGCTTCGCGAACCATGCGCTCGATGTCTTCTTTCGGCAACGAACCGCCACCTGTGATGGTGACCGAGGCCTCTTTACCGGTGCCCTTGTCTTTGGCAGACACGTGCACGATACCGTTGGCGTCGATGTCGAAGGTGACCTCGATCTGTGGAATGCCGCGAGGTGCCGGGGCAATGCCGCCTAGGTCGAAGTTTCCGAGGTGCTTGTTGTCGCGAGTGAATTCACGCTCACCCTGGTAAACCTGGATGCTCACCGAAGGCTGGTTGTCGTCGGCGGTGGTGAAGGTTTCGCTTCGCTTGGTCGGAATCGCGGTGTTGCGCTCGATCAGCTTGGTCATGATGCCACCCTTGGTCTCGATACCGAGGCTCAGTGGGGTTACGTCAATCAGAAGCACGTCTTTGCGCTCGCCCTTCAGCACACCGGCTTGTAGCGATGCACCAACGGCAACAACCTCGTCAGGGTTTACACCCTTGTTTGGCTCGCGGCCACCGGTGAGGCTCTTCACCAGTTCGGTAACTGCAGGCATACGGGTTGAACCACCAACGAGAACTACGTGAGCGATGTCGCCAACTTTGACGCCGGCTTCTTTAATGACGTCGTTGAATGGCTTCTTGGTGCGCTCGAGTAGGTCTTCGGTCATCTGCTCGAACTGGGCGCGGGTTAGCGTTTCGTCGAGGTTGGCCGGGCCGTTTTCGGTGAGTGACAAATAAGGCAACTGGATGTTCGCGGTGGTCGACTGCGACAGCTCTTTCTTTGCCTGCTCGGCTGCTTCTTTCAAACGCTGAAGCGCGATCTTGTCTTTCGACACGTCTACACCGGTAGTTTCTTTGAACTTCTTAACTAGGTGGTCAACGATGCGCTGATCCCAGTCGTCACCACCGAGGCGGTTGTCGCCAGAGGTTGCACGAACCTGAATGGTCGAGAATTCGTCGTCTTTGCCAACTTCGAGTAGCGAAACGTCGAAGGTTCCGCCACCGAGGTCGAACACCAAGATCAGTTCGTCTTCTTTACCTTTGTCGAGGCCGTATGCCAGTGCGGCAGCGGTTGGCTCGTTGATGATGCGAAGCACGTTGAGGCCTGCGATTTCACCGGCGTCTTTGGTGGCCTGACGCTCGGCGTCGTTGAAGTAGGCCGGAACGGTGATTACCGCGTCGGTCACTGCTTCGCCAAGGTAGGTTTCTGCATCGCGCTTGAGCTTGGCCAAGATGCGGGCCGAGATTTCTTGCGGGGTGTACTTCTTGTCGTCGACAGCGAACTTCCAGTCGGTGCCCATGTGACGCTTGACCGACGCGATGGTGCGGTCAACGTTGGTGACGGCCTGGCGCTTTGCGGTCTCGCCGACTAGCACCTCGCCGTCTTTAGTGAATGCAACCACCGATGGGGTGGTGCGAAAGCCCTCTGCGTTAGCGATAACGGTGGGCTCGCCACCTTCCAGCACACTAACCGCGCTGTTGGTGGTGCCGAGGTCAATACCTACTGCACGTGCCATGTTTGTTTCTCCTTTTATATGCCCGGCCCTTTGTTGACCCGCAGCACTTGGTTTATCTGTTTGGTTCAGCTCAAAGTTGAGCCTTACTGACTCAAGTTTGCGACGAGGTTTTCAGCTTGTCAAGTTGCTTTGCTGAGAGTTGAGTGTGAATGACTCAACTTTGCCAAAATGACGAATCGGCAACGATTTCGCAAACACCCGCG
>JACCDY010585200.1_pt1 | contig 13364 bp, 15 predicted proteins | sample 7446391 | NCBI WGS metagenome assembly JACCDY01 (sample SAMN15323451, study PRJNA562643) | freshwater metagenome | isolation source: river surface water | place: USA:Blue River Watershed | collected 2017-08-18 | reverse complement strand
AGTAATTCTGATATAAGAGCAGCAGGTTTCATTCCTAATTGTAGTGTCGACAAATCTGAACGAATTCTTCATCCAGAGGTGAAGACGAAGATAAATTAATTATTCCAGCACCGTCTGTTCTCAAAGTTAGTACATGAGAACCATCTTCCTTGCGACCGATATTTAGATAGAGAATTGATTTATACGGAAAGAAGAATTTCTGATGACCTGCAGTTACTGAAAATCCATGCATAAAAGTCTGTACTTCCAATGTCTTCTTCTCGCCTGCGGTACCAGAAGGTCCTTCAGGAGTTATTTGTACTGACATTTTTGACGTGTAGCAATTTCTTCCTAATTGTCTTATCTTCAATCTTTTATACTTCTGTCTCTAATTGTAGAATGGCTCCAACAGTTTTCACTTACGAAGATCCGAAGATTGAATATTTGGCCGCGGGAATAAAATTCTCAGGAAAATGCAATGATGAATCAACATTTGTATTTAAAAGTAGAGTTCTCTCTATAGACCGACGTGCTGATGAAATTCTTCTCTTCCTCAATGAAAATCAAATTATACAACTCGTTGAACTCAAAGCTATTAGGGACACTTATGACGAGATAATTACATGGCTCAGCGCTTAGAATAATTGGCGGCGCACAAAGTTACGATCGGCTTTAAAGATCGCGGATTTACCAGGACTTGTACGTTTAGTATATGTCGCGAGTGCACCAAGCATACGGAAGACTGCCAAAGAGCCAAGACGACGAGCAGCTTCTTTCAAGGAACTATGGCGTCGTGTGGCTGCACTATCAGAATCATATCCGAAACGTGCAAGACGTCCCTTTTTTAATGGACCTATGCCCTTATTTCTATGGACAGTACGCCATTTACCGGGAGCACCCATATTACGCACACAACGTGCAGTGACCTTTTTGTCGCCTGAACGACGTGTATAGGCCTTACGTCTAATTGTACCGCGTTTACATGTATACGTCATTTCTATTAATTACTATAGATAGAAATGCTACAGTTTGCAGGGATGGCTGCTATCCTAAATGAAATTAATCCTGGACTCGGTGATAAAATATCATCAGCAGTCAATTCCAAATTTACTGAACCTATTGCTAAAAGTTATAAATACGGTTGGTTTAATGGATTCGGCACTGGATTATTAGGTGGAATATTGATTACAATTGCTATTCATAAAATCAGACAACGCAAAAATAACAATCTAAAAGTTGATCAATAAAAATATATAGGTGTATAATGGCTGATACTGATTTTCACGTTATTAATTCATCTGATAATTCAGGTGATGAATTAAATGTTCCAATCTCTTCTAAATCAGGAGCGGAAATGAGTGAATCACAAATTATTAGTAATCCAGAATCGCAAGAAATAAAAGTTAAAACAATAAGTTTACGAGAAATTACTGAATTAGTCAATAAACAAACCCTTAAAGGTTATCGTGCTGGTTATGAAGATGGTTTTATCGATGGATCAACTACGAATAATTTATTGACAGTTGGCTATGGTATTTCTATTGGATTTATCCTATCTGGTTTATTACTAACTTTTATAAAGCAATAAACAAAAAAATTGATAGTTACATGTTGCCTTCTATAATATATAGAAATCAAGATGGCTACTGCTATTCGTCGCATTAAGAAGGAGTTTGATGATATTATTAAGGAGGGTGGTTCAGCAACCATGCCAATTCCTGACAATATGCATGAGTGGCAAGTGATTATTACTGGTCCTCCTGATTCAGTCTATGAGGGACTGAAGTATAAGTTGAAGGTTGTGTTCCCAGAGAACTATCCTTTCAAGCCCCCGACGATTACATTCGTTACACCTATTTATCATGCAAATGTAATGCTTACAACTGGTGAAATCTGTCTGGATATTTTGAAGGATAATTGGACACCGGCTCTTAGTTTGCCTAAGGTTCTTCTTTCACTACAACTATTGATGGCCGCACCTAATGGTGAGTCGGCCTTGAACTTTGAGGCAAGTCGTCTTCTTACAGACGATATTGCCGCTATGAAGGCTAAGGTAACTGCAATGGCTGCTGAGAATCCAGTGAATTAAAGGACAAAAAATTGATACAAAATACTTGTATTATTTTTCATAAGAAAAAAATGAGTCAACGATATTTATTTTATTTGGGCTCTTTTGCAGCTGCAACAAGTTCATCCGTATTAACATGGATGCTTACCGAAAATTACTGGTATAATAAAGTACATTTTGATCAGAAAAACAAATCTAAATCATAACGCGATTAATTATATTATTTTTTCAGATATTTAATTAGAAATGTCTACGACTTCAGCTGGAATAAAAAAGATAAGTGAAATTAGTCCTGTCTTTAATCAGATTGAATTAAAAACAACTGTTTTTGATGATCTTAAATCACTTTTACCTGTAAATGTTTACTTTGATCCTAAATACAATTACGAAATGTCTCAATTCTCATTTGATTCAATTGCATCCGATTATACCAATAATATCAATGTTGAAACTGTTAATGGAACAGCAACTGCTGTTGATCTAATTAGAGAACTTTTTACTGTATTTAATGGTTTTCCTAATGCTCAGAAACTAACTCAATATGTACAGGCAATAGAAGATTTAAAAAGGAATCCAACACTAAGTGATGATGATTCTATTTTTATTAATACTTTTAGTATTAAAATACAGAGACTTACAGTTCCACTAAGTGATATTATTCTTTCTTTTAAATATATTGATAAAGATGGAATTGTACAAGTTGTTACTAAAATAGATGATGAAAATGTTCAAGATATAGCTTATGATAGTGAAATTACAGAAGGTATTACTAAAATGGAACAATTAATAATAAAATATCAGGATACTACTATTTGGATGCTTTATGATACTGTTAAATATATGGAAATTATTGATGGAGGTCTTAAAGTAAATTCTAAAAGAGGATCAATGATTACACCATTAGATTATGTAACTGCAGCTGCAGCGAAAGATCCAAGTGCCTTGGATACATATACATTTTTAGTATCACCAAGTGCAATGGCTGATTCTATTGATGGGACTCGTGCTGCCACATCTACTGCTGCACCTGCTACTCAATAAAATAAAAAATTGATGACATGAAATGGATCTGTATATATATAAGAATTACAATTACGAATAAGATGTCCAATCTTACTGTTATTGCAACCGATGCTGACTGTGAGCTCATTGAAAGTGAGCTTGCGACCACATATCCTTATTCACTGGACAAATTCCAAAAGCACGCTATCCGAGCAATTAATACAGAGGAGAACGTGCTCGTTACAGCGAAGACAGGTTCAGGAAAGACTCTTGTAGGAGAGTACCAAATCGCTCATAGCCTTCGGGCTCATCGGCGGGTGTTTTATACAACTCCCGTCAAGTCACTGAGCAACCAAAAATTTAACGACTTGAAGAAAGCCTTTAACGAGGCATTCCCAGAATCCAGTGTAGGTATCATGACCGGCGACATTAAGTTTATGCCTAATGCCGATATTGTTATCATGACTACCGAAATTCTTAGGAATCTATTGTTTAAGCAGGGTACCGCTACGGCGGCGCTCGGCCTAACTGCAAGTCTTTCACTTGAAAATCTTGATGCAGTGGTGTTCGATGAATGCCACTACATTAATGATCCCGATCGCGGACGTGTCTGGGAAGAGACTCTAATTCTCCTCCCTCATTCGGTCAAGGTCGTATTGTTGAGCGCGACAATTGATCGCCCTGAGCTTTTCGGAAGCTGGGTTGGTCAGGTTCGTAAGCGCCCAATCTCACTAATTGCAACTACTCATCGTGTTGTTCCACTCACCCATTATGCCGCCAAAATCGGCGAATCGGGTGATCTGGAACCTGTACAGATCTGTGCCACTAATGCCGCTACTGGTAAGGAGGTCTTTGACCGTCCTGCCTATCGCGCATGGCTACAGGGGAAGTTCAATGATTACAAGAAGGAACAAGAGTTCAAGAAGCAGGCAGCTGTCCATAAGGCAGATGTCGCAGCAACCAAGGCCGCCGCTAAGGCGGCTGGTGATGAAATTCCCCACGGTCTTCCAGCCGCTGAGGGAAAGTATCATCAGACTTCATATGTACACCAACTCAATGTTACGGTGAACTATCTGAAGGCCCAGGAATTGCTCCCTGCTATCTTCTTCGTCTTTGACCGTCGTATGTGTGAAAAGTATGCCGCATCAATTGAAGGAGCTGTTATTGACAGCTCCGATGCAGCAAATGTCACTCATATCATTGACTATCATCTACGTGCTCACAAGGAGGAGCTGCAAACCGTGAAACAATACCATCAGATCGTTGATCTTTTGAAGAAGGGAATTGGCTACCATCATAGTGGTCTCCTCCCTGTTCTAAAGGAGATCGTCGAAATTCTGTTCGCAAAGGGTCTCGTGAAAGTCTTGTTCTGTACTGAGACGTTCGCTGTCGGCATTAATATGCCTACACGGACCGTCGTCTTTACAGATCTACGCAAACATGACAATGGAGGAATGCGGTCCTTGCGGACCGATGAATACATTCAAATGGCAGGCCGTGCAGGTCGCCGAGGGAAAGATGTTAAGGGCACAGTAATTTATCTGCCCGCCCATAAGCCGCTCGATATCCATGAGATGTCAGCTACTATGGTCGGGACATTGCCCGTTATCACCAGTCGTATGGAATTTTCCTACGAGTTCATCTTGAAGACATTCCACGCGTCCAATGACTGCTGGCTTACTGTTATTAACCAGTCTTACTGGTATCAGCAGCAGGTAGCAGCAATTGAGACTTATAAGGAAGCAGCAGTTCAGGACGGTAAGGCCGTCCGTGATTTCGCAGCAGCAAATAATCTTAATGATGAAACTATTATCACTGATCTAAATGAATATGATCGGCTCATGTCAGCAGTAAAGACCTCTGTTAATGCGGAGCGTCGTACTGCACAGCGGGCCCTTGATCAGTGGAATACTAAGCATGTTGGTCCTAAGTGGCTGACTGCTATTAAGGCCTGGTCAGAGTTCAAGAAACTCCTGGATAAGGCAACACGGTCTAATCAAGACTACAAGAGCGCGTCAGCTCATTTGACTGACCCGCGAACCATTATTCAGCCCAAGATTGACTATCTTGTGGCACATGGTTTTCTGGAAGAGGTTGCAGAGGGTGAGATTCCCAAGCTAACTCCTAAGGGAATCATGGCAACTGAAGTCAATGAGGGTCATCCACTTATGATGACTGAGCTGTACCTAAGTGGTGCACTCAAGGGTAATCCTCATGCAGTGGCGGTATTAGCCGCATTTATGACCGAACGATCGGTCGATGATGATCAGTTGGAGCCCGTCTATGACGAACTTCAACCTATCATTGATACTCTGTTGACCATTAAGAAAGATATGGTCGATGGAAACCCAGATAATTGGCGTCTCAGTACTCAATATGTAAATATTGCATATGATTGGATCACTGGCAAGTCAGCAGCAGATATTTGTGAATCTTATGGAATCTTCGAAGGTAATTTGACACGGCTTATTATGAAGCTGTATAACCTCAAGGAAGAGCTCAATTCACTTGCGACACTAACTAATGACGTCGCCACCCTTGATGCACTTAGGTCATTGAACCTGGTCCAAGGTATCGCTATTCCTGATTCACTCTACTTGAAGATTTAGAGCCGTCCAAAACAAAAAATAAAAACGTGATTAACTGAATCACAATTTTTTATTGAATCATTTCTGCAACCATATGCCATTTATACTGTCTATTGAAGCGAGTTCGAGTACATTGCCAATATAAAATACAAAAAAAGATTGTTAAAAAACTTCCTGCTGTTATTCCTCGTGCAAATCCAGCCTCATAATAAGTTGGACACACTTCTAAATCTAACATTAGATCCATTCTAATTGTTTTTGCGCGAAGTTTTTATACTCTACTATACAACGGATCTGATCTTAGATCACAATTAGATGTGATATCGATCCTATACATTGATGCAAAATCACGACGAAGATTATGATAAGCTGATGAAGTGCCATGAGTAAAATATGGTGCAGTTCCAACAGAGGTCGGTGGAATGATCTTAATTCCATTATTTCGACGCTCAACAGTAAAACCCTTCATCTTCAAATTCTTGAAAAGCCTCTTGATATCTGGACAATTATGCTTGTAGCTCATAGTGCTATTAATTCTATTAGTTCCATTAAAAATATGGAGAAAATCAAATTTTTTTCCATTAGACCGGTTCAAATACCATGCGATCCTTCCAATTAAATTTCGCGGGATTGTATGAATAGCGAACATGTAGATTAGTACCAATAGTTGCACAAATGTTCATACTAAATGTCATTAACCATGCTTTGATATAAATCTTCGCCTTCTTCTTCTCTTCATTGTAATCAATTACGATTGCTTCGACCGGCTCTCCAGCGCCCAAACAGCGTGTAAAGTGTGCAATCTTCTCATATTGCCGTGCTGCTTTTGATACTTCATTCATCCTAAAAGTCAGAGCGTAGCCATCAGCATCAACTTCTTTTTCAGACAAATATGCCTTAATGAGTCGTTGATTATATAGATCGGCATATCGCCGAATAGGACTGGTGGCATGACAATATAATTCGCCACCGAATCCATGATGCCCACCAAGGGCTGGGCCACATGTATATATGGCCGCTGAATTAGAGAGTGCTGATGCAGTTGCATCATCAAGAATGGATCGCAACATCTCTAATTGTTTGATTCGAGGACCCGAATGGGCTCGATACATTCCATTTGATCCAATAATAGTCGCTGCCTGTAAGTTATAAAACTTCATCAGTTCAGCAATCCATTCATGTGAATCAGTTACTGGATGACCTGCAATCTCAGAAGCGACCTCTGCTAAAACGGCAATAGGAAAATCTTCTGATGAGGCCGAGTACACATTTTCATATGTGTAACTCTTCTTATTCTTCAAATGTAGCATTTGAAACTTCATATCAACAATCTTCGTACCAACATCATTAGATGGTACGAAACGGAACTGAAGTCCAATTACGGATTTAGGTGCACCATCTGCATTTAGAGAGCAGATTCCCTCTGAGAATACTGGAGGGAGCATAGGGCGCATAACAGATCCATTATCATAAATGGTCTGTAATGTTTTTTGTGCATAAAGGTCAATTGGTGATCCCATACGTACAACATCATCAACATCTGCAATTGAAATAATGACATCCCATGCATCTGTTCCTGTGGAACGAAAGGATATTACATCATCAATATCTTTGCATCCGTCTGGATCGATATTAGCAGTCATCCAGCCTTCATCAATCAGCTCACGACTATCTTTTTCATTGGCCATATTAATGGAAGGGCTCACAAGCCCAGATACCTTACAATAAGGTGAGGCAGTATGAGCGAGTGCCTCTCTCTCGACGGTCATATCTCCAGCAACTCCTAAGAGTCGCACGAGATTACCGCGGGGAAACATATCGCCACGATTAAATTCATTAAATTCTACAAGAGCAAGTCGATTATTTGTACGATCTCGTTCAGAACATCCAACACGCATCGGCGGATACCGACGATCGAATGGATAGAATAGATAAATGGGTACATTACGCGATGTCAGTCCATGAATTGTCATTGATTTCAAATCAAGTAGACCAGCAAGCTGTGGATGTGTTGCACGCTTAATTACTCGTAAAGAGCCATAAGGCTCCAGTTCAACAAGATCACCATGTAAGGCTGGATTTGCCAAACGTGATCCATCAAATTCTTCAAGTACGTCTTTATAATCAGAACTCATAATTGAGAAATGATTATAATTCTTGGTAATAAGGATTCCCTGCATTTTTAACTAAAAAAAATAAGGTATACAGTTTAAATTCATTTTTTTATTTAGTGGTGATTTACAATCTCATTTTGCAGTTCATCATTATCCTCTGCAATTGATTTCAAACGTTTTGCATTAGAAGATTTAATAAGTTTACCCTGTGTAATAATACGCGGAGCAATCGACATCGTCTCAAGTTCCTGAATAAGCAATTTAGTTGCATATGGAATTTGGAGTGAAGAGAAGTTTGTGGTATTATTACATGACTTACATTCCCAGATACCAGATACTGGATTAGCAATAGCAAGAAGACCACATTCACGGCATGCATGACAATTGAAAGCATCAGAACATTCCATGAAACGTTCCTTGGTAAATTCAGTAATACCATGTGCTGCAACACAATCACGCTCCATTTCGCCAAAACGTAGACCACCATCACGAGCACGACCCTCCGCAGGCTGTCTGGTCAACATAACAAGAGGCCCTGATGCACGACTGTGCAACTTATCAGCTGAACAGTGACGTAGACGCTGATAATAGCATGGTCCCACAAAGATAGAGACATCCATCATACGACCAGTGAAGCCGTCATATAGGATCTCATTACCATGCGGTTCAAGACCATAACCGTCACGCAGAATCTTGGAAATTCCATCGACAGTTACAGGATTAAAAGGAGTACCATCACCCAGAGCACCAGCATAACAGCATGCTTTACCAAGGAGAGTCTCCATTAGCTGAGCAATAGTCATACGAGAGGGAATACAATGGGGATTGATAATAACATCTGGTGTTAGACCACTGACACTTACAGGCATATCTTCAGGATTGAGGATCATACCCATAGTACCTTTTTGTCCATGACGACTGGAGAATTTATCGCCAATTTCGGGAACACGATCTTGGCGTGTACGAATCTTCACGAATGAATAGCCTTCACCATTACGATTACGATAGATCTTATCAATATAACCTACCTCATTGTTACGAGGAGTCCGACTAACATCACGGAACCGTTTAGCACCAGTAGGTACAACAGTACCAGTAGGTACACGTAAAGGAACTACCTTGCCGATTAGTACATCATCAGGATCAACATATTGATTCTCGGGTACGAAACCATCTTCACCGAGTTTATCGTAATTTGCATGTTTCATCTGTTTCGTATAAGTGGGATCAGGTTTACAGAATCGCTCTTCTTCACCAGATGATTGATTCTTCCGTTCTTCATCCTGATAGGTACGATAGAAGATAGAACGGAATAGACCACGTTCTAAGGCAGCACGATTCATCATATTACTATCTTCTTGATTGTAGCCAGTATATGTCATAATTGCAACGACGATATTTTGACCAGCAGGAAGACTTTGTGCACCATAGATTTTACTCATAAATGGACTTACGAGAGGGACTTCATTGTAACAGAGTACATGAGCCATGGCATCGAATCGTTCACGGAAATTGAGAGCATACATACCCATAGCTTGTTTACCCATCGATGACTGGTATGCATTACGGGGACTTTGATTATGATCAGGAAATGGAATATTTGATGCAAGTGCTCCAAGAGATGTAGATGGATGAATCTCAGCATGAGTATGTGTTGATCCTTCTGCTACAGTCTCATGATCGAACATAGCGATAAATGCACTGTCGATTTCACCTGCATCCATATATTCAATTAGATGATTATGCCCAGGTGTCTCCCACTCTAATAGTTTATTCCAGTCATTAATTGCTTGAACTTCGGCTTTTAGAGCTCCTGTTTTATCAGCAGCAATTTCCTTGAGAGCTGGAGCATAATAGAGAGGACGCATAGCACGACCGGCTTCAGTTGTGATCCAAATCTCTTTGTAAGGACGTTTCCAAACAATACCAGTATAACGATGAACAACACCTGCACGTTTAGCATAACGTAGGGCATCGACAGTTCGTTTACAATTATCAGGGGCCAAAGTACCAATCCATGCACCATTTAGGAAAACACGAGTTTCCTCTTGTTTCTCCTTAATGGTCGTAGAACGGAGTGATTTCAAAGTACCAAATGTCTCAAGCCAATCACGAATAACAGCTGCTGATGAATAGATGGATACCAGTGCAGTTGAAGAGAAATTCTTGACTACACCTACAGTACCACCTTCTGGCGTTTCACATGGACAAATTAGTCCATATTGAGTATTATGAAGTTTACGAGGGGCAATCAATTTACCCGTCTTTTCAATCGGTGTAGAAATACGTCGCAAATGTGAAATTGCAGACATATAATTGAGTCGATTGAGAACTTGAGACACGCCAATCTTTGCTGCACCACCAATTTTCAGGGAACCGAAGTTACCTGTAGCCATTGAAGATTTCAGATTGACATCCAAAATAGTTGATTTAATAATCTTCTGAATATTGTTAATATTAACGATTTCTTCGAAGTTATTATTGGCTCGCCATGAACCTGCATGAATCTCCTTTCCAAGAGATGCGCGAATATCCTTTACCATACGACTCGTAAAAGTCTTACGGAATAGATCTGCAAGAAGGAAACCAGGAATATCAATACGCTTATTTGGATAAGCATCACGATCATCATTCGGCATACGATTCCATGCAACCCAAAGCACCTTACGTGTCATATGAGCCAGATAACATGCCTTTTCATAATCTTTGTCACCTGAACCAATATGTGGGAACAATTCTTCAGCCAAAACTTCATGAATTGCAACATTTCGTTGATTGCGGACAGACCATGTAATGAAATGATGAGAGAGCCATGCATATGCATCTGCTTGTGTCTTCACTGACGAGGCTTCTTCAATGGATTCAATAAGAACACCATTAAATGTGGGATCTCCATTAGGTCCAAGAATTAGATCAATAATATCTTTATCTGCTTCGACTCCAAGAGCACGGAACAGAATGAAAAGAGGGATTTCAGTCTTAATACGAGGAACATTTGCACGTAGTAATAGAATCTGTGGATTCTTGGGATGATATACAATACGAACAGCATTACTTTTAGGAACTTGATCATTGTCTGGACCAATACATTTGATTTCAACAACTTCCATATCACGTGCAGTGTTACGATTATTGCGGAAAACAAATGGACGATTCTCAGACATACGTTCTTGACTAATAATGGCACGTTCACCACCTTGAATAATGAAATATCCGCCAAGATCTTCTGAACATTCACCAATTTGACTTGGATGAATATTCAGTTGATCAGAGAGCAAACAGAATTTAGAGCCGACCATGACAGGTACCTTACCTAAATGTACATTTGGAAACAGACGTGTGCGTGTTTCTTTAATACCACCACGACTATTATCAATGAAGGTAGTTGAGACTTTGACATCAACATTTAGTGGTGCTGCATAGGTAAGATTGCGAAGACGTGCATCATTAGGCAACATGGGCTGAATAGCACCATTATTTTCAAAGATGGTAGGTTTGCGCATAGTAATACGTTCAAATTCGAGTTTGATTTCATATTCATTTGAGGTTTTGACTGGTGCTGTAGTTGTAGCAGCATTCACATGCGCATCTTCATCTACAGTTTCCTCTTCAGGCACCAGCGTTGCTTTATTACCAAGCAACGCATTCGCTGTTGTTGTACTAACACCAATAGCAGATGCCAATGCACTTCTGGGACCTGATAACGGAGTATCAGGCGACCCATGAACAATAATAGGATTTACCATATGAATAATTTCAGGTATATCTTTTTCAATAAATTGATTATAGGATTCGATCTGATTACTAATAATCTGTCGTCCATTATTTTGTCCAAAATATGCCTTCAAAGTGTGTCTATAAGACGGAAGCATATTATTAGTTGATACCTTATCAATAACGGCTGACATTCAATACTCTCAGTTTTTTGAACTGTATTCTTTGCAGTATACTGTGAGCAGGCTTTAAATTGTAAATAAGAAGTAGGTTATGGAGAACGTACGTACAATTAAAATACAGAATGGGGGTTTACTGGCGGCTAATACTATTCAAGAGGAGGAGGAGCCGATAGTTGCAAATCGTAAACGCAGAACATATAGAAAACGATCTAACTCACAACCACTGGTTGGTGGTGGGGTCACTGTAAATCAAGCCACAGTTGATAATTCACAACCAGCCCCTGTTTCTGAAATCGGTGCACCAATTATAAATATAATCAAGGAAACAAGCACCCCTGCTTTACCTGCACCGCAGAAAGGTGGATCCTCTGCTTCGCAAAAAACAAATATTCCTCCTGGACCTATTATTAATGCGAAGGAACAGACAGGCGCAGGTACAACAAAGGTTGTATTGAAGAGGAAGAATCGTACATCGAAGGTTATTTTGAAACCGAAAACGGGTCTTCTTCCTGTAAAGCCAGGACCAACTTCCGGCTTACCAGTGAAGAAAACACGAAGATTAGTTGTTAAACAGGTATCAAAACGTTTGAAGAAAACTCGTCATGTTGTAAAACATGCAAAGGAGATGCCTATTGATGAACTTCGGAAGATTCTAATAACGAAGAAATTGATTAAGGCACATAGTAAGGCACCTGAGTCAATTCTTCGTCAGATCTATGCTGATTCTGTAATTGTAGGTAAAAAGACACTATAAAGTAGGTTATGGAAGGTTTAGTTCAAATCGTCGCTCTTTTATTAATTTGTCTAATGTTTGTTGTTATTGGACTTCAACAACGTAAGGGATCAGCTGAAGGTTTTGTTGCACCAGTTAATGACAATACTATGGTGATGACATCAGAAATACCTGATCTCTGTTCATCTTTACCTGCTGTTGATTGTAATAAAACACGCGGATGTGAATGGAGTGCGGATGTTGGTTTATGTGTGAAGAAACATGAAATTCGTGAAGCCGCTGCACACGGTGATATGATGCGTTCTGCAGTTGAACACTTTGAGAATTATATGCCAGATGCAGGCCCACAACCAGCTAATGCTGCCATGTACTGAAAAAATTGATGCTAAAGGTTTATAAATACATAATATCAGTATCAATCATTTTGAATAAATGATTCACAAGGATATGTTTTCGCATCTTATACCTATTGCAAGAAATCATGGAAGATCTATTTCAACATATATTCATATTGCACTTTTAATGAAAGGTAAAAAGGTTCTTGCTATGGCGAAGAATAAAGTTGGATCAAGGAAACAAGGCTGTGGATATGCAAATAGAATGATTCATGCAGAAATTGCAGTTATAAAAAAAATGGGTGATATGAAAGCCCTTAAAGGTCTTACACTTGTTGTTTTGAGATATGGACCTGGTGTGAAAGGCTGGGTCTATTCTAAACCGTGTCCGCATTGTTCCATAATTTTGGAAAAAGTTATGCGTGAATATGGCCTACAGAAAGTATATTATTCTGCATGAGTAATTACCCCCTTTAAAAGGGGGTATTTTTTGTCTGCGCAAAAAAATGATCTAAAGTTTGAACGCTAATTTATTAGTAGTTTACTTTTAGTGTTCAAAACAATATGTATGATGAATATATTCGTTTTTGGCGGCAATATACAGGTGAATATGGTTCTAAGACTGCCATTTTCCTGCAAGTAGGTTCTT
>JACCDY011158894.1_pt1 | contig 13370 bp, 9 predicted proteins | sample 7446391 | NCBI WGS metagenome assembly JACCDY01 (sample SAMN15323451, study PRJNA562643) | freshwater metagenome | isolation source: river surface water | place: USA:Blue River Watershed | collected 2017-08-18 | reverse complement strand
GCAGGAGATCAGCGCCATCGTCGACGAGATCCACGCCAAGAACGGCGGGCCCGAGTTCGCCCAGGACATCGTCGAGGCCATCAACAACGCCTCGAGCGAGGGCGACGAGGAGGACCTGGAGGAGGTCGACGTCAACAACGAGGACGCCCTCATCGAGCGTTGCTGGCAGATCATCAAGACCCACCGCCGCGCCTCGGTCTCCATGCTCCAGCGCAAGCTCAAGCTCGGCTACAACCGCGCCGCCCGCATCATGGACGCCCTCGAGGAGCGCGGCTACGTCGGTCCCGAGAACGGCTCCAGCCCGCGCGAGATCCTGCGGGAGGATTGAGCGAGGCTGCGCAGGGCCTGGGCGAGGGCCGGGGCGAGGGCCAGGGCTAGGGCCGGGAAATATCATCGGTAGGGCTGACCGTCCCCGGTCGGCCGTGGACGATTGGGGGAGGCATGAGGTCAGGCACATCATCGCTTCGCGAGATGAAGCCAGACCCCATGCCTTGGCTGCGGACGAGCGGGACGCTCGCCCCTACCTGAGGGGCAACGTGGGCGGCACCTCGCGACCCTTGGGATTCTCGGGGCCGACCATTCGAGGTTTCAATGCATCGACCGTCGCCGACCACGCCCGCGCAAGCGTCTCGACCTTGGTCCGCGGGGAGGTATAACTTTGTTATCACCCTGGCATGCGCTCCGCCCTTCCGTCGCTCACTGTTCTGGCCGCCGCGCTCTCCCTCGGCGTCGCCGCCGACCCGCCGCCCCCGGCGCCTGCCGACCGTGGACTGATCGTCACCCGCACGGGCCCGCGTAGCTACAACATCGACGCCCCGGGAAACCTCGCGCCGAACCGACCGTTCACCGGGCGTGCCTTGAGCGAGATCGTCCCGGAGAACAACCCGGTCGACCTGCTGAGCCGAGCCCTGCTTTTGGTGACCGAGGACCCGAAGGCCGCCCACGGTCTTTTCATGGCCGCGAGCCTGCGCGCCGCGTATGACATCGAACGCGTGGAGGATCCGACCGCGAAGGTCGCTTGGAGTTATCTGCTGAGCCTGTCCGGCCCCAAGGATCTCAAGCTCTGGGGGGCGTTGACGCGCAAGCTTGGCCAGGCCGACCAGCAGGCCGTGGTGGCCTGGGCGCGGAAAAGCGGTCCGCCGACCTATCACCCGGGCTGGATGGTCCAGCATGGGATGCGGGCGATCAACGGCGAGCCGGGCAAAGGCGATAAGGGCATCAGGCCGGACTTCGATCCGGCCACGGCCTGGACGAAGGTCTGCGCGCAAGCGGCCGCGACCGCCGATGACAACGCCTACTGGGCCGCCCGCGAGCAACAGACCACGCCCGCGGCCCTCCAAGCCATGCTTGGTTTCCTCGAGAATGGTGTCGGCAAGAACCTGGACGCGCGCGCTCCGTCGACCGCCGCCGTCGCCCGGGAACGCGTGCGTCAGGCCTGCGCTAAGTTCGACCCGAAGTCGGATGATCCCGCCTGGCAGTTCGTCGTGGCTCGCGCCGAGTCGGAGCGGATCTTCGAGGAGGCTTATGCGGAGCATGTCCGCCGGCGGGACGCCGGGTTCGAGAAGCAGAAAACCGGGAAGTGATTTGCGAGCAGTCCGGGGAGGGATGGTTGGCAGGCAGGTAGGTGCGGGGAAGGGTAGGAGACAGAGGGACAGGAGTCAGGGTCAGGGGAAGGGGCAAGGAGGCGGGGCGGTACTTGTCCTAGTAGGGACCGTCCCGCAACTTTCCGCCTCCCTTGGGGTTTTTCTCCTGCACACCTATGAAGAACCTGCTCGCTCTCCTCCTCCTCGCCGGCCTGGCCCAGGCCGCCGACACCCCGGCCGCCCCGGCCACCGCCCCGGCCGCCCCGGCGGTTGCTCCGGCGACCGATCCGGCCGCCCCGGCCCCGACCGTCGATCCGACCAAGCCGACCACCCCCGCGGTGACCCCGGCCACCCCGGCCCCGACGCCTGAGCCGGAAAAGAAGAAGGAAAAGAAAAAGAAGAAGGAAAAGAAGGACGTCTAAGCGGCCCCGCCTTCGATCCGCGACCCCGGCTCCGCAAGGAGACCGGGGTTTTTCTTTGGCCGGGATAAACGCTTAAGGGGTAGGAAATAGGGACAGGGGAAGGATCCTGTGAAAGGATCCAGGTAGGGACGAGCGTCCCTGCTGGTCCGTCTGACCGGGTGCGCTTCGGCATGAGGTCAGGCACATCATCGCGGCGCGAGATGAAGCCAGACCCCATGCCGACGGCCGACCGAGGACGGTCAGCCCTACCTGAAAGAGGCAGAGTACAGAGTGCGGAGTACAGAGTGCTGAGTCGAGCGCACCTGGTGCCTTTGACATCGCGCGTACTGCGCGCAGGTAGGGGGCAGCACCGCGTGCTGCCCTAGCCCCGCGAAGCTTCGCTTTACTTCTTCTCCGGCTTCCCCTCGACCTTCACGCCGAAGAGTTCGCCGTCCTTACCGCCTTCGGTCGGAGCGGGTTTGGCCGGCTTGGCCTTCTTTTCCGCCTTGGGTTCCTCGGCACCTTCGGCCGGGGCTTCCTTCTTGGCCTTGCCGGCCTTTGAGACTTCCTTCGCCACGGCGCTCGCGCCGGCCACGCCCGCTTCGACGGTCTTGGCGTCGACGAGCGAGCCGCCGGAGGAGCCGCCGCCGATGGCGGAAAGTCGGGCGACCTCGGCCATGGCGGCCTTGGCGGCTTCGTTGGCGATCTGCGTGGCGGCGTCGACGGAGTTGGCCACCAGCGAGGCCGGATCGCCGGCGTCGGCCGCCGGGGCTGCCGGCTTCTGGCCCTTCGGCTTCTTCGGGTCGGTCGCGGCGGCGCCGTCCTGCGGGGCGGTCGCATTCTGCTCCTGCGGCGCGTTCGCCGCGTTACCCTTGGAGTTCTTGGACGCCTTCAGCGTCGTCTTCGAGGCGTTGGTCTTGGTGGTCGTGCCGTTGTTGTTCGGGGCCGTGTTGGTCGCGGCGACGATCAGGGCGAGGGTAAGCAGACTCATGATACGTTTATAACACCCGCCCCGGGGCGTTGTTTCAAGCGCGGTCGGGGCGGAAGATGAAGAAAACCGCCCCGAGGATGCAGAAAAAGGCCCAAAGGAAGTCCCAACGCCACTTTTCGCCCAGGAAAAGCATCATGAAGGGCACGAAGATCACCAGGGTGACGCACTCCTGGATGATCTTGAGCTGGGCCCCGGAGAGGCCCCCCGCGAAGCCGATCCGGTTCGCCGGCACCATGAGCAGGTACTCCGCCAGGGCGATGCCCCAGCTGAGCAAGGCGGCCGTCCACCATGGGCTATCCTTCATCGTCCGCAGGTGGCCGTACCAAGCGAAGGTCATGAAGAGATTCGAGGCGCAGAGCAGGCCGACGGTGAGCAAGGTGGGTTTCAGCAGTTCGGGGCGCATTTGAAGGGGTATTACCAAGAGGACTCCGGATTGTCGCAGGTTATTCGCAATAAAGGGCTTGAAACAAGTCAGGCTCCGACACGCTGGCAACCTTCGGTACCCCTTAATCATCGTCCAGCCAAAAACCATGTCCGAAACCAACGCTACCCCGCCCGTGCCTGTTGCTCCCCTTTCCGCCTGGGACTCGCTGACGAAGGACCTCGCCGGCGGCCTGGTCGTGTTCCTGGTCGCGCTACCGTTGTGCCTCGGTATCGCGCTGGCTTCGGGCGTCCCGATCGTGGCCGGCCTCATCAGCGGCGTGGTGGGCGGTCTGCTGGTTTCTTGGCTGAGCGGTTCGCACACCAGCGTGAGCGGGCCGGCCGCCGGCATGGTGGCGGTGGTCCTCGCGCAGGTAGCCGCGCTCAAGTCGTACGAGGCGTTCCTTGTCGCGGTGATCCTGGCGGGGGTGATCCAGATCCTGCTCGGGTCGCTGCGCGCCGGCTTCATCGCGGCCTTCTTCCCTTCGAACGTCATCAAGGGCTTGCTCGCCGCGATCGGCGTGATCCTGATCCTCAAGCAGATCCCCCATGCCGTCGGCCATGATGCGGACCCGGCGGGCGAGATGGGCTTCCTGCAGCCCGACGGCAAGAACACCCTCTCGGAACTGCTCTCCTCCTTTTTCGACTTCGAGCCCGGCGCCCTGATGATCGGACTGGTCTCCTTGGCCATCCTGCTGGCGTGGGACCGGAGCCGGTTCAAGCAGTCGCTCATCCCCGCTCCGCTGGTGGTGGTCCTGCTCGGCGTGGCGACCAACCTGGTGATGAAGGCGGCCGGTAGCCCCTGGGCCATCGGCCCCTCCCACTTGGTGCAGTTGCCGACCGTGTCCAGTCTGGGGGAGTTCATGAAGGCCCTGCCCAGTCCGGACTTCAAGGCCTTGGGCAATCCTGCGATCATCATGGCCGCCGTCACGATCGCCGCCGTCGCCTCGCTGGAGACGCTGCTGAATCTCGGGGCCGTCGATAAGCTGGACCCGCGCAAACGGGTGAGCCCGCCGAACCGCGAGCTCATGGCGCAGGGCGTCGGCAACGTGGTGGCGGGCTTCCTGGGCGGCCTGCCGATCACCTCGGTCATCGTGCGCAGCTCGGTGAACATCAACGCGGGCGCGGTGACGCGCTTCTCGGCCTTCTTCCACGGCGTGCTGCTTTGCCTGCTGGTGCTGTTCGCGCCCACGTGGCTGAACGAGGTCCCCTTGGCTTCGCTGGCCGCCGTCCTGCTGGTCACGGGCCTGAAGCTGGCCAGCCCGACGCTTTTCCGGCAGATGTGGTCGGAAGGCCGCACCCAGTTCGTCCCCTTCATCGTCACCGCGACGGCCATCGTGTTCACGGATCTGCTGACCGGCGTCCTCATCGGCCTGGGCACCAGCCTCGGGTTCATCCTCCACAGCAATTTCCGGCGGCCCTTGCTCCGCTTCATGGAGCGGCATGTGAGCGGCGATATCCTTCGTATCGAGTTCGCCAACCAGGTGAGCTTCCTCAACCGGGCCGTGCTCGAGCAGACGTTCGAGTCCGTGCCGGTGAACGGCCACGTGGTGCTGGATGCGCGCAACACGGACTATATCGACCCGGACATCCTCGACCTGATCGAGGACTTCCGCAAGCAGACCGCGCCGGCCCGCAACCTCAAGGTCAGCCTCATCGGCTTCAAGGACCGCTATGTGATGGAGAACCAGATCCAGTACGTGGACGTGAGCACCCGGGAGGTGCAGGCGCAGCTGACCCCCGAGCGGGTCCTGCAGTTCCTCAAGGAGGGCAACGAGCGCTTCGTCACCGGTCGCCGGCTCTCCCGGGACCTGGCCCGGCAGGTGGATGCCACGGCGGCCGCCCAATACCCGATGGCGGTGATCCTCAGCTGCATCGACTCGCGCAGCCCCGTCGAGCTGATCTTCGACATGGGCGTGGGCGACGCGTTCGTCATCCGCATCGCGGGCAACGTCGCGAAGGAGAAAGTCCTCGGCAGCATGGAGTTCGCCTGCGCCATCGCCGGCTCGCGCCTGGTGCTCGTGATGGGCCATACCAGCTGCGGCGCCGTCAAGGCCGCGGTCGAGTTGTTCGAGACCGGCAAGACGGCCTCGAAGGCCACGGGTTGCGAGCACCTGGACGCGCTCGTCAACGAGATCCAGAAATCCATCGAGCCGGGCACCAAGCCGCATGGCGACTGGGTGACCCCGGAGACGAAGCGGGTCTTCGTGGACGACGTGGCCGCGCGCAACGTGGCCACCACGATCGCCTACATCCGCTCCGCCAGCCGCACCTTGCGCGAGCTCGAGGCGGCGGGTAAGATCGCCATCCTCGGTTCCATGTACGACATCAAGACCGGGCGGGTCACTTACCTGGACGCAGGCCCCGTCAAGGCCGACGCCAAACACTGAACGCCGCACCCGTGCGGATCCGGGTCGCCGAACCGCGGATCCGATCCCTCGCACCCACGCGGGGGAGAGGGTTTCCGCTGAGGCATAATCTGCGTTGAGCCCATCGGCCCGCGAGATGCTCTCCGCGGGATGCATCCTTCCGCTGACCGCCCCCGGGAAAGACTGAGCCGCCTCGGTCCGCGCGCGCTTCTCGACGCCGAGTTGCTGGAGCTGCTGATCGGCGCCGGTTCGCGCGGCGCCTCGGCGCAGCAGCTCGCCGGCCACCTCCTCCGGGAGGCGGGCCAGCTTGCCGGGCTGACCGGCTGGGAGCGGGCCGACTTCGCGCGCATCCGCGGGCTGGGTCCGGCCAAGGCCGCCGAGCTCGCCGCCTCGTTCGAACTCGCGCGCCGGCTCCGCGAGCAGGTCGGCGATCCGGGGGAGCGGCTGGATTCGCCCGCGAAGGTCTGGGCCCGGCTCGAGCCCCTCACCGTCGGGCTCGCCGTCGAGAAATGCTGGGTGCTCTCCCTGAACCGGCGCAACCGGCTGCTCGGCCTGCAGGAAGTGAGCTCGGGTACCGCCACGAGCTCGTTGCTGCATCCGCGCGAAGTCTTCCGCCTCGCCCTCAAGCACGCCGCCCCCGCCGCCATCGTCGCCCATAACCACCCGAGCGGCGATCCGGCGCCCAGTCACGCCGACCGGGCCGTCACCCGCCAACTGACCGAGGCCGGCCGGATTCTCGGCGTGGAATTGCTCGATCATGTCATCATCGGCCGTCCCGAGGCCGACGGGGCGGGCAAAGGCTGGTTCAGTTTCGGTGAGGCGGGCTTGATTTAGGGGAACACCCTCGGATTGTATGGGGTCATAGCCCCATGCCCCTGTCCCGGTCGCTCAAGATCCTGGCCATTTTGGTCGTCGTCGGAGGCCTCGCCTTCGCCGGCCGCCAAGGGCACCGCTATTACAAGAAGAACCTCGCCGCTCCCCGCGCCGGCGAGGTCGTCTATCGGGAGGACTGCATGCGTTGCCACGGCCCGGTCGGGCAGGGGGTCGCCGGCAAGGCGGACGAGCCGCTGGTCGGGGAGAAGTCCGTCGCCAGCCTGGCCAAGTACATCGCCCGCGAGATGCCGGAGAACGACCCCGGCACGCTGTCCGTCGCCGATGCCACCGCGTCCGCGGAGTTCATCTATCAGGCCTTCTATTCGGCGGAGGCCCGCGCCCGCAACCACCCGCCCCGCATCGAGCTCGCGCACCTCACGGTCCGCCAGTACCGCGAGAGCATCGCGGACCTGCTTGGCTCGCTCCGCGGAGCCGTCACCACGACCGAGTCCGGCGGCCTGGCTGGGAGCTACCGCGGCCTGCCCGACGGCGACACCACCAACGTGAGCGCCAAGAACGAGATCAAGCTGATCGACCGGGTGGACCCGACCCTCGATTTCGATTTCGGCAACAAGGCGCCGGCGCCCGGCGGGAAGCCGGAGCAGTTCAAGATCAACTGGACCGGCTCCTTGCTGGTGCCGGATACCGGCGAGTATGAATTCCGGCTGACCACGCCGAATGGCGCCCGGCTCTACGTCAACGTACCCGACAATGGCACGCAGAAGGACGCCATCATCGACCTCTGGGTCAGTTCGGGCAAGTCGCGCTCGGCCCAGGCTCCCGTCTTCCTGCTCGGCGGCCGCAGCTACCCGCTCAAGGTCGAGTTCTTCAAGTACAAGGACAAGACCGCCGGCCTGAAGCTCGAGTGGCGTCCCCCCGGTGGCGCCTGGGCCGTGATCCCACGGACCAATCTCGCTCCCAAGTACTCCTCCTTCGTCCACGTCGTGTCCGTGCCGTTGCCGCCCGATGACGGCAGCGTCGGCTACGAGCGCGGCTCCTCGGTCTCGCGGGAATGGACGGAGGCGGTCGCCAAGGGCGCCATGCAGGTCGCCGCCCTCGTCGGACCGAACCTCTACGCCCTCGCCGGCACGAAGGCCGACGCCCCCGACCGTGCCGAGAAGTTCAAGGCTTTCTCGCTGCGCTTCGCCCAGCTCGCCTACCGCCGACCGCTCACCGCCGAGCAGCAGGCCGACCTCGCGCAGATCTACGCGCCCGGCGTCGCGCCGGAGGTGGCCGCCAAGCGCGCCTTCATCTTCACGCTCTCCAATCCCGCCTTCCTGTATCCCGGCCTCGGGCCGCAGGATGATTACGCCGTCGCGTCGCGCCTGGCGCTCACCCTTTGGGATTCCGTGCCGGACGCCGCCCTGCTGCAGGCCGCGGCCGCCGGCCAGCTGAAGACCGAGGCCCAGGTGCGCAAGCAGGCCCAGCGCCTGCTGAAGGACCCGCGCGCGAAGGCCAAGCTGCGGGACTTCCTGCATCACTGGCTGCACGTCGAGGAAGGGGCCGAGATCGCCAAGGACCAGCAGGAATACCCGGGCTTCGACCAGGCGGTCGTGATGGACCTGCGGACCTCGCTCGACCTCTTCACCGAGGGCGTCGTCTGGTCGGAGGCTTCCGACTACCGCCAGCTGCTCCTGGGCGACACCATCCTGATGAACGAGCGGCTCGCGAAATTCTATGGCCAGAAGGTCGAGGCGGGCGCGGGCTTCCAGCCGGTGAAGATGGATGCCGACCAGCGGGGCGGCGTGCTCACGCACCCCTTCGTCCTCGCCACGTTCTCCTACACCAAGTCATCTTCGCCGATCCACCGCGGCGTCTTCGTCACGCGCAACATCCTCGGCCGCATGCTCAAGCCGCCGCCCATGGCGATCGCGTTCATGGACGACAAGTTCGACCCGTCCTTCACCATGCGGGAGAAGGTGACCGAGCTCACCGCCAAGCCCGCCTGCCAGTCCTGCCACGTGACCATCAACCCGCTGGGCTTCAGCTTCGAGCGCTTCGACGCCGTCGGCCGCGTCCGCGCGACCGACAATAACAAGCCGGTCGACGCGACTTCCGAGTACACCGCGGCCGACGGGCAGGTCATCAAGCTGACCGGCGCCCGCGACGTGGCCAAGCACGCGGCCGAGAGCGCGGCCGGGCAGGCCGGGTTCGTCCGCAACCTCTTCCAGTCGCTCGTGAAGCAGCCCCCGGCCGCCTATGCGCCCGACTTGCTCGGCCGGCTGACCGACCAGTTCCGCGCGGACCATTTCCACATCCGGAACCTGGCCGTCGAGGTCGCCGTCGTCGCGGCCCTCCGTCCGACCGGCTCCGCCACCCCTCCTGCCCGCTAAGATCATGACACTCCAACACCGTCGGGATTTCCTCCGTCGCCTCGGCCTCTCGGCCGCCGCCCTCCCGCTCCTCGGGGGCCTCGCCTCCCTCGGCGCGGCCGAGCCGGCCGGCGGGCGGCGCTCGCGGGTCATCTTTGTCTTCTCGCCCAACGGCGTCGTGCCGCCGGCTTTCTGGCCCGACGAGGAAGGCGCGAACTTCACCTTGAAGCCCATCCTCAAGCCCTTCGAGCCCTTCAAGAGCCGGATGCTGACGCTGAAGGGCGTGAACAACCGCGTGCGCGGCGATGGCGATTCGCACATGCGCGGCATGAGCTGTCTCCTGACCGGCATCGAGCTCTTCCCCGGCAATATCATGGGGGGAGGCGGCGCGCCCGCCGGGTGGGCCAGCGGCCCGTCCGTCGACCAGGTGATCCGGACCCACTTGCAAGGCAACGCCGCGACCAAGACCCGCCATGGCTCCCTGGAGATCGGGGTCGCGGTCGGCAATCGCGCCGACCCCTGGACCCGCTGGAGCTACGCCGGCGCGAACCAGCCGGTCGCCCCGATCTCGAGCCCCTACGAGCTGTTCGACAAGCTCTACGGTTCGATGAAGGAAGGGGAGAACCTGGGTTCCGTGCTCGATGGGCTGAAGGACGATCTGACCAAGGTCGCCACCGCCGTGGACAAGGGTGACCGCAGGCTGCTCGACCAGCACACCACCGCCTTGCGCGAACTCGAGCGCGGCCTGCAGGAAAGCCGGGCGCAGTCCGCCCTGAAGGTCCCGCACCCGCCGGAAGCCGGCGTGCCGCTGGATAACGACAGTATCCCGCAGATTACGCGCCTGCAGACCGAGCTCCTCATCAGCGCTTTCCAGAACGACCTGGCCCGCGTCTCGACATTCCAGTTCACCAACTCCGTCGGCGGGGCCCGCATGAAGTGGATCGGCATCGAGGAGGGGCACCATGCGCTCTCGCACGACCCCGACCTCAACAAGGGCTCGGTCGAGAAGCTCACCAAGATCAACACCTGGTTCGCCGAGCAGATCGCTTTCCTCGCCAAGCGCCTGCAGGAGACGCCCGAGCCCGACGGTAACGGCAACATGCTCGACCACACGACCATCGTCTGGACGAACGAGCTCGGCAAGGGCAACAGCCACACGCACGAGGACATCCCGTGGGTGCTCATCGGCGGCGGTCTCGGCTTCAAGACCGGCCGGGCGCTCAAGTTCAACAAGACCCCGCATAACCGCCTGCTCATGGCGATCGCCCAGGGCTTCGGCCACCCCATGAAGACCTTCGGCAACCCCAGCCTCTGCGAGGAAGGGGCGTTGAAGCTGGGGTAGGGGGGAGAGTGCAGCAGCGAGTACGGAGTGCAGAGTACGGAGTACGAAAAAGAGTGCAGCATCGAGTGCTGAATCGAGTGCAGAGGGCTGAATCGATAAAGGAGATGCAGCGCTCAGTGAGGATTACGGAGTAGTGAGTGCGGAGTGCGGAATCGAGTGCAGCATCGAGTGCTGAATCGAGTACAGAGTGCTGAATCGATGAGGGGATACGGCGTCGGGTGTGGAATGAGATTCACGATTCGCCGGCATCGACTCAGCCATCGATTCTGCCCCGCGCTCAGCCCTGCGCTCGTCCAGTCATCGACCCAGTCATCGATTCAGCACTCGATGCTGCACTCGACCCTGCACTCGACGCTACCCTCGATGCTGTCCTCGATTCATCACTCTGTACTCTGGGATTTCTTAAAAAGGTCCCCCACCTGTGCCGGTTCCGATTGGAGCTCCACTGTATCCTGGATTTAGGTGGGCGGTACGTTGCCACGGCTCGGACGAGGCCGGTCGGGTCGCACCTCCCGTATATTATGTTCGTAGGGAAGGGAGGCTGCCGCGGGTGTCGAACACTGCAGGGGACAGTCAACTTAGCAGGCTTGGGCGTAAAAAGCAAGTGGGTGGGGTGGAACAGGCGTGATTTCAGGGCGGCGCGAGGCTAGGAAAGTCGCATGCGATACCCCCGCTTCCTGCTTGTCGGCCTGACTTTCGCCAGCGCCTTGCTCGCCCGTGAGGTGCAACCCTTGCCGCCCGGCGTCCCCGCCGATTACGTGGGCCACCTCGCGCCCGAGCCGAAGGGCTTGTTGCTCAAGACGGGCGATCGTTACGCGATCTGCGGCGACTCCATCACCGAGCAGAAGATGTACAGCCGCTTGCTCGAGGCGTACCTCGCCGCCGCGCGGCCCGACCTCCAGGTGGAATGCCGGCAGTACGGTTGGAGCGGCGAGACCGCGGGCGGCTTCTTCGGACGCATGAAGAACGATGTGCTGCGCTTCCAGCCGACCATCGCCTCCACCTGCTACGGCATGAACGATTTCCGCTACGTGCCGTTCGAGAAATCGATCGGCGAGGATTATCGCAAGAACCAGACCAAGGTCGTGCAGGCCTTCAAGGCGGCCGGCGCCCGCGTCGTGCTCGGTTCCTCCGGCACCATCCACTCCGTCCCGCCGTGGGTGAAGTCGGCCCGCGGCACCTGGGAGACCCTGAACCTGGCCCTCCTGCAGTTCCGCAACATCAACATCGAAGTGGCCGAGGCCGAGCAGGTGACCTTCGCGGATGTCTACTGGCCGATGCTCGCCAAGGGTTTTGAGACGCGCGCCAAGTATGGCGACAGTTTCAAGCTCGAGGGCGGCGATGGCGTCCACCCCGGCTGGTCCGGCCACGTCATGATGGCCGCCGCCTACCTCAAGGCCCTCGGCCTCGATGGTGATCTCGGCACGGTCGAGGTCGATCTCGCCGCCCGGACGGCCCAGGGCTCCGCGGGTCAACGCATCGTCCCGGGGCAGGGCGGTGCGCTCACGCTGATCAGCGATCGGATCCCGTGCGTCTTCGAGGCCGGGGATGTCGCCAAGGATGGCACGATCGCCGCCGGTCTCGCGTTGGCCGACTTCCACCAGCGCTTCAATCGGCTGACGCTGAAGGTGAAGGGTACGCAGACCGCCCAGGTCAAGGTGACGTGGGGCGGTCAGTCGAAGGTCTTCGATCGCGCCGCGCTGGAGGCTGGGGTGAACCTCGCCGCCGAGTTCCCGCAAGGTCCGCTCAAGCCGGCCTTCGACAAGATCTGGAAGGCCGTCGGCGAGAAGCAGGCCTTCGAGACCCGGCAGATCAAGACGCTCTTCCGCAGCCCCGAGGCCAAGAAGGACATGGAAGCGGTCGTGAAGTCCTCCGAACTCGAGCACGCCAAGCTGGTCGCCGCGCTCAAGACGGCCTACGCGCCGGCCGAGACCACCTTGGCGATCGAGGAAGTCCGCTAAGACGCGGGGTCCGGAAAGAAAACGGGCCGCACTCGCGTGCGGCCCGGGCTATGGCTAGCCAACAACGAAACTCTTATTCGGCCGAGACGTTCTCGCCCGCGCCGGAGGCGAGGGTCATGCCGCCGACGACCTGCACCTTCTCGAGGATGATTTTCTGGAGTTCCTCGAGGACCTTCGGGTTCTTCAGCAGGTAGTCCTTGGCGGCTTCGCGGCCCTGGCCGATCAGCTGGCCGTTGTAGGCGATCCACGCGCCCTTCTTCTCGAGGATCTTATGCTCGATGCCGAGGTCGAGGACCGAGCCCGTGCGGGAGATGCCTTCGGTGTACATGATGTCGAACTCGCACTCGGTGAAGGGCGGGGCGACCTTGTTCTTCACGACCTTGACCTTGGTGCGGTTACCGATGACCTTGCCGGACGGCTCCTTGATCTGGCCGATGCGGCGGATGTCGATGCGGACGGAGGAGAAGAACTTGAGCGCGCGGCCGCCCGGGGTGGTCTCGGGGTTGCCGAACATCACGCCGATCTTCTCGCGGATCTGGTTGGTGAAGATCACCACGCAGTTCGTGCGGCTGATGGCGGCGGTGAGGCGGCGCATCGCTTGGCTCATCAGGCGCGCCTGGACGCCGACCGTGGAGTCGCCCATCTGGCCGTCGAGCTCCTGCTTGGACACCAGGGCCGCGACCGAGTCGACCACGATGACGTCGACCGCGCCGGAGCGGATCAGCGTCTCGGCGATGTTGAGCGCGTCTTCGCCCGATTCGGGCTGGGAGACGAGCAGGTTGTCGAGGTCGACTCCGACCACCTTGGCGTAACGGGGGTCGAGCGCATGCTCGACGTCGATGAAGACGGCGTTGCCGGCCTGGCGCTGGATTTCGGCGATGATGGAGAGACAGAGCGTCGTCTTGCCCGAAGATTCCGGACCGTAGATCTCAACGATGCGTCCCCGGGGCAGACCGCCGACGCCGAGGGCGAGGTCGATCGCCACCGAGCCGGTGGACACCGTGGACACCTGCATCTTGGTGGCGTCCCCCATGCGCATCAGGGTGCCGTCGCCAGACTGCTTGTTGATGGCGGAGAGGGCGAGGTCCAGGGTCTTGCGTTCGGCGGCCTGGGCGGAG
>JACCDY010146557.1_pt1 | contig 13371 bp, 12 predicted proteins | sample 7446391 | NCBI WGS metagenome assembly JACCDY01 (sample SAMN15323451, study PRJNA562643) | freshwater metagenome | isolation source: river surface water | place: USA:Blue River Watershed | collected 2017-08-18 | reverse complement strand
GTTTGTTAAGATTCGCACAAGGAGTCCATATGTCAAATCAATCTGATTCGCTCGAAAGTGTTGTTATCGGTGACGGCGTTGTCGTCAAAGGTACGTTCACAGTTCCCTCAAAAGCCATTATCAATGGTGTGATCGAGGGTGATTTAACTGCAGAAGAAGTCTTGATCGGCCCAACTGGAAAGATCACGGGCCGTGTATCCGCTAAGGTGATTGATGTCCGTGGCCAGCTCCACAACACCATCATCTCTGAGAAGAGCTTGATCGTTCGTTCTACTGGCAAGATCGCTGGCAAGGTCCAATACTCAGAGATCGAAATCGAAAAAGGCGGCGAGATCGAAGGTACGTTGAGTCAAGATGCTAACGGTCCAGCAGTGAACGTTGGTGCGGCCAACGCAGCCTAATCTGACGCTTTTTTTATGCTGCTTCGCGTCATATCAACTGTTCGACTGCTCCCAGGGCTCGTGTCCAATGGGTGGTCACGTCAGTACGATGATGCGCGCATCATTCTTGAACAAAATGGCGATCTTCACTACCTGAACATCAGTGCACGCATGCAGCGCATTTTGGTGCGCGGCGGCATATTGGTGACAGGTGCAATGTTGATTGCCATTGGTGTCCTACTTGCGACCAGTATCAGTTTGATGCTGAGCCGAGCAAAGCTAGAGCGCTCACATGAGGAGGTCTATCGTGCTTTGCTCAGTAGTGCTTCTGATACTGAGGGCGTAGATCAATTGACGATGAGTGATGAGCAAATGGTTGCATTGGCTCAAACGATTCGCGATCGAGATATGAGCATTCGTCGCTTTGTCGATACTTCCATGGTGGCTGTCTCGCAAGAGAACGTCTCTATGAAGTCTCAACTGGAGTCGTCTGGCTTGACTGAAAAGATTGTGAAAATCATTCAGCAAAACGCAGCAAACGGTGGCTTTAACCTTGAAGATGATGTTAAGAACAATCCTTTGTTACGTGGAAAAGTAGCGGATGAGTTGTCGACCAATCGAGGCTTGCGTGAAGTTCTTTACGCGTTGCCCAGCAGGATGCCCGTGCCTAACTACAGTGTGACGTCTGATTTTGGTGTGCGACGTCACCCAATTTCAGGTCAAACGCACTTTCATACGGGTTTGGATTTGTTGAGCCAAACGGGTGATGAGAAGGTGCATCCTGTTAAGCCAGGTGTCGTGGTGCTGGCCCAGTTCCATACGCAGTATGGCAACACGGTCGTGATTCGACACACCAATGGTGTGGAATCGCTTTACGCACACATGGCTAACATTGAAGTGAAATTAGGTGACAAAGTCACTACCGAATCTGTGTTGGGCAACATTGGCAGCACAGGGTCATCGTCAACAGGTAAGCATCTGCATTTGGAAATTTTGATTGGTGGTTATCCAGTCAACCCACAAAAAGTTATACGGACGGCACAATATGTTCAACAAATCCAAAACCAACAACGTTAATCAACAGTCGGCCACCAATTCTGCCCTTGACGTAGATGAGGCAGAAGTTGAAATCGTCGAGGAAGATGTTTCAGAGCAATTTGTTGCATCAACCCCAGCTCCTAATCCAACAACCACAACCACACCAGCAAGAAGCAGCATGATGGACATGATTTCTACTACCGCGACTAAGCCTTCCATTTTGAGTGAAGGTTTTTCCTTCCGTGGCGAGATCGCAGCCAAGGGGGCTATCCACGTTGAAGGCGCATTGAATGGCCAAATCCAAGTGGACGAACTCACCATTGGTGCACGTGGTCAAGTTGAAGGTGTGGTGACTTGCTCAAGCTTGCACATCAAAGGAAAATTCTCTGGTACTGCGACATGTAACGAATTGATCGTCACATCGTCTGCATCCGTTGATGGCCATGTGGTTTATCAAACGTTGTCAGTTCAAAAAGGTGCTTCTATCAAGGGCGAACTTTTGCTCGTCAAGTAATTCGCTCTTAATCGCACTCAGCCAAACAGCGTTCTCACATGAGCCAAGAAGAGCCATTCATCAACGGTGAGTTATTGCGTCTGCGCCGTGAAGCACGAGGCTGGGTGTTGAACGACATGGCAACACATGCGTGCATGTCAGTTAAGCAAATTCGTCAACTTGAAGAGGGCGGGACGAGCTCCTTCTACAGTGTGGCAGTGAAAGTGACAGCCGCCAAAAAGGTAGGTGCATTGTTGGGTTTGTCTGCTGACGAGGTGTTGGCGAAAGACGTAGATCCAGTCATCGTCGAAGAAGCTGCAGATGCTGAGGCGCTGATTGCCGAAGTTGTTGCCGATTCCCCGTCTGCCTCGTCGACCGAAGATGCGGTTGCAGCTCAAGTCGACCCCATGCCTGAGCAGATTCAAGCTGTTGCTGAGTCGTCTACTCCTTCGGACTCCAAGGGTGGTTCATCGAATTCCAAAAATACGCTCTGGCTGATCGCTGCAGTGTCAGGCATTGCCTTGGCTGTCGGCGCTTACTTTCAGCCGAAGGAAGAGCCTGTGGTTGAGCCTGCACCACCGATTCAAGTTCTTCCTGCTGACGCGGTTGATCCAGCTAGCGCGGCCAGTGCTGCAGATGCACCTGCATCAACGGCTGATGCAATGGCACCTGCGGCAAGTGCTGCACGAGTCGTTGTGCCAGTTCCCTCCGTACCTGCGGCAAGCAAAGCACCCTAATTCATTGCTTTGTTAAATGTGAAATGCCGCTTTTCAGCTGCATTTTTATTAGTCTTTCGCGCCTAGCGCCATGGCTTCCCGTCGGCTGATTTGCAAATGCTCGGTGTTGGTCTCATGCATAGGCCAGCCTCCCATGTGTGATTGGCACAGCGCATGTAGGCCATGGACCCATGTTGAACTGTCGTTTAAGCAGGGGATGTAATGAAACACTTCGCCACCTGCATGTAAATAAGCTTCTTGTGCTTCTTGCGAAATTTCTTCCAAAGTTTCTAGGCAATCGCTGGTAAATCCCGGACAAATCAAATCGACGCGTTTGACGCCTTGTTGCGCCAGTGCAATCAGGGTGGGCTCGGTGTAGGGCTCAAGCCACTTGGCTTTACCAAAGCGTGACTGAAAGGTCACCATGTATTGCGCTTTGGTTAACCCGAGCGCTTCGCCAAGCAAACGCGCTGTTTTATAACACTCGCAGTGGTAAGGGTCCCCTAAGTGCAATGTGCGCTCAGGCACGCCATGAAAGCTCATCACCAAACGTTCGGCTTGGCCGTGTTCGGCCCAATGGGCGCGCACTCGTTCCGTCAGTGCTTGAATGTACGCAGGATGATCGTGGTAATGGTTGATAAAGCGGAACTCGGGCAACACACGGCTACGCAGTCCCCATTGATACACCGCATCAAACACACTGGCAGTGGTTGTACCTGAGTACTGCGGATATGCAGGCAGTATCAAGATGCGTGTGAAGCCTTCAGCCTTGAGCGCGTCAAGCTGGCTTGCAATGGATGGGTTGCCATAACGCATGGCATAGCGAACGGTCACATGCTCGTTGTGGTCGTTGAAAACCGACTGCAACGCATGTGCTTGTTTGTCAGTCCAGACTTTGAGTGGCGAGCCTTCATCAGTCCATATCGTGGCGTACTTCGCTGCCGATTTAGCAGGGCGCACGCGCAAGATGATGCCGTGAAGAATGGCCATCCAGACCAGACGAGGGATTTCGACCACGCGGTGATCCCCCAAAAATTCTGCCAAGTAGCGACGCACAGCAGGCGCAGTTGGCTCGTCGGGCGTTCCCAGATTGCAAAGCAGTACGGCAGTGCGTGGTGCTTGACCGTGACGGAAGGGCGGTTCGGTATTGAAAGCTGATTTGAGCATGATGATGTATTCTCGCCCAGCATGCTCAATCTTTCCAAAATCCAAGCCATAACCTTAGACCTTGATGACACTTTGTGGCCAGTCTGGCCGACCATTGCGCGTGCAGAAGTGGTCTTGCAAGATTGGTTGGCTGTCCATGCGCCTCGCACGGCTCAGCTTTGTGCTGATGCCGAGGTCAAGCGGCGTATTCGTTCCGAAGTGAACCAACGCTATCCAGACAAAGCCCATGACTTGAGCTTTTTGCGACGTGAGTCTATTCGCGAGAGCCTCATTCGTGCAGGCGACTCCTCGCATTTGGCCGATGAAGCGTTTGAAGTGTTCTTTTCTGAGCGTCAAAACGTCACGCTCTATGACGGGGTTGAGCAAGCGCTGGCGCGTTTGGTGGCGCGTTACCCCTTGGTGGGTTTGTCCAATGGCAATGCGGATGTGTTTCGCACTGCGGCGGGTCCGTATTTCAAAGCGTCCGTGAGCGCGCGTTTGTTCGGCGTGGCTAAGCCAGATCCGCGTATTTTTCATGCGGCCGCTGCACAGTTAAATTTACCCGCTGCAGCGGTGTTGCACTTGGGCGATGACGCGACGAGCGACGTCTTGGGGGCCATGCGTGCAGGTATGCAAACCGCTTGGATCAATACGCAAAGCCATGATTGGCCACACGAGGTGGCGCAACCTTTAACCGTAAGTCATTTGACCGAGTTGTGTGACCACTTGTTGGCCTGAACGTACCGCTCCTTCAAGGGTGGATGGGTAGGGGCCGCGAATGTAATCGCCGCAAGCCCAAAGCCCGTCCGCTACAAAAGGCGCGGGCCGATCGAGCATTGGCCTGCATGCCAGTGTGGCACGCTTCTCGATCACCGTTTGAATGACTTCTAACTGATGGAGCCCCAGTTGTTCGCGCACCTGAGCACATACTTGCTTTGTCAATTCATCGCGTTCTGCGGCGCATGCGCTCACCACAGCTGCCAATAAGCCTTTTTGGTCGGAGAGCAAACCTTTGTCAAACACAAACTGTGCGGGTGCTTCTGGGCCACTGCAAAGTGCGAGCATGGGTTGCGATAGACCTGAGAAGGCTTCATCTTTGCAATGCAAGTACACGGTGGCGATGGCGGTGTGTGGCAACGTTGCACATTGGCGAGCCCATTGAGGGGCAATGTCTGTGGTCAGGCGTGCGGCTTCCCAAGGAGGGCAAGCCAGTAACACCGCATGGTGTGGTGATGCCGCGTCGTGAAGCGCTTCAATGTGCGCAGCCGAGATACGCGTGCCAAGTTTGATTTGGGCACCATGCGCGCCGAGCCATGCTAGGCAGGCATCAGGCAACAGTGAGCCTAAATCGACGCGGGGAACCAAAAGGTCTGAACTACCTTTACCGCCGAGTAGCGCGTCGTGCAAGACGCGTAAAAAAACACTGGCACTGGCTTCATGGATGGGTGTGTTCAATGCAGACAAACACAAGGGTTCGATGAGTTGCGTTGTCACGCGCGAGCTTAATTCGGAGTGCTTGCACAGCTGAGCGACCGTCCACGCTGGGTGACATTCGAATTTTGTGCGTTGCCAACCCCACGCCGCATGGATCAAGCTGGCTTTGTCTTTCAGATGCCATCCTCTTGCGCTGACGATGCCTGCGATCAAATTGAGTGGTGCTGGCCAATCTGGCAAGCTGAGGCCTTGGCCATCGGCATATCTCAAATCCAGCGGTAAGCGTTGCAGTAAGTCGTCTGGGTTGAGACCCACCGTGCGCATCAATGTGAGCGTATCGCAGTAGGCGCCGATGAGGATGTGTTGACCGTTATCTAAAGGGTGGTGCGCAAAATTTTGTTGCAAGCTGCGTGCACGACCGCCCGCTGTCTTGGCTGCTTCATACAACTGAACATGCCAGCCTGCTTGAGTGGCTGCCACCGCCGCAGCCAAACCTGCCCAGCCTGCGCCCACGATGGTCAGTTGCTTCATTCCGAGGTCTATTTGATTTAGAACCGTCCTAAGGCTTGCATCTTCCAAGCAAGCCAGAGTTTGCGCAGTGGGGTAAGGGCCACGCGTTGAGTCAGCACTGGAAACTTCTTGGCTTCAATCTCGCGCAGCAAAGTGCGGTAAATGCTCGCCATCATCAAGCCTGGCTTTTGGTGTTTCCAGTCGTTCTTCGGCAGCAGTGCCAATGCTTCGTCATAGAGGGCATGGGCACGCGCAGCTTGGAATTGCATCAGCGCTTGAAAGCGTTCTGAGTCCACGCGATTCAAAATTTCGTGTGCCTTCACATCGAACTGCTGCAACTCGGTGACAGGCAGGTAAATACGTCCACGCAGTGCATCTTCTCCCACGTCGCGGATGATGTTGGTGAGCTGAAATGCTTGGCCCAGTTTGTGTGCGTAGGCTGTGGTGGCTGTTTCGGTTTGTCCAAATATCTTGGCAGAGACTTCTCCCACCACGCCAGCCACCAAATGGCAGTAACGGGTGAGGTTGGGGTAGTCGAGATAGCGGGTTTGTGTCAGGTCCATCTCGCAACCCTCAATGACGGATTGCAAACAGGCCTCTTCAATGCCGAACTCTGCCACCAAAGGCATCAGCGCTTGTGTGACTGGGTGATTGGGCGTGCCTGCAAAGGCTTGTCGCACCTCGGCGTGCCACCAAGCAAGTTTGCTCGCGGCAACGCCGATATCGCTCACTTCATCCACCACATCGTCGACTTCGCGGCAAAAAGCATAAAACGCAGTAATGGCTGCGCGGCGCTGTGGGGGGAGGAATAAAAATGCGTAATAAAAGCTGCTGCCTGAGGCGGAAGCTTTTTGCTGGACGTAGTCTTGAGGTGTCATGTGCGCACGATTATCGGGCACATCAGCTTTTTCACGCTGAATCCCTCACATGCGGATGCAGCGCCAGGCAATGCGGATGAAGTCTTGCTTGTGCAGGCTAGGACGTGCAAGTTGTCTGTGGTCGTTGGGTTCAGTACGTGCATCTAACTTATCCAAGATGCGCAACCCGCCTTGTACAACTGCGCGCAACTCCCACCCTGCACGGCCCTGGATGCGATGTACCAAGGGGGCACCTTGCCCCATCAATTGGCGAGCAAAGCGCAACTCTTCTGGCAAGGTGTGGCCCTCAGGCAGGTAGTCGCGGCCACGGCGTAAATCTTGGGCGCGGTCTTGCCAAAAGTTAATCAGTTGCAAGGCGGTGCAAATGGCATCGCTTTGGGTAAGCGATACAGCATCATTCACACCGTACAAGTGCAGCATCAAGCGACCGACTGGGTTGGCAGAGCGGCGGCAGTAGTCCAATAGTTCGCCACGGTTGCGGTAGCCTTGGCCAACGCTGGTATAGACCACATCCTGCTCAAACGCATCGAGCAAGTCGGACAAAGGTTGAGTGGGAAGCTGGTACTGCTGCACCGTGAGTCGCAAAGGACCAAATACATGCGGCCATCGGACGCTTTCAAAATTGCCCTGAGCCAAGGTATTTTGAAGGTCGGCGCGGTATTCCCCCAGCGCGTCTAAACGGTGGTGTGCAGGTTCATCACCTTCGTCGGCCAAATCGTCTGCCGTGCGGGCAAAGTGATACAGCGCGGCAACTGCTGGACGCAAGTGAGCAGGGCAAAGCCAAGATGCCACTGGAAAATTTTCGTAATGATCGATGCTGGACATATTCACCTTGATTGTCGCCCCCTGCAAATGCAAGGTCTATTGAGATAAGTTACATTACTAACCAATCAGTCATTAATAAAGTCAATACTTTATGTTGTATTCAAATTTGCTTTCACGACGTTTTCTGGGCCTGTGCGTCACGACCCTCACCTTGGTCGCCTGTGGCAAGGGGCAGGTACCACAAGAGCCTGTACGCGCCGTCAAGGTGATGGTTGTGGGTGAGTCAGGTCAGTCCGCTGATGTCGAGTTTTCGGGGGAAGTTCGCGCACGAGTTGAATCAAATTTAGGTTTTCGTGTCGCTGGCAAATTGCTCAGTCGTCCCGCAGAAATTGGTCAGCGGGTGAAGGCGGGTGCTCTGTTAGCGCAAATTGACCCTGAAGACTATCGCGTCACAGCAGATGCGGCAGCCGCACAGCTCGTGGCGGCACAAACCAACCGTGATGTCGCAGGCGCTGATTTCAAGCGTTACCAAGATCTGCATGCCCAAGGATTCATCAGCGCAGCGGAGCTACAACGCCGTGAGGCGGCCTACGTTTCGGCTCAAGCTCAGTGGAAACAGGCCCAAGCGCAAAGTTCTGTGCAAGGCAATCAGTCTGGCTACACGCGTTTATTGGCCGATGGTGCAGGCATCGTGACATCCGTAGATGCCAGCGCAGGGCAAGTCGTCGCGGCGGGTCAGCCCGTGGTACGTTTGGCGTTAGATGGGCCGCGTGATGTGGTGTTTTCTGTGCCAGAGGACAAACTGACTCAGGTGAAGGCAGGCAAGAAGCTCCAAGTGCGCCAATGGGTCGATGGCCAAGTGCTGGAGGCGGTGGTGCGCGATGTATCGGCCAGTGCAGATGTAGTGACACGCACGTTTATAGCCAAAGCCACTTTGCCGAAAGAGGCGAATCCCGTCTTAGGTTCAACCGTCACGGTCACGATGGCCTTGGGCCGCGAAGCCAAAACCATCAAGCTTCCCACCAGTGCTTTGCGTTTAGATGCGGGGGCGACCTCGGTGTGGGTACTTGACCCCAACACCATGACGGTGAAAGCACAAGCGATTGAGGTCAACACCGCAGAAGGTAACGATGCTGTTGTCACGTCGGGTTTACAAAATGGCGATCAAGTGGTGTTATCGGGGGTGCATGTGTTGACGGCAGGTCAAAAAGTGTCGATTTTCGGCGCGGCTAAGTGAGTTGAGCATGGAAGACAAGTTCAACCTTTCCAAATGGGCCATTGACCATCCAGCACTCACGCGCTACTTGATGGTGGTGCTCATGCTCTTGGGTGTCGCGGCTTATTTTCAATTGGGTCAAGATGAAGACCCACCGTTCACCTTCAGAGCTATGGTCGTTCGTACCTATTGGCCAGGCGCGACAGCGCAGCAAGTGGCGGAGCAGGTGACCGATAAGTTAGAGCGAACTTTGCAAGAGGTGTCCTACGCTGACAAGATTCGCAGCTATTCCAAGCCAGGTGAATCACAGATTATTTTTCAGCTCAAAGACTCCTCGAAGCCAGCCGATGTGCCCAATGTTTGGTATTCGGTGCGAAAGAAGATCGGCGACATGCGTTACACCTTGCCCCAAGGTGTGCAAGGCCCGTTTTTCAATGACGATTTTGGTGATGTGTATGGCGTGATTTATGCCCTTGATGCCCCAGGCTTTACACCTGCCGAAGTGAAAAAGTTTGCCGATGACGTGCGCCAACAACTCTTACGGGTGGCCGATGTGGCCAAGGTGGAGCAGTTTGGTGTGCAAGATGAAAAAATCTTCATCGAAATACCGCAAAAACGGCTGGTTCAACTCGGTCTCGATGTGGGGGCCGTGTTGGCGCAACTGAGCCAAGAAAACGCAGTCGAAAACGCAGGGACTGTGCAAGCCCCCTTGGATGTGTTGCAAGTGCGTATTGGGGGGCAGTTCGAAACGGAAGCGCAGTTGCGTGCCATGCCGATTCGAGGTAGCTCAGGGCAACAAGTCAAGCTAGGCGATATTGCCACTGTCTCGCGCGGCTATGTAGACCCTGCCACAGTGAAAGTGCATCACCAAGGTAAACCCGTCATTGCCTTAGGGGTCTCCATGGCTAAAGGGGGGGACATCATCGCACTAGGCAAGGCCTTGCAGGTTGCTACGGTTCGGATTGAAAAAACTTTGCCAGCAGGTGTGAGCTTGTTGCAAGTGCAGGATCAACCCAAAGCTGTTGAGAAATCGGTGGGCGAGTTTGTCAAGGTTTTGATTGAGGCGGTGCTGATTGTTTTGTTGGTGAGCTTTGTGGCTTTGGGTTTGCACAAAGGCGGTCGCTATGGCTGGTATGTGGACATGCGCCCAGGTTGGGTGGTGGCCATCACGATTCCGTTGGTGTTGGCCATGACGTTTTTGGCCATGAACTATTGGGGCATCGGGTTGCACAAAATTTCGCTAGGTTCACTCATCATTGCCTTGGGGCTGTTGGTGGATGACGCCATCATCGCGGTGGAGATGATGGTTCGCAAGATGGAGGAAGGCTACGACCGAGTTCGTGCTGCGACCTTTGCGTATGAAGTCACAGCCATGCCCATGCTCACGGGCACATTGATTACTGCGGCCGGCTTTTTGCCCATTGGGATGGCCAAGTCGACGGTGGGTGAGTACACCTTTGCGATTTTTGCAGTCACTGTGATTGCACTGGTGTTGAGCTGGTGGGTGTCGGTTTACTTTGTGCCTTACCTGGGTACTTTGCTTTTGAAGGTCAAGCCGCATGTCGGCAAGACAGGTGAGCATGAATTGTTTGATGGCCCGTTTTATCGTCATTTCCGCACAGCAGTGACGTGGTGTGTCGAGTACCGCTGGAAAGCGATTGGCATCACGATCTTTATTTTTGCGTTGGGCATTGTGGGGATGGGGCGTGTGCAGCAGCAGTTCTTCCCAGACTCCAGTCGTCCAGAAATTTTGGTGGACTTATGGTTCCCCGAAGGCACATCTTTCAAGGCCAACGAAGCGGTCACACAGGCTGTGGAGCAACGCTTACTGAAAGAGTCGGGCGTACAAACCGTCAGCACATGGATTGGCTCAGGCGTGCCGCGTTTTTATCTGCCGCTGGATCAAGTCTTTCCGCAGACCAACGTCTCGCAACTCATCGTGATTCCAGACAGCTTAGAACGCCGTGAGTCTTTGCGCTTGGCTTTGCCTGCCGTATTGGCACAAGAGTTTCCTGAGGTGCGAGGTCGTGTGAAGTTGTTGCCCAATGGCCCACCCGTACCGTACCCAGTTCAATTCCGTGTGGTGGGGGCCGACCCCAAAGTGCTGCGCGAGCGTGCAGATGAGGTGAAGGCGCAAATGCGCGCCAGCGCTACAACCCGTGGCGTGAATGACAACTGGAATGAAGCTATCAAAGTTGTTCGCCTTGAAGTCGATCAAGCCAAGGCGCGTCATTTGGGTGTCACCAGTCAGTCCATCGCGCAAGCCGTGCGTACGTTGTTGGTGGGGTCGACCGTTGAGCAGTTCCGTGAGGACAACAAACTGATCGACATCGTGCTGCGACAACCATTGAATGAGCGTGATGCCATCAGTGATTTAGCCAGCGCTTACGTGCCAACTTCTTCTGGTCGAATGATTCCTTTGACGCAAGTTGTCAAGCCTGTGCTTTCATGGGAGCCGGGTGTGATGTGGCGTGAGGGGCGTGAATATGCCATCACGGTGCAATGCGACATCATCGAAGGCCTACAGGGCGCGACGGTCACGCAACAACTGTTGCCTGAATTGAAAAAACTCGAAGCCAAATGGCAGGAAACAGATACCCAACCCTATCGCATTGAAGTCGCTGGCGCTGTAGAGGAAAGCTCTAAAGGTTCGAGCTCAATTTCTGCAGGCATGCCTGTGATGTTGTTCATCACATTCACCCTGTTGATGTTGCAGCTTCATAGCTTTAGCCGTGCCTTATTGGTGTTTCTCACAGGGCCGTTAGGTTTAGCGGGTGTGGCTGGCGCTTTGTTGGTCCTCAATCGACCGTTTGGTTTCGTTGCTTTGCTTGGCGTGATCGCTTTGATGGGCATGATTCAACGCAACTCAGTCATTTTGATTGACCAAATTGAACAAGACCGTGCCAATGGCGTGCCTGCATGGGAAGCCATTGTGGAATCGGCTGTGCGCCGTTTGCGCCCCATCGTCTTGACGGCTGCAGCGGCCGTGTTGGCCATGATTCCGCTCACGCGCAGTGTTTTTTGGGGCCCCATGGCTGTTGCGATCATGGGCGGTCTCATTGTGGCCACGGTCTTGACGCTTCTTGCACTTCCTGCGATGTACGCGGCGTGGTTTAAGGTCGAAAAGCCGTCTAAAATGGCAAGCTGACCGATTTCAAACGGGTGGTCTCGCTGACCACCCGTTGTTATTTAAAACCCGCGCGGGTGGCGAAATTGGTAGACGCACCAGGTTTAGGTCCTGACGTCCGCAAGGATGTGCGGGTTCGAGTCCCGCCCCGCGCACCATTTGATTGATAGCAAGCGGCTAGAAGGCCGCTGCAAACCATGCCAAATTAGGAGAAATACATGGCTGTGACCGTTGAAACTTTGGAAAAACTGGAACGCAAGATCACATTGAGCTTGCCCGTGGACGTGATTACCAAAGAAGTGGACGTGCGTTTGAAGCGTGTGGCACGCCAAGTCAAGATTGACGGTTTCCGTCCAGGCAAAGTGCCGATGAATATCGTGGCTCAACGTTACGGTTATTCCACCCAATTCGAAGTGATGAACGACAAAGTGGGCGAGGCTTTCGCTGTGGCCACCAACGAAGCCAAATTGCGCGTTGCAGGTCAACCCCGCATCACTGAAAAAGAAGGCGCACCCGAAGGTCAAATGCAATTTGAAGCCATCTTCGAGGTCTACCCAGAAGTGAAATTTGCCGACATGGCCAGTGTAGAAGTGGAAACCGTCTCTGCCGAAGTGACAGACGCCGCCATTGACAAAACCATCGACATCTTGCGCAAGCAACGCCGCACATTTGCACAACGCCCTGCAGACGGCGCTGCCGCTGATGGTGACCGTGTGACCATCGACTTCGAGGGCAAGATCGACGGCGAACCCTTCCAAGGTGGCAAAGCCGAAGACTTCCAGTTCTTGCTGGGCGAAGGCCAAATGCTCAAGGAGTTTGAAGACGCAGTGCGTGGCATGAAGTCTGGCGAAAGCAAAACTTTCCCATTGAGCTTCCCCGCCGATTACCACGGCAAAGAAGTGGCTGGCAAACAGTCTGATTTCTTGGTGACTTTGAAGAAAGTTGAAGCTGCTCACTTGCCAGAAGTGACGGACGAATTGGCTAAATCTTTGGGCGTGGCTGAAGCCACCGTGGCGGGCTTGCGCGCTGACATCAAGAAAAACTTGGAGCGCGAAGTCAAGTTCCGTTTGCTGGGCCGCAACAAGCAAGCCGCTTTGGATGCCGTGGCCACCAAAGCTGAACTCGACTTGCCCAACGCCAGCGTGCAAGCTGAGCTCGATCGCATGGTTGAAGGCGCACGCGCTGACCTCAAGCAACGCGGTATCAAAGACGCTGACAAAGCACCTATCCCTGATGACATCTTCCGTCCACAAGCTGAAAAGCGCGTGCGCATGGGCTTGGTGGTGGCCGATTTGGTTCGCGCCAACAACTTGCAAGCCACGCCTGAGCAAATCAAAGCCCACATCGAAGAGTTGGCTTCTAGTTATGAGAAGCCAGCCGATGTGGTGCGTTGGTACTACAGCGACATGAGCCGTTTGGGCGAAGTCGAAGCCATCGTCATTGAAAACAACGTGACTGACTTCATCTTGTCTAAAGCCAAGGTCAACGCCAAAGCAATTTCGTTCGACGAATTGATGGGTCAGCAAGGCTGATTCACCTATAAGGAAACAACATGAGCGCACTGGATACACAAGCTTTGGGCATGGTTCCCATGGTCATTGAGCAGTCGGGCCGCGGTGAGCGGTCTTACGACATCTATTCACGTTTGCTCAAAGAGCGCGTGATCTT
>JACCDY011236319.1_pt1 | contig 13372 bp, 14 predicted proteins | sample 7446391 | NCBI WGS metagenome assembly JACCDY01 (sample SAMN15323451, study PRJNA562643) | freshwater metagenome | isolation source: river surface water | place: USA:Blue River Watershed | collected 2017-08-18 | reverse complement strand
GGCGATGAAGCATCAGGTGACGGGTGGCGGTTTAGGGGGCGTGGATTTTTACACATCACTGGCAAAGAACTTTATGCAAAAGCTGGTGCAGCAGTACACCCAGAAAACCCAGGGATTTATGTATCAAACCCAGAATTACTTTCAAGTAATCCCATAGAGGCGGCAAAAGCAGCAGTTTGGTATTACAACACTAAAGTGGGCAAGGGTAAAACATCCAAACAAGCAACAAAAGTAGTTAATCCTGCAGGATTAAAAACTAAAGAACGTGCAAAAGCAGCAGCACAAATGCAAGCTCAATTGGCACCAGCGAAGAAAACCCGTAAAAGTTAATAAATACTAACATAATCAGGAGCGAATGATGACAGAAGAAGTTAAAAGCGAAAGCGCAAAGAAAAACGAAGATTGGATGAATAGCAAATGGCGTCCTGCAATGGGCTGGATGTACATGCTCACTTGTATGACTGACTTTGTATTGTTCCCAATCCTTTGGAGTCTATTGCAAGCAGTTACACACGCACAACAAATCACACAATGGCAACCATTGACATTACAAGGTGCTGGTTTATTCCACATCGCAATGGGTGCTGTTTTAGGTATTGCCGCTATGGGCCGTACACAAGAAAAATTAGCAGGAGCAAACAATGGTGGAGCAGGTTCAACCACAACATCAAGCAGCCCAGCAGGCTTTAGCGTACCGGCGCCAACAGGCGGGTTCGGCGGTTTTAATGCACCAGCACCGACACCAGTTTCAACACCAGCCCCAAGTAGCTTTGGCGGAAGCGGGTTTGGAAGCGTACCTAGCCCGACAGGCTTCGGCGCACCAATTGCAACAACAGCAAGCGGTAAAAAGATAGTACCAACAGATCCAGATCCAGTTCTATAAGGAAATAAACATGAAAAAATTATTAGCACTTTTAGCCCTATGCGTTGCTAGCACAGCATTCGCTGGTGGTGAGATGAAAGAAGTTTGTAAAGACAAAACTGACAAGGCAGGCAAAGTTGTAAACGATAAAGCAGGCAAACCAGTTCAAGTTTGTAAGAAAATCAAAGTTCACAAGAAAGTCGAAGGCGAAAAGGTTCCAGAACCAGCTAAGAAAAAGTAATTAAAAAATACTAAGGCTTGACAGGTCAACGTAAATAGTGTATTATGCTATTTTACTTTGACCTGTTTCCACGAGTATGACTGACTTTTATTCAATTTTAGGTGTTAACGAAAACGCCACACCAGAAGAAATTAAGAAGGCTTATCGCAAGCTGGCCAATCAGCACCATCCTGACAAGGGTGGTGACCAAAATAAATTTAAAGACATCAGTGTAGCGTACGATACATTAGGTGATGCACAAAAACGTGCTGAGTACGACCAACAACGCAGGGGCGGCTTCCAGCAATTTAACTTTAATACTGGCAACGGCGGCTTCCAACAATTCCACGACATTTTTGGTCAACACTTTGACCCGTTTGGACACCAATCAAATCCATTTGGTGACATGTTTGGAAGGCAAGTTCGAAAGAATCGTGATCTAAATATTAGATGTCAAATTACGCTTCTTGATGCGTTCACTGGCAAACAACTAGAAGCCAGTTATAACCTGCCAAGTGGTAAATCACAAACTGTACAGATCAACTTACCAGCTGGTGTGCAACAGGGTGATACTATTAGATATGCTGGACTTGGCGACGATAGTATTCCACAAATGCCACGTGGTAGTTTAAATGTATCAGTGACTATTATACCTGATCCGGATTTTGAACGCAGGGGCGATGACCTGTACACCATACTAGAGCTTACTCCAATTGAAGCAATGATTGGGTGTCGAAAGTCTGTGAAGACTATTACTGGTCAATCAGTTGATTTGGAAATTAGGGCAGGTGTTGAAACTGGTGTAGAATATGCCAAAGCTGGGGGCGGGTTTAACAACGTAAACACTGGCAGAAAGGGCAGATTTGTCACACTAGTCAAGATAAAGAGTGTACCAGTGACTGACCCATCGTTAATTGAGCAACTTAAAAAACTGAACGATGCAATTAGTAAGCAGTGATAACCCAATCCTAAAACAGCCCTCTACAGACTGGAACTTTGAAACCGATGGCGATGCCAAGGCATTTGAAGTTGACATGGTAAAGACTATGATTGATAGCGGGGGTATTGGTCTCGCAGCAAACCAAGTGGGTGTTGCTAGACGTGTATTTGCCATACACTTAACAGACCAAGTACCATTTTGTATGTTCAACCCAGTGCTTGTGGAACACGCAACTGACTCAGTTGACGGTGAAGAGGGTTGCCTGAGCTTCCCAGACTTGTTTTTAAAAGTAAAACGATATAGTAGGGTTTCAGTCGAATACTTTGACAGACTGGGACAAAAGTGTATAATGGAACTTAACGGGATCGATGCTCGATGCTTCCAACACGAGTTAGATCACTTAAACGGTGTGTGCTTTACCGAAAAAATAAGCCAACTTAAACTAGCACTCGCTAAGAAAAAACAACTTAAAAGGAAACGTAATGGTTGAACCAAGTGATAATCTACAAGTAGTATTTGAAAAAGCAATTGATACTGCTAAGAAACTACATCACGAATATCTAACAATTGAGCACTTACTGTTTGCGATGCTTCAGGAAGATTCATTCACCAAGACTATACAAGGGTACGGTGCAAGCGTAACGACTCTAAAAAACAACCTAGCGGATTACCTGCAGAATAAATGCGGTGAAATTACTGTACAAGATGTTGTTGTAAAACCTAAAAAAACACAAAGCGTGGAACGTGTACTCAATCGTGCGTTTACACAAGTGCTGTTTAATGGGCGCCAGCGCATTGAACCCACTGACGTATTCCTTGCCATGATGGGAGAAAAACGTTCTTATGCGTATTTTTACATCGCACAAGCAAACATCGACAAAGACAAGTTTGCCGACTACTTGAATACCAACGCAGAGAATGATGACGAAGAATCCAGCGGTCGCGGTCAACCAGGTGACCAAAGTGATAAAGCACTCAAAGCGTTTACAACTGATCTAAATGATGCAGTTAAAAAGAATAAAGTTGATCCAGTTATTGGTCGTGTTGACGAATTGGAAAACATTGCACTAGCACTGGGCCGACGTAGTAAAAACAACGTTATTCTTGTTGGCGACCCTGGTGTAGGTAAGACTGCTATTGCAGAAGGTCTCGCATTTAACATTGTTAAAGGGGCTGTTCCAGACTTCCTCAAGGACTATACAGTCTTTAACTTGGACATTTCAGCAATGCTTGCAGGTAGTAAGTACCGCGGTGATTTTGAAGAACGTTTTAAACAAGTACTCAAAGCATTGAGCAAGAAAGGCAAGACTGTTTTGTTCATCGACGAGGCACACATGATTAGCGGTGCTGGTTCAGCAAACAACAGTGCAAACGACCTTGCTAACATGATGAAGCCGGCATTGAGCAAAGGCAACATTAAAGTTATTGCCAGCACTACTTGGGAAGAATATCGCAAGCACTTTGAAAAGGATCGTGCGTTGATGCGCCGTTTCCAACGCATTACAGTTGACGAGCCAACTCAAGAAATGACATTGCAAATTCTTAAAGGTATCAAGAAATACTACGAAGATCACCACAACGTCAAGATTGAAAACGCAGCACTTCAAGCCGCAGTTAAACTATCAGTCAAATATCAAGCTGATAAGAAGTTGCCTGACAAGGCCATTGACTTGATTGACGTGGCATGTTCACGCTTTAACTTAAAGCTGGCTGAAGAGCGCATTGTTGGTGAAGCTGAAATCCAGTACGAACTTAGCAAAATGGTTAATATGCCAGTCGAGCAAGTCGCAGAAACTGAAAGCCACAACTTGTCCACATTGCAGGAAAAACTTGAACGCGAAGTTTATGGTCAAGATCTTGCTGTTCAAGAAGTTGTTGACAAGATCATGGTTGCGCAAGCTGGCTTGAAACCTGAAAACAAACCTGTTGGTAGTTTTGTATTCATGGGCCCTACTGGTTGTGGTAAGACTGAGACTGCTAAAGCATTGGCCAAGCACCTTGGTACCAAATTGCTACGCTTCGACATGTCAGAATACCAAGAGAAACATAGTATCTCTAAACTGATTGGTAGCCCTCCAGGGTATGTAGGCTTTGAAGACAATGCTGGTTTACTGATTACACAGATTCAAGAAAACCCAAATGCGGTGTTGTTGTTTGACGAAGTTGAAAAGTCACACCCAGATGTTTCAACAGTATTGTTGCAAATGATGGACAACGGCTTCATTACTGGGTCAAATGGCAAACGTGCAGATTGCCGTAACTTAATCCTTATCTTGACTACTAACGCAGGCGCACAGGCTGCTGAGAAGAACCAAATTGGCTTTGGTAGTCAGCAAAAGGAATACAGTGACAAGGACCTTAACAAGTTCTTTACACCAGAATTCCGTAATCGTTTGGATGGTATTATTACATTCAACAAGTTGGGCAAGGATACTATGGTCAAGATTGTCACCAAGTTCATTGATGACATGCGAGCACAAGTTAAAGACAAAGGCATCAAAGTTAAAATTGACAAAGAAGCCGTTAACTTGCTAATTGAACAAGGTTTTGACAGCAAGATGGGTGCCCGTCCGCTACAACGTGTTATCGACAAGGAAATTAAACGTGACCTTGCTAAGATGATGTTGTTCGGTGAACTTAAGAACGGTGGGCAACTTAGCATCACAGTTAATGACGGCAAGATTGCGCTTATTGCAAAACCCAAAGAGCCAAAAATTGCAATGCTAACAATTGAAGCTGATGAAGTTCAAGCAGAGTAACAGGCTGTTTAGAGGGAAATACCAGTACAAGGTTGTACTGGTATGTGCAGGGGCAACGTTGTTCCGTTCAGGAGACATGGATGCAACTGCCGCAAGTCTTCAATGTATAAACATTACGTCTGATGTAGCTAAATCAGCAAAAGTCAGACGTAATTTTATAAAAACACAAGAAGACTTGGATTACGCAATTTCACTTTGCAACAAAATCAAGCAAATTTCCAACTGTGATATTAGAGTGGAATCACCTTGGATTTCAGTATACGTCAACACGGAACAAGAAGCAATGTCACTGGCAGACATTAATCCCGAGCGTGTAAAATATGTATCCATTCCACCAGTGGGTGTTACTATAGAGCCAGGAACTGTTATTATGTCAAAATGTGACTTTGAATTCAAAGTCACTCTTGGAAAAACTACTACTGAACACAGCGCATTTATACAATGGGCTGAAGCTAATCCCACAAAAGTTAAATTAACAAACGGATGTAAGCATAATTTACTCAAACCACAGCATTGGGGCGGTACACACTTCTATCTTACAGGAGACAACGTTCTCCTTATGGCTAAAATGCATCTAGGCGGCTCGATAGCCAAGATCGAGCGTATAACTAAGAAATAACTAACGCCAAAGAACGATAAATACCATATTATAACTCTGGGTTAAAATATGCGTATTCGTGAACTACTAGAAGGCAAATTCTTTAAAGATGATGACTTCGTGACCAAAACAGAAAAGGGTCGCGAGATTAACTATGACTTGGCTGAAGATCTGATTTATTTTATGAATCATGACGACGCAACATACCGTCGTCACATGTATCCAAATATCACCAAGTGCATTGATATAAGTGAACGTAAGAAAAAACCAGCAGCTAGTATCTTTAAAAAAGCTGTAGAAGAAAGCTATAAGCGGTACATAAAAGAATTTCCAATTCGCGAATTGCCTGAAGATATTGAAGAAGAGCTTTGCAACGAGATATGCGATAAAATTCGCGAAACAGTGTGTAAAGACATCGCTGACGGGAAGTTCAAGAAATGAAAATTAGAGAACTTATATCTGAAAACACGTCAGGTGCGGGAAATCGTACTGGTGCCAAGATGAAAACTATTGACGCTGATAAGAAAGCAGCTATGGTTAACGCTTCAACATTGCCCGATTTGAATATGAACCACGGTTCAGCTTACACTGGGTGGAGATTTGGATTGGCACTTGCTGGTGCGCCAAACTACCCAACAAAAGCAGAAGCAGATAACTGGATTGGTGGCGATCCACTTCTTGAACCATACACTGATGTTGAATTTGACATGATTAAAGCTGCGGCCAAACAAGTTGGTGCAGGGTCAATACAGAACTGGAGTGGCAACCGAAGCAAGGAAGTTTCAGACGTCAACAAAACCAGTACAGTTGCCAAAATTAAAAAGAACAAATACGGCGTATGAAACAATTTAGGATCACTACTGCCTCTTTGACGCCGCAATCGGACAATGATTGCCACTTGTCACCAGATGATCCAATTTGGGATTTACTGCCAGCTAGCCAGATGGGCGGTATGGGCAGCGAAGATTTACTAGCAAAATATAGAGCCAAGCAACTACCACAAGTTAAAACTGACGACAAGGGCAAAATTGCCCGTGAGTTGGGGTTAGAACCAGGTACTGAAGCATGGTTTAAACACTGGTTTGGAAGACAACAATGAGAATTACTGAAATTATAGCAGAAACTGCAACAGCCGGAGCAACATCCGCTGGTAATATTGCAACAGTTGATGCTCCACAATTAAGCCCTGGTAAAGCAAGGGGTAAGAAATCATATACTGGTAGCCCAGGAAAGAGTGGTACTAAATCGCCACCTCAACCAAAGGTAGTACAGCCAAAATCGGCAGATGGTACTGCCAAAAATGCACTCGATATGAAGGGTGCTAATTTATTCGGTGGCGGAGCCATTAAAAGAAGCTAAATATAAAGAATACGGAGTTATAACCATGACCACTCAAAACAGAGAATTATCAGAATTTGCTATGTCAGAACCAGGCGTCGACACACAAGATCACAACATTGTAGCTGATCAAGGCCCAAAAGGGGGCATCGATCGCGAAGGCGCAATGGCAAAGGCTGATTTATACAAATTAGCAAGCTATGCCCACAAGTTGTATCAGCAAATTGAAGATGATCAACAACTAGAAGGGTGGGTACAAGCAAAAATCACCAAAGCAGCCGATTATATCGCTAGCGTTTACCACTACTTGGAATATGAAATGAAATTCAGCGAGTACGGTAAGCACTTAGATGCTGCCGAAATGATGAATGAAGATCAAAAGCAAGCACTAAAGAACAAGCTAAACGAAGCTCGTGCAATGGTAAAGCAGTTAAAAATGGCGCAAGCTGAGAAAGTAACTGAAGCTGAGAAGACTCCCTCAACCTGGACTGACAAGAGTGGCAAAAAGCACCCAGCAACTAAAGTCAAGGGTGACAAGTACACTGGTAAAGAAGCTGAAAAAGAAGCAAAGTCAAAGAAAGAAGTTGACGAAGGGTTTGATAAAGACTCTAAAGAAGGTGATACATTCAAAACTGGTACAGGTGGTACAGCTACTAAGACTAAGACTGCTCTAAAGCACACTGCTGGTAAGAACTACAGCGGCAAAGGTGCTTCAGATGAAGCTAAGAAGTCCAAGAAGGATGACGACTTGGATGAAGGTTTCGACAAAGATGCTAAACCAGGTGATACATTCAAAACTGGTACAGGTGGTACAGCTACTAAGACTAAAACTGGTCTAAAGCACACTGCTGGTAAGAACTACAGCGGTAAGGCTGCTGAAAAAGAAAGCAAGAAAGACAAGGATCTTGACGAAGCCGCACCAAGTGCAGACTTGACAAAGAAAGAAAAGTCAGCAGTTGCTAAGAAGGCCAAGAAAGGTGGAGACATTGGCAAGCCAGGTAAGAAGTTTGATGACGTTGCTAAGAAAGCAGGTGGTGGGGAGAAAGGTAAGAAAATTGCCGCTGCCGCTATGTGGAAAAACGTTAAAGAAGACGTGAAGATTGCTGAAGCTGAAAAGAAGGCCAAGAAAGATTACGACAACGATGGCAAAATCGAAACTGGTTCAGAAGAACATGCTGGTTCGGTAGATAACGCTATCAAAGCTGCCAAGAAGAAAGAAACTGTAAAAGAGTCAGTAGACTTCACACGTATGCAAGATCAACTTGCTCGTTTAAATCGTAGTGAGTCACACGTTTTAAAAGAAAGCAGTGAAGCTGACGAAATCCGTGCATTGACAAAACGTCTATTGGGATAATACCATGGACATGAAGCGTATTCTACAGGCTATTGATGGTGCTTCTACACAGCCTGTAGAAGGCGCTAACGATATGGCCAAGTTTCTCAAAGCCATAGACAATGGATCTAAACCAGAAACCTTGACTGAGGGTGCAAATCCTCACAAGGTTTCCTTGCCAGTACAAATGGCAATGCAGCATTACCAAAAGCCAGCACAGGAAAAGAAATCCCGTCCAGCTTTAATTGACAAATACTTTAAACAAGTTGAAGATGAGTTTATTGCTGAAAGAACACAAAAGCGCCAACTAATTAACCAATACGCTAGCACTATTGCTCAACGTGTATTGATGAAAGAGGGCAAGGAAAGCCAATGGCATACTAGTCCAAGTGGTGCTAGAACAAACATGTCACCTGCTGATGATGATTACGAAATCAACTATGGTGCAGATGGTGCAGCAGCAAGTATGGATCAGGAAGATACTGTGACTCTAGATGTCCCACTATTGATCCGTTTATTGGAATATGCTCGTGAAGATGCGCAAACTGACATGGACTTGCACAATGTTGCAGAACAGTTAATTAAGTTGGGGATCGATGGCCGCACATTGTCCATGGATGACTATGATGAGATCATGGGGGCTGAAGGTCCACCAGAATCCGTTGCTGAAGCGAAAAAGATCAAGCCAAAAAAGAAAAGTGATCCATGTTGGACTGGTTATCACCAAGTTGGGATGAAAACCAAAGGTAAAAAAACAGTACCCAATTGCACCAAGAAGAATTCAGGAAAATAAAATGAACTTTAGAGAACTACTAAACAAAATTGATGAAGCTGAACAATTGGCAGCAGCGGCTCCAGTTTGGACACCAAGTCCAGAACAAAAAACTTGGTTAGGCGGAGCCAATCAGCAAGACCCATACATTCTTTCAAGAATGCCTGGTCAAAAACCACCAGTTAACTGGTTCACTGATCCAGCTGATCAAGAATTGGCAAAAAGACTAGGATTCCCTGCTGCACAACAACAAGCAGCAGCAGCCACTGGCACTACAACTCCTGCACAAGGGGCAGCAGATGCACAATCTATCGAAAGTGCAAAGGCAAAACTAGCTCAATTAAACGCATTACTGGCCAAATTAAAACCAGGTGAAAAGCGTAGTGTAGATCAACTTAAAGCAACACAAGACATTGCCAAATCAGGATTTACTGGTGAAAGCATTGATGCAGATATTGCTCGTCAACTAATTGAAAGTTTTGGTTACACTCAAGAACAAATAGACGAATTGTCAATGCAAGACGTTGGCGATTTTGGTCGTGGTGCTTGGCAAGGTGCAACTCTTGGTACTGGATCAAATATTGCAGCCGGTGCTAAATCATTGTTTAAAGGTACAAAGTACAAAGACGAACTAGCTGGTGAATTGAAAGCAAACCAAGAAGCTGAAAAGCGTAGCCCATTGGCTTATGGTTCTGGTAACGTTGCTGGTGCAATTGGCAGCAGCTTTGCAATTCCAGGTGCTGGTATTGGCAATTTAGCAGCTCGCGGTGCAGCAAAGTTAGGTGCAGGTGCAGCTGGTCAAGCATTGGCAAAAGGTGCGACAATGGTTGGCACTAACTTGGCATTGCAAAAAGGTATCGACACAGCAGTTGGCGCACATAACAAAGATGTGATTGGTGGTGAAAAACCAGCAGGTGCAAAAACTGGCACTACTGATCCAAGATTGGCCAAGTTACAGAAAGTAATCGGTGCCAACCCAGACGGTGTTATGGGTCCAGAAACTAAAGAAAAACTAGCCGCTTGGCAACAATCACAGGGTATTACTGCTGATGGCATGCCTGGTCCTGAAACATATGGCAAGGCTGGTATTAAAGAATCCGCAGCTGAACAGTATGCACGTTTACGTGACATGATAGCTGAAATGGAAACTGAACAACAAACTGACGAAGGTGTTTGGGGTTCGCTTGCTAACGTCGGTAAAAACTTAGTTGGTGGAATGAAAGGTGCTAGCGTGGTTGGTCAACAAGCAGCCAAAGGTGCAGTCAATGCAGCAGGTAAAAAGATTGGTGGTCAAATGATGAAAGCCACTGGTGCTGAAAGACTAGCAAACAAAGCTGGTGCAGCCGTAGCAGGCGCAGCTGGCAAAGTTGGTTCAGCAGCTAAAGCAGCTGGTGGTGCAATGGCACGTAATCCAGTCAAGACAGCATTGGGTGCAGCAGGTGCCGCATATGGCTTGAGTCAACTTGGCGGATCTGGTGAACAACCAGCAGGTGCAGCAACTGGGTCAACAACTGGTAAGAAACAACCTGGCGCAGCAGGTGCTGATGGTGCTGAAGGCGCAGCAACTGAGTTAGATCAAGAAACAATGGCACAAATTAGTGTGTTAATGGCTGAACTAGCACAATACGATATCCCAGAAATTCAACAAGGATTAGTACAAGCTAGACAACAACTTGCACAGATAACTGGCGATAAGAATATCGGTTCAGCTGATAAACCAGCCGCTGCACCGGCAGCAGCACCTGCTCCAGCAGCAAGTTCTGAACCAGCACCAGTAGTCCAAGCAACTGGCGATGCTGCAAAAGATAATGCAGCAAGACAAGCTGGAAATGTAGTCCAATACAAATAAACGACTATAAAAGAAACGGCACCAAAAGTGCCGTTTTTCTACCTTAAAAATATCAAAGGCATTGACGATTAATACTAAGTACTTTAAAATAGGCACATTATAGGAGAAAAATATGGCAGGACGTTCATATGGACCAGAAGAGCAAAAGAAACTCGAAAGGCTAATTAGCGAAGGCAGTACAGTAATGCGTGAGATCGAAGACCTAAAAGAAGGTCTAAAAGAAACGGTCAAAGCAGTTGCAGAAGAATTGCAAGTAAAACCAGCAGTTATTAATAAAGCAATTTCAATTGCTCATAAAGGTAACTGGAGTGCTCATAACGAGGACTGGGAAGAAATTGAAGCAATTTTGGATATTACTAAACGTATCTAATAAGTATTGCTACTAAATGGTAAGGCGGGCCACAATCCGCCAATTTGGTATTTGTCAGCCGGAAATGACATGGAGACTAAAAATTAATGAGCTACGTAGACGCATGGTTCGATCGCGACAATGATTTCATCAAAGTCGTAGAACGAAACACACATGGCGATCGGGAATTTAAAGACTACCCTATACGCCACACATTTTATGTGAAAGACCCCAAGGGCAAATTTCAATCAATTCACGGTGAACCACTAAGTCGAATTGTTTGTAAAAATACAAAAGAACTCCGTAAAGAGCAGGCCATTAACAGTGGCAAGGCAATGTATGAAGCGGACTTCAATCCAATCTTCGTTTGTCTAAGCGAAAACTACATCAACTTAGATGCCCCTAAGTTAAACACTGCATTTTTCGATATTGAGGTGGACTTCGATCCAGAACGTGGCTACGCATCTCCAGATGATGCGTTCATGCCAATTACTGCTATCGCTGTTCACCTACAATGGTTAGACACTATGATCTGTTTAGCTATCCCTCCAAAGACTATGACTATGGCGGAAGCAACAGAGGCAGTTAAAGAGTTCCCCAATACAATGCTGTTTGATAATGAAGCAGATTTATTGGAAACATTCTTAGACTTGATTCAGGATGCTGACATATTAAGCGGATGGAACTCAGAAGGTTTCGATATTCCCTACACTGTTAACCGTGTTACAAAAGTATTGAGCAAGGAAGATACTAGACGTTTTTGTTTGTTCAATCAGTTCCCAAAACGCAGAGAGTATGAGAAGTTTGGTAAAGCTGCTGTCACATACGACTTAGTTGGGCGTGTACACTTGGACAGTCTAGAACTGTACCGGAAGTACACTTATGAAGAACGCCACAGTTATCGTTTGGATGCGATTGCTGAATATGAACTTGGCGAACGCAAGACTGTCTACGAAGGCACTTTAGATCAGTTATACAATAACGATTTTAGAACGTTTATTGAATATAACAGGCAAGACTGTGCGCTTCTTGACAAACTTGACAAGAAACTAAAGTTCATTGACTTGGCAAACGCTATTGCACACGAAAACACTGTGCTGTTGCAAACTACAATGGGTGCCGTTGCTGTTACTGAACAAGCTATCATTAACGAAGCTCATCGCAGAGGTTTCCAAGTTCCCAATCGTAAAAAGATGGACGAACGTGAAGATAGCCAAGCAGCAGGTGCGTATGTTGCATACCCCAAAGAAGGTTTGCAAGATTGGATTGGCTCACTGGATATTAACTCACTTTATCCGTCTGCAATTCGTGCGTTAAACATGGGTCCAGAGACAATTATTGGTCAGTTACGCAGTGGTGGAACTGACGCATACATTGAACAACAGATGGCCAAGGGCAAGAGCTTTGCAGCGGCCTGGGAAGGTATGTTTGGTACGCTTGAATACGAAGCAGTGATGAACCAAGAGATTGGCACAGACATTACAATTGACTGGGAAGATGGATCAGTTGATGTAGTCAGTGCTGCAGAAGTATATAGACTGATTTTCGAAAGTAATCAGCCTTGGATGATTTCAGCCAACGGCACAATCTTTACCTATGAAAAAGAAGGGGTTATTCCCGGACTTCTAAAGCGTTGGTATGCTGAACGTAAAGAGATGCAGGCCAAGCTCAAAGAAGCAATTAAAGCAGGCAACAAAGTTGAAGAAGAATACTGGGACAAACGTCAGCTAGTTAAGAAGATTAACTTGAACAGTTTGTACGGTGCTATTCTTAACAACGGCTGTAGATTCTTCGATAAGCGCATTGGACAATCAACTACATTGACTGGTCGTCAAATCGTTAAGCATATGGCAGGTAAAGTCAACGAGATTATTACTGGTGAATATGATTATCGTGGGAAAGCAATTATCTATGGTGACACTGACTCATGTTACTTTAGTGCGTACAACACATTAAAGAAGGATATTGATAAAGGTCTCATACCATGGACCAAGGACTCAGTAGTTGCGCTTTATGATCAAATTGGCGAAGAAGTTAACGGAACATTCCCACAGTTTATGTTAGATACATTCCATGTACCTAAGACACGCGGCGAAGTTATCAAAGCAGGGCGTGAAATTGTCGGTACCAAGGCATTGTTTATTACCAAGAAGCGTTATGCAGTTCTTTATTACGATAAGGAAGGCAAGCGCAGTGACGTTGATGGCAAGCCAGGCAAGATCAAGGCCATGGGATTGGACCTGAAGCGCAGTGATACACCTGAATTCATTCAGGACTTCTTGAGTGACGTGCTGGAAAAAGTTCTAACTGGTGAAACTGAAACTAACGTTTTGGAATTTATTACTGAATTCC
>JACCDY011107229.1_pt1 | contig 13375 bp, 10 predicted proteins | sample 7446391 | NCBI WGS metagenome assembly JACCDY01 (sample SAMN15323451, study PRJNA562643) | freshwater metagenome | isolation source: river surface water | place: USA:Blue River Watershed | collected 2017-08-18 | reverse complement strand
ATCGCATGAACTCTTCACTGTTCGGGCGGTGTGACCGGTTGTTCACTCGGTCGGCAATCTTTTGTTCTGACTTCTCGCTCATGGGTTACATCCTGCCACTTTTCGCCAAACTCCGTGGTTGCTAGAAGCGGGTATTCTTCGAATGTAAGAGGCCTCAAGTTTTAGAGAGATGTTCCATGAAAATCGACCTGCACGTGCACACCGATGCCTCTGATGGAACCGAACCCGTTGGCGTCGTTTTCGACCGAGCCAGAAATCTCGGGCTAGACGTGCTAGCCATCACCGACCACGACACTGTCGCACACTGGGCTTCTTCAGCCGAAGCATCCGAGCGCACTGGTCTTGGTTTTGTACCGGGCATCGAAATCACCACGCGCGCCGTTTTCACGGGCGAAGATGGGCACACGCACAAGGTCGGCATGCACATGCTGGCTTATCTGCCAGACCCGACCAATGAGGCCCTGCTCAAAAGGCTCGACGAAACCGTCAACTCACGCGTTATTCGACTTCAAGAAATCACCGATCGTATCGCCAAGGATTATTCGCTGACCTGGCAAGACGTGCTCGACCAGGTTCAGGTTGGGGCGACCCTTGGCCGCCCATCGGTTGCCGATGCCCTGGTTGCCAACGGTCACTTCGTCGAACGCGGTGAGGTCTTTGAAAAGCTGTGGTTCAAGGGCAGCCCCTATTACGTGCCGAATCGCGAAGTGCCAGACCCGCTCGAAGCCATCGAGTTGATCAACGCTGCCGGGGGAGTCGCCGTGCTCGCGCATCCACTCGCCCGCGGTTACAAGCCGGCACACGAAAACGATTTTCCACAGGAGCACTTTGAGTCGCTGATCGAGGCGGGCTTGGCTGGCTTTGAGGTTTACCACCCAGAAATCGGGGCGGATGTTCAACCTTGGCTGCTCGATCTCACCACTCGTCACGATCTGATCGTTACGGGGTCGAGCGATTACCACGGTGTCGCCGGCAAGCCGAATGAGTTGGGTCAATGCACCACAGCGCCCGAGATGCTCAAGCGAATCATCGACAAAGCCACCGGCTCGAAGCCGGTCAATCTAGAGCTTTAACGAACCGAAGGCAAACTTGTTTTGCGTTCCGCGATGATTCGCCAAAACGCATCTTCGTCAGCGGGGCACTCGGTCCAATCAGGGTCTGGCCAATTGGCTTTTACCTCTTCGAAGTTTCTTCCGTTCAAGAAATTTAGGTCGATCGTGCACTTACTAAAGGTCTGGGATGTGAACAGTTCTAGATCCCAGAAGCCCTCACTTGCCCCGTTCAGATTCACGTTGGCTATGCGACCTGGGAGAGTTTGTTCCAAGCGCATGCCAAGCGTTTGAATAGACCTTTCCATTCCGAAGAGGTCAAGATTACGTTTGTCCCGAGATGCATGCACTGCCCCAAAAATGCCCAAAACCTTGCCACCCTGCGCAATAGCTTCTGAAATCCGGTCTGCCCTGAATTGGTTGTAGTCACCTTTGTGCATGACCGACGTCATTGAGTCTTGCTCTCTAGTGCCTTGCCACTTCGACCAGTCATATATGTACGAAGCGTGTAGCACTCGCATCTTGTCTTCAGTCGTTTGATTGAACATCCAGACATGTCTATGAACTTCTTGGTATTCCAAGTACGGCCAAGCAACGTTGTAGCTGAAAAGCATGTCTCTTGAAACTTGCGCGTCATATTTCTTGCCGAGAACAAGCTCGTCGGCTCGATGTTGTTCCTCATTGGCCGCAAACTCTAGGGCGATGTGTCTGACCCCAGCAGCATGCAGTTCGGGAATCAAAGATCTGATGAATTCGAAGTTCTCACGGACTCCGTGATTCTCTCCGAGCAGAACGACGTCATGACTCTCAAAAAGGTCTAAGACTGCCCGTCCTGCACCGCTGATAGTCACTTTGGAATCTTTGCTAGTTTTCAGACGATCTGTTCACTCGGCGACGCTGACGGTTGCGCTCGCCCTCTGGGCGAGGGGTGCGTTCGACCTTAGGAGCAGCATCCGAGTTCTTCGAACCTTCGCTGCGCGGCTTGTCACTGCGACCTTGGCCGCGGTTTTGACCGCCATCACGACGACCTCCGTCGCGACCAGAGCCCGAGCGACCGCCTGAACCACCGCGGCCAGCAGGCCCACGGTCGTTCGATGGCTTCACGCGGTTCGGGTCGGTTGCCTTGATGCGGCCCTTGGTTCCGGCTGCAATGTTTAGATCTTCGAACAGGTGTGGCGATGAAGAGTAGGTTTCGACAGGCTCTGGCACACCAAGCTCGAGAGCTTCGTTGATGTGCTTCCAGCGAGTGAGGTCTTCCCAGTCAACGAAAGTCACTGCGATTCCGGTGCGGCCGGCACGACCGGTGCGTCCGGTGCGGTGCAGGTAGTTCTTTTCGTCTTCAGGAACCGTGTAGTTGATCACGTGGGTCACGTCGTCAACGTCGATGCCTCGAGCGGCAACCTCGGTGGCAACCAGAATGTCTTTCTTGCCAGAACGGAAGGCGGCCATCGACTTCTCGCGGGCCTCTTGCGACATGTCGCCGTGCAGCGCCGAAGCGTTGAAGCCGCGGTCGACTAGTTCTTCGGCAACCTTGCCGGCCTGGCGCTTGGTGCGGCAGAAGATCACGGTCTTGCCGCGACCCTCGGCCTGCAAAATGCGGCCAACAACTTCGTCTTTGTCGAGCGAGTGGGCACGGTAGATGAACTGCTTGATGTCGGCCTTGGTGTGGCCTTCGTCTGGGTCGTTCACGCGAATGTGAACCGGGCGGTTCTGGTACCTGCGAGCCAGCGAAACAATCGCGCCAGGCATGGTTGCCGAGAACAGCATGGTCTGTCGACCGTCTGGGGTTAGCGCGAACAAACGCTCAACATCTGGCAAAAAGCCGAGGTCGAGCATTTCGTCTGCCTCGTCGAGAACCATGAAGCGGATGCTCGACAGGTCGAGTTTTTTCTGCTTGCTTAAGTCAATGATTCGACCCGGCGTTCCAACGATGATTTGAGCACCGGCTTCGATGTCGGCAATCTGGCCTTCAAAGGCGCGGCCTCCAACGATGGTGGCAACCTTGGTCGGGCGGTTTGCGGTTGCTAGCACGAGGTCTTCGGCTACCTGAATGGCAAGTTCGCGAGTTGGAACAACAACGAGCGCCTTAGCGCCGAGTTCTGGTTCGAAACCCAATGACTGAATCAGCGGAAGGCCGAATCCGAAAGTTTTACCTGTACCAGTCTTAGCCTGACCGATGATGTCTTGGCCAGTAAGTGCGAGCGGGATTGCCTGCTCTTGAATTGGGAAGGGGCTGGTGATGCCCTTCGCCTCGAGGGCTTCGACGATATCTTGGTCGATGCCTAAATCTTGAAATGTCAAAAAAGACTCCTATTAGTTGTCTTAAGTCTAGTTGTCGCGCTTTTTGGGCATCCGTGCTCTGTTTGAAGAACCTCGGATGAACAACAGGTGCTCTATTCTTAAGGGATGTTCGAGTGGCTGAAGAAACTGCGCCAAAAAGCGCGTGACTTTGTTCTACCTGAGCGCGAAGAGCGCGGTGCTCGAAATACGGCCAAAGTAAATCTGAAACCGTACACCCCTGAGCCTAAGGTGTTTTTAGGTCAAGTTGCCTATTTGCACCTAAGTTACTTTGAGATTCTCACCGCTCAGCTCAAGGTTTCACCGAACACCGGCTACAAGGCCGAGCTGTCTGAGGCAGCATCCAAGTCGTTTGAGCAGTACCGCGCGCTGGCTCGAAAACTTGCCGGGCTTGGCTTCGACGCCACCGACGCGATGGATCCTTTCACCGAGCGCATTCAGACTTTTCACTCGAAGACCACCGGCATCGACTGGTACGAAGCCATTCTCAAGATCTACCTGGTGTCGGGTTTGCTCGATGATTTCTACACTCGTCTGGCTGTCGGTTTGCCGGCCGAGTTGCGCGAAGGTGTCGAGAAGGCGCTGAGCGACCGCACCTTCGAAAAGTTTGCCAAGCGAGTTTTGGTCGAGGCGATGGCCGATGACCCTCAGTTGCAGTCGAGGCTAGCCCTTTGGGGTCGTCGCCTGATGGGTGATGTGTTGCTTGAGCTTCGCGGGGCGTTCGACAACCGCAAGTTGGCTGGCATTCCAAAGGGTAAGAGCCTGACCGCTGCCGAAGAGCGTGAAGTGAACCTGGCTTCTTATAGCAAGCTAGAGCCTTTGGTTACCGAATTGATTGCAGCCCATTCACTGCGCATGGATGCACTGGGGCTGGCTGCGTAGAGCCTAGGCCTTAGCGGCTGCGAGTTTTGCCTCGTAGGCCTTGTCTCGAGCGCTGGCAAGTCTGGCCGATGCGAAGACCATAACAAGTGGCATTGCCAACATGATGATGAGCCACAGCCAGCCGTCTTGGGTTCCGAATCCAACCCAAATCAAAATCGACCAGAGCACCGAGCCGGTAGTTAGGGCGATGGTTGGAGGAACTAGCGCGCCGTACTTTTCACTGTGAGCGCTGATGTATGGGGCAACCAAACCGAGCACCAGGGTGTAAAGCAAAATGACTGCGAATGACACGTCCATTAGGCGATGAATCCTACTCTGCGCACTTCTTCTGCGCCGATTTCAACATAAGCGAGGGCGTCGGTCGGAACCACGAAAAGCTTGCCCTTCGAGTCGGTGAAGGTGAGGAACTTTGCGTTCTCGTTCAAAACCTTGGCTACAGCATCCGTGATTTCTGAAGCCGACTGGTTTGAGTCGATGACCAACTCTCGCGAGCCGTTTCTGATGCCGATTTTGACTTCCATGAGCCCTCCTGTGACTAGATTACGATACCCGAGGCAGCGCTAATGTTTCGACCACAATCACCTGCCCAAAAATGTCGGTGGTCTGGCGTAGATTTTGAGCATGCCCGAAACCGCCTTTGTGAAAGTAGCCAGCCGCAGCGCTGTTGTTTCACTTAGTGCTACCCAGGCCAAGGTTGCGCAGTTGCCGCTTGATGCGAAGGCTGTGGTTTATGGCAGCCCAGGCAGTGGCAAGACAACAGCGCTCAAGGCCCTCTATCTGGCGAAGGTCGCGCAAGACAACCCTGCTCGTGTTGAAACTCACGAGGTGTTGGCTATCGCTGCCTCGCGTGAGGCGGCAAACCTACTTCGCGATGAATTGGCTTTGGCTTATCAGGGGGCAACTTCGGGGCCAATGGCCAGAAGCCTTTCGTCTTTCGCTTTTCAAGTTCTGCGACACCAAGCCTTGGCGCGCGGCACCAAAGCGCCAGAGCTAATCAGCGGTGCCGAGCAAGATCTCATCCTCAAGCAGATTCTTGAATCGGCCAGTGATTTAGCACTTGATTGGCCGAAGCAAATCAATGCCCAAGTGATGTCGCTTCGCGGGTTTAGAGCCGAACTACGCGACCTAATCACCGTTTGCCTTGAGTACCGTCTCACACCTGAAGAACTGAGCACTCTGGCACATTCGGCAAATAAGCCAGAGTGGCTAGCCGTCTCTTCTCTATACGCCCAATACCTCGAACGTCTGCGTGAGCCGGCATTCGAAAACCGGCACGATGCCTCCACGCTCTTGGCGGTGGCTGCAGAGTTGCTTGAGTCTGGCGAAGGCTTCACCCAAGAAGTTGCCTCGGTCAAGCTTGTCTTGATTGACGATGCTCAAGAACTCACCCCGGGCGCTCGCCGGTTTATTCGCGCTCTAGTTTCTCGTGGTGCCGGCCTGGTTTTGTTCGGCGACCCAGACACAGCCACCCTGGGTTTCAGAGCCGCCGATGCTCGATCAATGACCACGCTCATGCAAGAAGTCGGGGCTCAGCCAGAGCAAATCGTTCTGCTCTCTGAGCACAAACCTAGAACGGCTGGAATCTCCCGAGTTCTAGGCAACCTGAGCGCAGAGTTGCCATCTGAGCAGGGCGGTTTGCAGCGTCGCGATTATGTGTCGGCTCGAGAGCTGATCGAAACTGACGAATCGCTCGAACGCCACGTTTTCAATACCGCACAGGCCGAAACCGCCTGGATTGCGCGTCGCCTTCGAGAGCTTTATCTAGACCAAAAGGTTGAGTGGTCTGAGATTGCCATCGTAGCCAGATCGAGGGCAATTCTTGAAAACCTCGAAGCGGCGTTGGCAGCCGAATCTGTTCCGGTTTCGATTCGCCTCAGTCGAAGCGCACTTCGTGACGAGTTTGCCTCGCGCGCCCTTCTAGATTTAGCCGAGCTTGCCGTTAGCGAAGAAGACCTGACAGTTGAAGACGCTAAACGCCTTCTAGCGTCTCCGTTCTGTGGAATCGACTCACTCATGCTGCGCAGGTTGCGCAGGTCACTTCGCCGGGCAGAAATCGAGGCCGGTGGCGACCGCACCACAGACGAACTCATGCTCGAGCTTTTCGTCGCACCGGGCACAGCGGCGACCGTGAACACGCAAGAAGCCAAGGTGGTTAGCCGTTTTGCTCTCAAATTTGCCGAGGCTCGCAAACTTGTTGCCGACAAAGCCAACGTTGAGCAATTGTTTTGGCACTTCTGGCAGGGTAGCGCTCCTCAGAAACTGTGGCCAGATCAAGCTCTTGCTCTCGACGACGTAGGTGCGCAACTCGGCCGCAACCTAGACGCCATCGTTGCCCTGTTCGGCGCCGCAAACCGTTTCGTCGAACGCTATCCAGAAGCCGAAGCATCCACTTTCATCAACCAACAGCTACAAACCGATCTACCCGAAGACACACTTACCTTCAACGACCGCGACGACAGCAGAGTTTCTCTGCTAACTCCGGCCGGTCTGATTGCAAAACGCTTCAAGGTCGTCTTCGTGGCAGGTTTGCAAGATGGCGTTTGGCCAAACCTCAAGCCGAGGTCGTCGCTGCTGGGGGCAACGGCACTGGCCCAGTTTGCTTCGGGTCGCACCGAAACGGTCGAAGCCGTGGCCAAGAACGAACTACCCGACGAACTGCGCATGCTGCACAAAGCTGTTGGTGCTGCGAGTGAACGTTTGATTGTCACGGCGGTCGAATCTGAAGACGCACAAGTTTCAAATTTCATGCGGTCGATGTTTGGCGTCATTCCAGACACCGAAGACTTCATCAAGCCCCAATACACGCTGCGCGGAATGGTCGGCTCGCTACGTCGTCGACTGACCGAAAGTAACGACCCGGTCGAGCGCATGGCTTGTGCCCTCGGCTTGGCACGTCTGGCGATTGAGCAAACACCTGGCGCTAGCCCGGCAAACTGGTTTGGGCTGCTCCCAATCTCTACCGAAGAGCCACTCACCGATCTTGACGAGACCGACTCCGAGGTTTACATCAAACCTTCTCAACTCGAGTCATTCATTTCTTGTCCGTTGCACTGGTTCATGAACGAGCACGGTGCGACCGACAGCAGCTTCGAGGCCAGCCTGGGAACCCTGATTCACTCGGTTGCAGAGCACGAAGAGGGCAAGTCTGAAACAGAGCTTCTCGAGCTTCTCGAGCAAAAGTGGTCGGTGCTCGAGTTTGAAGCCGATTGGCTCGAGGCGAGAGAAAAACGTCGTGCCAAGCGCATGATCGGCAACCTGGTTCGATACATCCAGCAGGTCAGCGAATCTGGCGGCGAAGTTCTTGCTCGTGAGGCCAAGTTCAACTTCAAGATTGGTTCGGCTCGGGTTTCGGGCAAGGTCGACCGAATCGAAAGATTGGCCGACGGAAGCATCATGATCGTCGACCTCAAGACCGGCACCGAGATCAGCAAAGACAAGGCCCAAGAGCACCCTCAACTCGGTCTGTACCAGTTGGCCTTCGCGAACCACGCCTTCGACCACATCGATGGAATCGACTCAGAATCGGTGCTCGGCGGTGCAAAGTTGGTGTTCGTAAATGACAAGAGCATGTCTGAGCGCCCACAAGATTCCCTTGGTCAGAACCACGAAAAACGCGAACACTTCGAAAACTTGGTGTCATCGGTCGTTGAAGAAATGGCAATGGGCAACAGGGTGTTCGTGGCCAATGTCGGCTCGCACTGCAGTGACGAGCGCTCATACGGCAATTGCAAACTGCACCTCGCGAAGGCGGTGACCTATTTTGAATAGACCGATCGGCGCGAACGAAGTTTTCTTGAGCATTCAAGACCCAGCAAAACTTGCCCAAAACCCGAGCATGCGACTAACCGATGAGCAACAAAAGGCCGTCGAGGCTCCGCTAGACGCTCCCGTGCTGGTTATCGCTGGCGCTGGCTCAGGCAAGACAGAGCTGATGTCCATCAGAGTTCTCTGGCTGATCGCCAACTCGCTTGCCCTACCCCAAGACATTCTGGGTCTCACCTTTACCCGCAAGGCTGCCTCAGAGCTTGCCAAACGAATCAACAACGGCATCGCCAGACTCGAGCAGACCGAATTCTGGCCGGCCGAGTTGACCGCCAACGGCTATTCGCTGCCAACCATTTCGACCTACAACGCTTATGCCAACACACTGTTTCGCGACAATGCCTTAGCGCTCGGATACGAACCCGAAGCTGCTCTTCTCACCGACAGCAGCGCCTATCAGCTGGCCAAAAAAGTTGTTCTGAACTTTGGTAATGAACTTGGCGTTCAACTAGATGAAGTCGACTTGACCCTAAAGACCGCGATCGACGGCGTGCTAAAGCTCGCTGCTGAGTTGAACGACAACCTCGCGACCGGCGAAGACGTCGCCGCGGTGATCGCAGATTTGAAACGTCAAATCCAAGCAGTTCCAACCAAAAAAGAAAAGCTGGCGGCAACCCACGCCGATTTCTTCGCCGGAGCTTTCAAGACCGAAGTTATTGTGCTGCTTGCTGAGCAATATCGTCGCGAGAAACTTCTTCAGGGCTTTGTCGACTACAGCGACCAGGTGGCTTTGGCTGAACGAGCCGTTCGCGAAATCGAAAGCCTGCGAGACACCGAACGCGAACTGCACAAAATCGTGTTGCTCGACGAATATCAAGACACCTCTTACCTGCAAACCTCGTTCTTGCGTGCGCTCTATGCAGATCACCCCGTTTTTGCGGTTGGAGACCCGAACCAGTCCATCTATGGTTGGCGCGGCGCTAGCGCAACCAACCTGAACGAATACGTCGATACCTTCAGCACCAACAAGGCAAAACCGGTCGCTCAACTCAAGCTCTCGACTTCATGGCGCAACCCTAAGGTCGTGCTCGACATCGCCAACGTGATTTCGCAGCCTCTGGCTTCGCTTGCGCCATTTCAGGCCGAACGTGGAATTGCTGCCACCGAAGTTGTTCAATTGCAGGCGCGAGACAAAGCGCCCGAAGGAAAGATTCTGGTTGATTGGCAAGAAGACATCGTTTCTGAAGCCAAGGGCGTTGCCAGCTGGGTCAAAGAAAAGCTCACTGAGAGCAACGGTCAGGCATCTGCAGCCGTGCTCTTCAGACTCAAAGCGCAGATGGCTCTGTTTGTCAGCGAACTAGAAAACCAGGGCCTCGACGTAGATGTCGTGGGTCTGGGTGGTCTGCTCGAGATGCCAGAAATCATCGACCTGGTGAGCGCTCTCAAGGTTGTTCACTCACCTTCGGCTGGTGGGGCGCTGGTGCGGTTGCTGGCAGGGCCACGTTGGCGAATTGGCGCAAAAGATATCGCCCGACTTCACCGCTATGCGAAGTCACTTGCCAAGAAACAGTCTGAAGGCATCTGGGACCTAGCCGAAGGCAATCTAGGTTCTGATTACGACGCTTCGATAGTTGATGCCCTAGACGTCTTGGTTGACAGCAAACTCGAGTCGATTTATGCAATGTCTGCAGATTCCATGAAGCGCTTGCGCGACGCAGGATTGATGTTGCGTGAACTTCGGTCACAAACAGGTTTGGCGTTGGTTGACTTCGTCAAGTTCGTAGCTAAAGAACTACAACTCGACATCGAGGTTGCAGCAAACCCGCGACGCATCAACCCGATGTCGCACCTGAACTCCTTCTTCGCTTTGGTCGCCGGCTATGCGAGCGCTGGGCCGAACTACCTCGGTGCTTTCATCGAATGGCTAGATTTTGCCCAAACACGCGAAAAACTCGAGGTTCCGGCAGCACCTGGTCGCAAGGGTGTCGTTCAGGTGCTCACCGTGCACGCCGCAAAGGGCCTCGAATGGGATTACGTGGCTGTACCAAACCTCATTCAAGACGATTTTCCGAAAAAGCCTCGCAGTTCAAAAGGCTGGATGACCGCAGGTGTTCTGCCATACCCTCTTCGCGGTGATCGACTTTCGCTTCCTGAGCACAGCCTCAAAAACGTAACCGTTGAGGCCGACTTCAAGCGAGCCCGCGAAGAATTCACGGGCGATGTGAATGTTTATCTCGAACGTGAAGAGCGTCGTCTTGCCTACGTGGCGTTCACCCGCCCCAAACTTGAACTTCGACTTTCTGGTTCGAAGTTCAAATCGACCGCAACTGAGCAAGACCCTTCGAGCTACCTGCTCGAAGTGGTTGCCACTCGCGACCCTCGCGTCGAGGTTCTGCGGGCCACTACTCCTTATGAACTACCGACTTACGATAGCGAAACCAACCCGCTGTTGCAGCACGCACTCACCGCTGTCTGGCCAAGCGATCCGCTGGGCGAACGCCACCGCATCAAGGTAGAGGCTGCCGCAGCCGAGGTGCAATCGAGCATCGACCAAAGTGCTGCAACGTTAAGTGCAGATGAACTGGTTGCCCAGATCAACTCAGACATCGACTCACTGATTCGCGAGGTCGCTGTGCGTGAGGTCAGTGCCACGCGCGTCAAACTTCCGGTGCGCATCCCAGCGTCTAGGTTCAAAGATTTCGTCAAAGACCCGGCCAAACTTGCCGAACAGTTCAGAAGGCCTATGCCCGAAAAGCCATACGAGGCAACCATGACCGGAACGCTCTTTCACCTCTGGGTCGAACAGCGCTATGGTCTGGTTTCGAACGCCGAGGTGCTAGATGCTCACGATGCTTTGGCACGCATCGACGAGCTTTCGCCAGAGGTTCTTGAAACGCTTCAGTCGAACTTTGAAACCTCGCGTTGGGCCAAGCTGCAGGCGCGAGAAGTTGAAACCGAGATTCAAGTAACCATCGCCGAGAACACCTTCATTTGCAAAATCGATGCAGTGTTTGACGTTCCCGAAACAGACAGTGAACTGGCCGGCAAGTTGGTTGAGATTGTCGACTGGAAAACTGGCGTCAGCCCGAAAACCGCAGAAGAAATCGCTGAGCGCGCACTACAGCTCGCCCTGTATCGTATGGCCTACTCGCGCAGGCACAACATTCCAGAAGAGCAAATCTCGGTTTGCCTGTACTACGTGGCAGAGAACGTAACTCTGAGACCAGAAGTGCTCACGTCTGAAGAACTGATTGCCCTCTGGAACTCGGTGCTAGAGAACCTAGAAACGGTTTAAATAAAAACGATTGAACTAGAAAAGCTCGTTATCGGTTTTGTCCGGCAACTCAATTTCGCGAGTCTTGTCGTCAACTTCAATCTGAGAAATCGGTGCGGTCACCGTATCTGAATCTGACGCGGCCTCAGGTTGCGAAGGCTCTTCAACAGTTTCTTCAAGTGAGTCGAGGTTCGGTTCTTCAACTTCTTCGTCACTCTCGACTGAGGCTTGAGCATCCGCTTGTTCGGCCGTCACAAAAGCACCAGCGGCTGCCGCTGCAACAAAAGCCGAGGCAGTCAAGGCTGGCAAGATTCCGTCTTCAAGGTCTTGAGCCAGGTATGCAATCTCGGCGCGTGCCTCTGCGATTGCCTGTTCGTCTTGCTTCTTCAGGCAGAGTAGCAACCAGCGAGCGTGGGCTAATTCGTTGTAAAGCGCCGCACGCTGCTTCAGGCCTGCGTCTGAAGATCCAGAGGTTTTCGCATAAGACAGCATCACGGCGTCGAACAGTTCGCCGTAAACCGTGGATGCCAGCCAAGTTAGATCTTGAGCCGGATCGCCGAGGTGCAGAGCACCCCAGTTGAGAACTGCCGAAACCTGGCCGTCGAGTTCAAGCACGGTGTCTGCGCTAAGTTCGCCGTGAACCACGGTTGGCTGGTAGCGGAACAGTGAAACATCTTCGAGCGCGCTTTCCCAGCGGCTCAGTAGTGACGACGGAATCTCACCGGTTGCCGCAACCTCGTCAAGCTCGTTGACCAGTTTCTTGACCAACTCGGCTGCCGAGAATTCAGGCAAACCTGCGCCGCGAATTGCTTCGGTATCTAGGGCGTGAATTGCTGCGATGGCCGCACCAATGCTTCCGGCTAGAGGGCTCGAAGCCGAAACTCGAGCTGGGTCAATCGGGTTTCCGTAGAGGAACTCAAAAAGTACGACTCGTGCCCCGCGGGAATCTTTGGTCTCGCCAAGTTGACTCGTGATTTTGAAAGGGAGCTTCGATCGAACCGAGGAGCCGAGGGTGCGCAGCACTTGCGTTTCAACATCTAGCTCAAGCGCGCCAGCCCGCGATTGCGGGGTTCTAGCAACAAAGTGTTCACCGCTTGTCGAGGTAAGTAGCGCAGAATCGAATAATCCGGTGCCGCCAGCACTTAGTTTCTTTACCGAGGTGAATGTCAGACTCGGAACTGCCGCCTTCGCAAGGGCGGCTAAAATCAAGGGAGATTTGCCCATGGCATTCAGGTTAGAAGTATCTTGACCAAACACCCTGCATCGCCACGCACCCAACGAAGTGAGTCACCATGATACATTTGCCAGAAGGCGAGTTGAATCTCGTTCTGGCGCGCCATGCAGTTGACCGCGATTACCTCTCTCGCAGCCGCCCCGAGCTTTTCGACGAGCTCTGGCAAAACCCGCTCACCCGAGTTTTGGCGATGTACGAGGGGCAGGTTTTGTTGATTGAAAAAGATGGCAAAGTTCAGCCCGAGCTGCGGCTTCTAGAAGTTGATGCCGTTCCAAGTGCTCAGTTGCGCGTTTATTTGGGCAAGAGCGTGGATGCTTCGACCAACGAACCTGCGCAAACGCCCGTGGTGCTCGCCGTGCTGAGCAAGAACGCGGCCGACCTGGTTGAACCAGACGCAACGAAGTGGCACAACTTGAGAAAATCTGGTGCCGGTCTGTCAGACCGCGACGCTGGGCTGTTCACCCAAGCCCTGGCGCTGGCCAATTGGCACGACACCCACAAGCACTGCCCGCGCTGCGGGACCTCAACCGTGGTCGCACAAGGTGGATGAGTGCGCTCCTGCTAAAAAGATGATCAAGAAACCTACCCGCGAACCGACCCAGCAATCATCGTTGCAATTGTTGATGCGCAAGACCGCATTTTGCTGGGCTCACAAGGAGTATGGGAGCAGAACCGGTGGTCAATTTTGGCCGGATTTGTCGAACCGGGGGAGTCGCTCGGTGCTGCTGTCATCAGAGAAATGTTTGAAGAGTCTGGTCTTGTTGTTGAAGACCCGCAGTACCTGGGCAGTCAGGCTTGGCCTTTTCCTTATTCGCTAATGCTTGGGTTTAGCGCCCGAGTAAGTGACGCTTCACCGAGCATGGTCGCCGATGGCGT
>JACCDY010074156.1_pt1 | contig 13391 bp, 9 predicted proteins | sample 7446391 | NCBI WGS metagenome assembly JACCDY01 (sample SAMN15323451, study PRJNA562643) | freshwater metagenome | isolation source: river surface water | place: USA:Blue River Watershed | collected 2017-08-18 | reverse complement strand
GTTAGTGGCGTAAGATTAAGGCCGAGCGTCAAATTATGTTGATTATCTTTAATGCTAGCAAATTCAACACTGTTCGTCGTGTTGAGATTTTGATTGAATGGATTACTGCCGAGCGATATTTGTGTTTCGAGCCCATCACTATCGAGCGTATAAAGTTTTTTATCATCTTTGGCATACATTTTGAAATCGCCGACCGGTGGCGTTGTTGGTGTGCTCGGTTGAGTCGAGAATGTTGCGACTGTTTTATTTAGTTTAAAATCGAGCTCTGTCTGTAGTCCGTCAACTTCGCTAATTGATACATTTTCGGCAACGATTTGGCCAATTGGGTCCGTCTTCAAATTTTTTGATACGTCTATGTTGTTGAGTCGAATAGAACCAACATAAAGGTCTGCTGTTCCGTCATCGAGTCCGGCTGTTTGTCTCGTAAGGAATTTATTGCTCATTTGCTATATTAATTAACAAAAAATATGTGCGTTGCATCAAATAAGTAATGCACTATTAAGGCCGAGATGTTTAACGCATACAAGCCAGGCCAATGAACGCGCGCCACAATTATCCTCGTTTGGCATTTGTTCTGCGTCATAGTCGGCGTCGATGACTTTTTTGCCGCCCTTGAGTATGTCTGAAACGAGAGCCTTTGATGTTCGGCCAAATGAATCATAGACGTATATTTTGCCAGTGTGAACAACACAGCCGAGCCAATGGCTACCAGGCTCATCTGATTTATCTACATTAATGATACAGTAGTGGTCTCGCGATTTATCTAATTCGTTCCGAGGAAATGCGCCAGTGAATTGCTTGCCGAGAAGTTTGCGACCTGCTTTATTCAAATCGTCGGTGTATGTCGTTTTATTGCCGACTATGGGCTCAATAACTTCGTGAAGTATTCGATTATATATGTTTTCGACCTTTTTTTCTTTGCCCGATCCAGGTTGCTTGCGAACACCAAAAATCATATGTACTCCATTTGGCAATACTTTCGTAAAGAATGATCTGAATTTTTGTTTTGGCATTTGATTATAGCGTATTTCGTCGCCAACGATGTGAGGGTCTTTTTTCTTTATTTTGTAGCCGTGTGATTTGAGCCATTTCTCGGCTGTTTGTTGTGTCCATCCATCTTTTCGCATAAAATAAATGTTGTGTATTTCTGACATTGGTATATATGTCAAAAAATAGATGTATTTGATTGTTAATATTTAGGCATCTTGAAGAGCGACATCGACGACGCGACCATCCTGCAGAATGATGCGAGCCACCTGCTTGTAATGCTCGAACAGAAGAAGCTGGAATGTGGCAGTTTGAGCAGCAGTGCCGCCAACTGCAGCCAATGCTCGAAATTGAGAATTTACAATTACACGAGTGGATTGATCAGATGGATCCTTTGGAAAGTTGAAATGATAGAACGAACCTCGCGCGTGATAGTCTTCGATGGTTTCACAAGATCCAGGATTCCAATAGAGACCGGCATTCATCATTGTCTCGGTATAAAGGCGTGTTGTCGTGTCTTCTGGAGTAGCAGGATCGAAAAGAGGGTCGATATTGGGCGATGGTTGATTTACTCCAGCATACGATATGAAAAAGCTAATTAGACCCAACTCACCCTGAGAAATGGCAGTATCGGCAAGCTTGGCATCAGTATTCGCAGCGCATACAAATTTAGTGCGTGAAAGCCTAACATCGTTGCCTGCTCGATTGTCTTGAAATGCTACAGTTAAAGCAGATGTCGAAGGACTAACATCAAATGCTTTCTGCGTAGTGGTAGGAGCACCAACGCCATCAGTTGATTGGCATTTGATAGATTCGAGATCGATATAATATTCTTTGTTATCCAAGCGACCAGCCTCGGCAGTGCATACATAAAACAGAATAGATTCGACATTGAATTCATAATCTGTTCCAGGAGCTACAGCAGCGCCAAATGATACCTGTTCAATAGCATATTTCTGAAAGTTCGCCTGTGTTTCTGGAGTGAGAATAAGTTCATATTTTCCACAAGGCAAAACATCAACATCGAAGATGCTCAGAGGTGGTTGCCAAGTGAGTCCAAATTTTTTAACATTTCGTCCAGTTGTTGCCGCTATAGTACCAGCATCAGTAGTATCAACTGCAATTACAACATTTCTACGATCAACGGCACTGGGTTGCATTAAACAAGTCGAGCTTCCAACACCATCGAGCCACGCTTTAGAATGTTTGAGACGCTTTTTCAAAACATCGACCTGTGGCAAATATTCGCCGATTTTACTTACTGATTTACCACCAATAAGAAACTCAGCCTGCTGGAACAAATTGCCAGCCAAATCCATATTTGGGGCGACCTTTGCCGCAGATGTGAGCTGTGGCTTACCAGCACCAACCTGTTGAAGTGAGCATTTCAATTCAAGATAGCACTTGCTCGGAAACCACCACTTAGTTGCAGCGTGTTCCCACTTAAATCGAATCTGGCCAGTAGTAAATCCAGAGAGGGTTGCTGTTCCGGCCGAGGGTTGAATTTGATCATATGTATATTTCGCCATTCTATCGTTTGCGGATCTTAGTTGAGACACATTGTCGATCAAACTAAAAACACCATCGCCAGGCATATCCATTTCACTTGTCATCGTCGTATATAAAAGCGATGAAAAAAATATATCAAAAAATACAAATAGCCGAAAATAAATATATGCCTACCACATAAATGGCTCCAAATAAGAAATCTTGATCCGCGCCGTAAACGTTTCGCCGAGCGTATCGATGGCGTTATTATTCTGGTCGGTTATCCAAACGCGAAATGTCTTTTTGCTCGTACCTGCCAGATCTTGCGCATCTATAGACGGCGGATTTTGTGGCGACGAGACTATTTGCGAACCAGGTGGCACAGTGATAAGAACTGTGGAAATAGACTGATTATATTGACCATTGACAGAAATACCCTTTTGAATAAGATCAGTATGAATGAGGAAATATTCGACTGTGTTAAAGTTTGCCGTGTTTGGTGCTAGATAGTTCACAGGGGCCGATGGATTAACTGGGAAAACAGTAGCATCGAAACCAAGAATGAGGCGAGGCGTATCGGCTGGAGTAAAGTCAACAACAACATTCGTATAGTTCACTCGCATAATTACTTTCTGCGTTGCATCATCGCCAGTAAAGGCGACCAATGGCGACGGTGTTGTTGTAGCGCCAGCATTTTCGAGAAGCCTGGCAATTGTCGAATTGAACTCGACGAGATCATAAAGGCCATTAGGTATGGTCAAAACGTACGGCGTTCCGCCCTCAGTGATATACATTTTATTATTGCCGAGTGCAACAGAAATATTCGGCACAACATTCCAAACGGTTGCCTCTTGAACAGACAAATTAACATTTAGCGCGCCACTCGGAATAGCCAAATTATCCGTGAGCTGAACCATGAACGAGTCGCCATTCGATGACACATTTTTCGCGCCAGCCAATGGATCACTCGAGACCAATATGGTCATTTCTTGCGGGACAAGGTGCTTGCTTTTGAACTCCATGTGTGGTATATATATAATGGCAAAAAATATAAATAATTAAATTATGGTATATAGCTGCGCACGAATCTTATTAATCTATCACGCTCGGCACGATTTCGTTCTTTGAGTCGCACGACAGCATCGTCATATTTTTCTTTTTCTATATCGAATGCTTTCTGATATCTATTTGATAATATACCGGCATCTTTCTGTAATTGATTTTTATAATCCAATATAATTTGTAGTTTAGCATTTACTGATTTTAATTTTGTTTCATCAGCTTTAATCATTTTAGTTTTATCATTCTTTTTAGCACTAATATACGCGGCACTTTTTTTGATAGCATCTATTTTATTTTCTAGATCAATACGATCTTTATCAACTTTATTATATGATGCGTCAATAGTTGCCATTTTATAACCATTAGGAGAAACGAGATCATCAATAGTTTGCTTAGTTTTTGCACTATTTGTAGCAACCCAGTTTTTGAATTGTTGCTCCATTCCATTAAGATCCGCCTCTTCTTTTCTATCGATATCCGCAATAAGCTTATCGGTCGTCGTGGATCCAGTCAATCGCAAAAACAAAACCGGATCACCGACATCATTTTTTGCCTCTTCAACGCTCTTGATATAATTGTCCTCCAAATCAAATAATCCGTCAATTGGTCTATTTTGTAGCGGACCACTAGCATATTCCAATCTATTCGGATTAGTTGGATTGAGACGAGCCATATTCAAAAATAATTGTTGTAGCGAATCAACGTGCGACATTCCATTCGTTAACATATCTTTACTTATTCCAACGAAATGAGTAGCGCCGGCCTTTTTAGCTGAGTTCTGAAGTATAAGCGCCAATATAAAACCCAATTTCGGATTTGTTTGATTAAACTCATCAGGCTTAACGAATCTTATACCATTAAACGGCGCCTCTTTCCAGGTAATTCCTGGCCTTATAGTATTCATCGCATCGATCAAGCGCTTTTGTTCGGATGCATCGAGCTGGCTGCCAAATTTTCCGAGTAAATTAATTACCTCCGCCGTTATGGCTGTTTGACCTGCGAGCGTCGCAGATAGGCCATCATCAATAGCTTTTTTAATAACGGCAAGCTGCTCACCTTTTGACGCCATTGGTGATATTATTGCTTCCTTGCGTTTGACTTTGTGCTGTTCTCGGCCTAGTGGTTTGTTTACTTCCAAATAGCTCTCAATTTGTTTCGGCCGTTTGCCCAGCGCAGTTTGTTCGGCGATTATTCTGTTGCGCTCATCAATCCATACACTATCTGATGGGTCGAGTATTTCAATGTCGCCGAATAAAGAAGCTAGCCCAGTCAATCCTTTCTGACCAACGAGACCAGACAAATCATCCATGGCGCGCGACTTATCATCCTTGAATAAGTATGCTACTCGTGGTTTTAGTTCGCCAGGTATACCGGCGGGCCTCTTAATGTCTGTGGGATTGTACAAGCCACGTTTTTGACTTACGAGTTTAGGCACGCGATTGTTGGCGCCAATATCTTCGCGAAATCGATCATATTTATCGTCGGGCTTATCTCTACCATTAATAATTTTGATATCTTCCGGCATTACACCCGAAGTAAAACGTTTGTTCAATGGTGGGAATTGTATATTTCTGCTCATCTCGTATATAAAAGCGTCAAATAAAATATCTCGTATATATATCGGCAAAAAAATATATCATTTATTCCTCATCCAATACTTGAAAGCCGTTAATACGCAATGGCGCGGGCGAGCCTGTTGTGTGGTCGATCCATAGGCTATGATGTTTTTCCTTCACGTATGTATCAAATATTTCATTGAACTCGTCTTTTTTGATTCCAGCCTTACGAGCGAGACACATCGCGCTATCCAAATCACGAATGCGCCACAGAACCCAAAGATTCGAGCAGCGTCGAACACACGGCACGATATTAAACGCATCCTGCGCAGTCAGCGCCACACTCACATTTTTGTGTGTCGAAACGAAACCAAACAGGCGATCGAGATGGCTGAGCTGTTCCTTAGATAAGTTCTTTAAGCCAAGATCGTCGATGATGACAAGCGTTTTCTTTTCGCCATCAAAGTCCGTCGGCGCCGGTATGTCTGGCAACATGGTCGCGCCAATATCTTCCCATTCTTTTGTATATTCGGCATCGCAATGAATACAATAAACCTCCTCAAATGGCGGATGTGCCCGAATAATGATATTTTTAATTGTTGTTGTTTTGCCAACATTCGGCGGACCCAAAAATACAGCGCGCCACGGATGCGGAAAATTTAACAGATTGCGCCGAGGGTGCCATTTTTCATGAAATCCTTTATCCTCGTTTTTTATGGCTATTAATTCGTTTGGTAGTTTGATCGACTTCTTGCCCATGGTATATATATTATTCGCTCGAAAAAATATATTTATTTATTTATATACTCAAAGCTTTGCGTCTCCCCACTACGAAAATGGTCATACTTAAAGACAAAAAGATGCTCAATCCGAAGACTGGCCGACTTATTTGCGTTGGCTCTCCTACGTGGCGAAAACTTGTTTTGGAGGGTGTATTGCCAAATAAATATGAAGCCGTTGATGTGCTTGCAGATGCGCCAGAAGACGACTATGAACGAGAAAGATTGTGCGCAAAACTATCGAGCACACTCGGTGAAGAATTTACTGCTCGTCGCGGTACAGGAATGTACAAGGATAAGATAATCAAAATTAGAAAACCACCGACGCAAAAATACACACTCGATAAGGCGAAGAAGGCAGCTAAAAAGATTATTGCCGAGAAAATTGACGAACCTATGGAGGAAGATGATGAAGAAATTGAAAAATTGCTCAATGAAAATTTTGCACGTATCGCCGTCGAACAACGCAAGCCGAAGACAAGCAAGCTCAAGAAAACATATAAAATCAAGAAGGCGCCAACTCCTGAGCCATCTTCGGCATCGAGCGATTCTGACAACGAGGAAGAACCTGCACCAAAGGAGAAGCCAAAAAAGAAACAGCAATCTGTATCCGACCAATCATCGACCGAAGATGAGAAGCCAAAGAAAAAGGCCATTCAAAAGAAAATGCCGAAGATTGAGGAAGAATCTGATTTTACTCTCGATGATACGGCCGACACGTCGAGCGATGATGAATAAATAATAAATTACATATTAGATTTCTTTTTTGGCGTTTTGCCCTTTCCTTCCAGCAATATTGATACGCCCTTTGCGGTATCGGTTATTTTGTTCATTAGTTTAATGACGAACGGCGATGATTCGAGAGATTCTTTAACATCTTGGAAAACGAAATCATTCAAGTTATCCGTCAGCAAATTATTGGCCTCGAGTAATTTACTTATATAGTTTTGGCAGTTTGTTGTCGAACCTCGATAAATGAAAAAGTTTTTACCCATTAGACGCATTGTGTTGCTCATCAAATCGGCGACGGTTGGAAACGTACCACGCACATCCATGCATGCGCCTTTTGAAGATATTGGCCTGATTTCGGTGCTCATTATGACGCGCTGATTTTTTTCGGTCAATAATGTTTTTCCATCTTCTAATTCGAGGACAGCAAATAAATGATATAGGTCGTCATAATTTTTTGATTTCATTTGTTCGCCCAACTTCCCACGAGTTAGCTTATTTATCAATATTTTAGCTATTGCAGGAACGGGCTCTTTACATACCTTAATACCCACAATTTTCTTATCGCCATACTGCGCCATAATTTTGCGAACTGTTGGCGTACCACGAGGATTATCGGCCAAATTGTATGCGTCAGTTAGTCGGCTAAGTATACCCTTGCCAGAATGCGGTTTTTGTTTTTTATATTCACTTTTCGCCAATTGTAGCGCGGCCGAATAAGGAACATTATGTTTCGCGGCATACGCCTTTACAAAGTCAGTCCATTTTGTCATCTTTCTCGTATATAATCAAATAGATAAAAAATTGCTGTGTGGTAAAAAAATATATTTATTTTTTATTTATAATATTTTTTTATACATTATATATAAGATGCCTGTGTGTTCGGTGTGCAAAGAAGATAAAAATGATGATGGATTCTACAAATATAATAATAAATTAACAGTCGCGTGCAGAAAATGCATGATAGCGCGATCAAATAAACAATATGTAAAAAAAAAGAGCGATACTATTCCCAATACCATATATAAATCATTGAGCGACGAGACAAAAGCGGCGATGATTGAAGACCTCAAATATATGAGCTATAAAGCCATTGCGCGCAAATATAATATCCCTTATATGACACTTTACCAATGGGCAAAAAAAGATTTATACGGATTCAAAAAAATACAATAATTTTATTTTAAGATTTTATTTTTTGATATATATAGGTCAAGTCATGTCCCACGCTCAACTTTGGAACACGCTCAAAAATCTTGCCGCCGAATCTGGCGAAACACTCACGGTAAAATGGCCGTGCAAAACTCAATCCGTTATCGACGAAATTGCGCGCATTAATTCTATCGTCGCCGCTCGTACTATTGTTGTCGAGCCTATTCCCACCATTATTGAGGAGGTTATTGTTGCCGAGCCGACCTTCATCATTATTGAGGATATCATTATCGCCGAACCCATCAAAATTACTGTCGAGGAATTTATTGACGCCAAATATGCGCCAGAAAAGCCATATTCGTATATTCAATATGATTCGCTTGATTACAAAAGACAAACCGAACTGGAACAATATTATCCCGGACTATGCGAAGAAATGGAAGCAATGCGAATCGAAGACGAAGAACTCAAAAGGCAAGAAGAGGAAGATACAAAAGAATACATCAATAAATTATGTAATTATTTCCCACCCGACGATAGGGCTGTGTATGCCGTATACGAAAACAAGGAATTCTCATATATCGGCGGCCAGAAGGAAATTATGATTACCGAACTAATCAATAATATGAAATGCTCGTTAGATGGCAAAAAAATGGCATACACCGAGGAGCTATTGACTGGCGCAACTTTGAAGCCATATTTTGACTTCGATATTCCATATACAGCTGAACAGGACGCAATTGATAACAGAATACTAGATTTGAGAAGGGCAATCGCAACCGTCATAACATTTTTCAAATATGCCCAAAAGATTATCAATATGCATTGCGACGAATTTAAAGATATCAAAATTAATCGCGAATTTTATAACTACATTTATGGTAAATATCCCAAATCATCGATATGTGATTGGGATGATGAGTTTAATATGAATATGTTAACATTTTTACATAGTTGCGGTAAACAAGAAACCAAGGAAGGCGAGCCAGAGAAATGGAAAAATTCATTTCATATCATTCTTAATTGCGGTATAACTATCAAGGATGGGAAGGTTATGAAAAACATTATGGAGCTCGAAAATTTTGTCGCAGAATTATCCGAGCTTGGTGTGAAACATTTCGGCAGTCCGATCGAACACTCAGACTTAGCAATTTACAAAAAGGAAGGTGGCAAAAGTTTATTTCGTATGCCATATGCGGCGAAATATGTCGGCAGCGATAGATTAATGATTCCATTCGAGTATGATTTTGTAAAGAAACAAATGACCGATATTGATGCCAGCAATCTAACTGTCAGGCAAGCGAGAATGTTAATGATAAGTATCGGCAATTTCAAAGAGGATCGCCTAATATACTATATCACAAAAAATAACGAATTAAATGTTTCAATTGAAAGCTCTAACGAAATATTTAATCTATTTGCTAGTAAGTTCCCAGAGGAAGCGAAACATTTCAATAATCCTCAATGGATCGATTACAGGCTACAGCTTTCGCGAACATCGGGCTCGTATTGTCCGCTATGCGACGACGAGAATAGAATCAATATCAGCGACACTCAATGGCATGGTCGTGATAGTAATGCATTTATTACAAAATCAAAAGGATCATACATTTATCATTGCCGCTGGAGCAAAAAGACTGTTTGTTTGAATCCGGAATATTCTGCATATGCAAAAGAATCGGATAACATTGATGAGAACGATAAAAAACAAAAAGCTAAGCAAAATAGAAAAATCCATATCCCAACCATAAGAATGGACGAGCTTATCAAAAAAATGAATAAAACAAAATTAACATTTCAAAATAGAAAGAAAACACAATTTGCAAAAAAATCGCTTCACACCTCGGCCAAATATGTTAGTGATGTGCCAGAGATACGAACAGCGATATTAAATAAAGAATCTAGCATTATCGCAATTAGCGCAAATATGGGCGAGGGCAAATCGAGAGCGATCAATATGATCTGCGACGAACTTATCGAAAAATATCCAGATGATAAAATCTTATTCACTTCGCCGCGCATCGCCATCACTAAAAAATTTGCGAGCGAAAAATCGAACTTTGTCAACTATCTCGAGAAAGCTGGCACATTGAATGATAACCGCATTATTTGCCAGCTCGATAGTGTTCATCGCATCGATTGGCCAAACAAAAATGGTATTTCTTGCCGCCTCGTTGTATTGGACGAGTGTGATCAGCAGCTCGATCATATTATCAGCAAAACATTCACTTCGAGCAAAATGGTCAACGAAAATATTGAAAAACTCAAATACATCATCCGATACGCTGAACAGGTTGTCATAATGAGCGCAAATATTACATGGCGCGAGATCAAATGGATAAAAGAAATAAGATGTGATAAAATTGTTAAAACTATCAACGAAAATAATGGCTTTACCGAAGAAGAGCAAATCATAAAAGCAAATAGATCCCTCAAGGTATTCGTAAACAAAAATGAGGAAGCCACGAAATATAATATTTGTATGTGCGCACGCGAATCAGAAGTCATATCATTGGCCATTAAAAGTCTCAAAAATGGCAATCGTATTTATATTGCGTGCAATGGAAGCGTGAAAACAATTGAATCAATTAGAAAGGCGATGACCTTTGAAAATGGATCTTTTACACCAATATTAGACGATAATGAAATATTAACAATCCATTCAGAAAATTTGACCAATCCGAATGTTATCGCCGCGCTGGAAAATCCAAACGAAGAATGGGGAAAATATAGGCTCATTATTGCATCGCCGAGCGTACAGTCTGGCGTAAGCTACGATATTGAGAATGTTTTCGACGAGGTGTATGGCATATTTATTAACTACACAAACAAGTCTGGCGATGCTTGCCAGATGCTTCGACGCGTCAGACATCCAAAAAGCCAAACCATTCATGTATCTATCGAATACAAATATCACGGCGCGCCAATAAAAAAGAATGATGTTTTAAAGGCTGTCGTCAGTTGCCGCGAACCAGTATATAATTCGGCTATGGCATTTATTCCATCACACTACAATAAATATGGCGCAAAAGAGCTCGAGAATAGTCAATATGTTTCGTGGTACTGTATGATAATGGCAGATGCTAACGCTGACAAATTGTTTTATATAAGGAATTTCATCCAGCATCAGCTCGAATATGGTAATAATGTTATATCATTCTCGGACATCTACAAGAATCACGAATCGAAAGAAGAGGAAGACAAATATAAATATGATTATAAAGAGGCCGCTGGATTAAAAAAGGTTGGTCGCAAAATTGTTAAACGCGAAGAGTGCGAACAGATGATCGAGGCTGAATTGATCAGCGATGAAGAATATCGCAAACTATCGGAAAAGAAAACATCATTAACCAAAGAGGAAAAAATCAAATCAAATAAGTATTTCATACATAATTATTATAACATCAATCCGGAAATTAGTCATGAGGATATTGATTATATCAAACTTATGGAAAAGTCGACACAAAAACAATATAAAAATTGCTCATTTTATCAATTTGACGATATTGACAAGGGATTAATCAGACTACAAAATTACGAAATCGCGCGAGAATATAATCAGCGAAATTCGGTCAATAATAAGAATACAAATCAATTAATCCTCGAATCTATAAATACAAAATATTTATCTAAACGCCACGCAATATTTGCGCAATGGATGAAACTATTCGATATCGATAAATATTATGGCGAAGATGGAGTGAGCTCCAGACTCAACATATACGAGGAGTATGATTTCAAGGATATTATTAAAAAAATATCAGAAGACTATTTATTAAAAGATGAAATATGTACTGAGCTAAATATTCCGAAATCAAAATCGTTAACCTTTTCGATGGCGTTGCGTAAAATTAATGGGCTTATTCAGGCCGAGTTTGGTTTTACGTTTAGAAAAATGATATCCAAAGAAAAGGATGCATATACCGTATGCGGCGAGGAGGACATATGTTATATGGTTAATACAAACAGAATGTATCAATTTAATCCCAAGATATTCACGGGATTGTATAAGGCCAACGATACAACACCGTGCGCCAAAATATTATATCAATACATCGAACGAAATATCACATGCGCCGATATTACATTAATCATTTTAGATTATTGTGGTTATGATACATCATCCATAAAATATAACAATCCTCAGAACGATACACATCAAAATATTGACGAAGATAATAATGAACCAAACGAAACAGACTAGGCAGACATATGCGCGCATATTCTAACTTTACATATAGGGATATTTTTTGCTCGTTCATCAACCACACATTTTTTGATCCATCGCCCACCATCGGCGAAAATAATCAAACACATTCGCGCAGCCCAATCGCGCAACAACATTCGCGCTCGCCACATCCGCGGCAACCATGTTCGCCAACATCAAAATATTCAACTGGTTTTTCGCTCGCCACATCCGCGGCAACCATGTTCGCCATTATTAAAACGCCAAATTGGTTTTTCAATCCCGCCAATAATATTTATACGAGGATTGAAACACTATTTTCGTATTATCTCAAGTTTCTATCATTTTTTGTATCTTCTTTAGAAGGTCGTACGATTTATGGATAACCGGTAGGTTGGCCTCCGAATGCGATTCTGTCGACCTCGATTTTCTCCAAAAAAGCCATTTTTGTCCTAGTCATATGCCATCAAATTTTTGATTTTTTGTAAAAACCATATGAGAACATAACCCAAATCGAAACCAATAAAAACCATCACATAGACGCGCCAAAAAGTCCGCGCGCCGACCCTGGCCGAGCCAATATTTTGCGCCAACCTATGATTTACGAAATATCAAATAATCCTGGTTCTTATCCTCGTTCAAAATCGCGCGGCAAACCATCGGCGACCGTCTTCGGCCGAGCAATCTACGAGACAAGAACCAAGCCAACATTTTAAACCATGCCGAACATTATGCAAACTTATCCGCCGAACATCACGCAAACTTATCCGCCGAACCTTATGCCAATCATCGCGCTGACCATCATACCCATCCGCCGAACATCACGCCGACACTTTGCCGAACACCATACCCAACACCGCGCCAAACCACACGCCGAACATCACGCCAAACCCAAACATATGCGCCGAACTATCCTCGTACACAACCATTTTCGAAATCATCGCGGCACTACTGGCCCGACCATGGCCAACAAAAAAATGTCCTAGTCAACTCATCGGAAAACATTCATAATCCGTTGGCCGAAATATATGCAACACAAATAACCAAACTGGCAAAACAATCCCAACACAAAGCCCCGCACCGGCGCGACTGCCAAACATCACCGTAGCCAATACATTGGAGAACACATCGGCGCAAATACATCGGAGCGATATTGCTACTCTCGTAATAACAAAAACAAAAAATATCCCTTATTTAACTCGTCCCAACGTAGCCAACGAAATGCGCAACGCAGCCATTCACATAGCCCACTCGATATAAGGAATTAAACAAAAAAATTCATTCAAAAAATACATGATCCATTTGCTGGCCGATTTTTGTCCGTAAAAAAAAATCAAAAAATCCGAGACAGAGCAGTCCGGGATAATTATTTATTTTTTTCCGGAAGAAAAAATGTGAGCGAACATATAATGACATTGGCCTAAACAATACAGACACATCGCCAATGTCATT
>JACCDY010411555.1_pt1 | contig 13395 bp, 8 predicted proteins | sample 7446391 | NCBI WGS metagenome assembly JACCDY01 (sample SAMN15323451, study PRJNA562643) | freshwater metagenome | isolation source: river surface water | place: USA:Blue River Watershed | collected 2017-08-18 | reverse complement strand
TCAGGTTCTGGTCCTAAAGCCATATCAACAGCATCTTCTAAATCAGTCATAGTATGTTGAAGCGATGCTTCATCATAGCATGAAGTCATATGTTCCTGCATATAACATAAATAGTCAAACCAGGATCGAAGAATTGTGGTCATTCTAATTACAATTAGGAATGAGAGTTTAGATACCTCAGTTTTATTGTTCAGGAGTACCAGGGCCACCACCTACTCCGCGTTTCCTTCTCATAGTTACACCTGTTCTCTTCTCAATAAATTTATATTTGAGAAGACCATCACTTTCACGATGGGAAACAAGTCCTTTGATCTCCTTAATCTTCTCTTCATCTTGATCGTAAATAACAGTAGTTTTACTATTTAAAATCTTCTTATCAAGAGACTTCTGAAGAAGAGCAAGAAGTTGCATAGATTCAACTTCGGTTAGATTGACACGAGCTGCTTCTTCAGTAACGAAAAGACGAAGACGATTAAGACGAAGACCACGTTCCAATCTATGCCACGGACGTTTATAGGCATCGTTAACACCGCCTTCTAAAATACGATCAAGTTCATCATTACCACTCTTTGTCTTGGTCTCGTCGCCTCCTAAAATACCTCTTTTAATTGTTTTAGAACTCATTTAAATCTGCCTATAACTATATATTAATTGGACTTTAGCCTCCTAATACTATTGAACCATTCATTTATTGATTTTCCTCCAATAGAACTTGTTAACCAACATGAATCTTGATCAAATAAATCATGTTTATTATCATTTATAATAGTTAAAAAAGTACGAACACAAAGACCATCGTTAACGCCATTATATTTCCATTCAGTCAATTCATCAATTGACCTTGATTGTGCTCGGGCTACAAATATATCAGGTGCCTCTTCAACAATATCATAAATTTCAATTCCATTATTTGTAATAGTCTGACGAACATCATTTAGATCAGTGAAACTATCTGTCCAAAGAGTACGACCATCGGCATCACATAGAAGACGAAGACGTACCCAGATTAATGATTTATTATCAAGACATGTGTTTTTAGAATAATCAAGAGAGCCTATACATAAGGTCTTTAATCCAGACATATTTCTAATTGTAATTTCTGCGAACGCGCCTTAGGCTTAATAAAATAGATATAACGACTTTTAGGAGAAGAATGCTTAACAGTCCAGCTGCACTTGGTCTTCCAGTGAGAGCCCCATTTTTACCACCGCCTCAAATGTCTATGAGAAGTCGTCATGAATTATCGACACGTGATGCAATTAATGCAAATCAATATGAACATTGGCAAACAGATGGTGCAGCGGGAATAAATAATCGAAAAGATCCGAATGCAGTTTCGGCTTTTATGGACCAGATGCCCGGTACAGCTCGTACTGATCCAAGATCTTTTCTACAAGCACGCACATATGATGCTGGTGGAGCAGCACTTGCAAATAATCCTTATTTTCAGAAATATGATGTTGCATCTGATCCTCGTAATGTCGCACGTGAGTTACGAGGCGCAGTATTTGAATCACCAGAAGATCGAGGTCTGGCAGAAAGTAATAGAATCTTAGAACGTCAATTCACTTCACAAGTTGTTCCTGCAACGAAGACAAAAGAAACTGTTGAAGATTTAATGGCAGCTCGATCAAGATTAATGCCATTAATGGATGATATGACACGTATTTATCCAAAAACTATTAACTCATGGGGTGCATATAAATGCTCAACTAATCAAAAGTAACAAGAACCTGAATATCATGACGTTGTAAATGCTGAATTGCGGAAGGAATCTGTTTACTACGATGACGGCGTTGAGTGCGATTAGAGCGAGTGCTACCGCTGCTAATAGTATTATCAGTAGCCATTGTGTTGGTTGATGCAATTGTTATCGCGGAAGTGATAGATGCCGTAGACATTGTAGACGCAGTGGATCCAGTGGATGCGTCTGAAGCGATGGAGCTTTGGGTGGAGTTATTACGTTTATTACTACGTGTGGCATCGGCTCGATCGGCTTGAATTTCTTCGTAATGGGTTTGGATATAATCCAGAATTTTAGTTTCAAAAGCCCAACGGAAAAAATTCAATTTACCCACTGTGGTCCTAAAGGGTTCATATCCATTGATTTGAAATACAATACGCTCCCGGCGACAATTAGGATCGAAGAATTGTTTGCTATAAGCTTTTAATTGAGACTTATAACTGACATAGACGAGGAACTCTTGCCCATTGAGTGTATAACCGATGAAGTTTTTACGACAATAATTGGTAACAAACCAGTCAATTAATCTAAGTGATATTTCGGCAGTACCGAGTAAGTATGGCATAATAGTATCGATATCAGTGCGACTATTATAGAATTTTTGGAGAGAATGAATCACTAATTCTGGTTTGCATTCGACGGGACGATCCTCCATACCTTGATTATCAGAGAGAGAGTTCATTATTTTTTGAGTTTTACGCGTTTTATAGTTTTAGGCTGTGTTGTTTTAGTGTATTATTCTTTTCGCATGAATGACCAGATGAGTTCGACACCTCCTCCGGGTTATAATCCTGCTACCAGTTTATTGACCGGTGCGGGAAATGCTGATGTACCTATGATAAAAATGTCAGGAGGTGCTATGCCACCTGATTCGTATGTCGCAGGTGGCTATAAAGATAGTCTTTTACATGATACTAACGCTCCTATAATGGAATTAAAGGGAGGTGGTACAGAGACTGCTGCTCCTAAGGCACCTGTGGCTACTGAAGGTTCTGCTCCTGCGGCTCCTGCACCTGCATCTGCACCTGCTCCTGCGGCTCCTGCACCTGCACCTGCTCCTGCGGCTCCTGCACCTGCACCAGCATCTGCTCCTGCTGAAGATTCTGCCTCTACTAAGGCCAAAGTACCTGCTAAGACGGAGGTAACTGCAGATGAGTCAAAGGAATCAGATGCAGAGGCACCTTCAGCTGATCCACCTGGGGAAGAATTAAGTGAGGCTGATAAATCAAAGATTGTTGAAGCAATCAAAAAATTAAACATAAGTGAAATGGAGTATTCTGAACTTGAAGATCCTGGTATGTCCTTTGCTGATTTCATGAAAGAATTTACTAATTGTTCTTCATTACCTGCAACTGAGCAATCTCAATGTTCAAAAGTGAAAGATATTCTTCGTCAAATCTTCATAAATCGTCTTCGCTCCTACATCGATGAATGCCAAGGCTTTGTTGCAACAGGTAAGGGAACTGACATTGACATGGAGGGAACTGAAGGTGTAGAAGGCGCTGCGGGTGCACCAGGAATATTAGGTCGTCGTGCTGCGGCTGCTCCTACTGCACAGGCTGGTATTAGATTAATTCGTGATCAAGCGACTGGTAAGGTGCGTGCATTCAATCCGCAAACCGATGATGAAAGTGCAGCAATCATAGCTGAAAAGGGTGAATGGATCAGACAAAAAGATGGTTCATTTGTTCCAGCACCTGTAAAGGCACTTGGATCTGATAGTCCAGGTGCACCAGTACCAGGTACTCCTGGTGGTGCACAATATGTCGTAGAACAAAAAGGTTATTATTTACCTGCACGTCAAGGTACACCTGGAGCAATTAAGGTGAAGCCAGGTGATAATTTTAAATCTGCTGCTGGCCAAAAGGGTGCGCCAAAAGGTGCATGGATGTCAACCACCCCTATAAGTCAGGAGGCGAAGGCTTCAGCAGCTGGTTCGCAACCTGTAGAAGAAGTTATTCCTGGATATGGAACAATAGAGCCTACTGGCACTATTGGTCCTGCAGCCGGTGCACAGCGTTATGCTCAAATTAAGACACTATTCGAATTAATTGATGCAATGCCTAATTTCCATACAGCCAAATCAGGATTAATTTTCAAGGATAAGATCCCACAACCTGATATTGATGCATATGAGTATAAGAATTTAGGAGAATTAATTGATGCTGTGGTTGCTATTCTTGAATACAGTTCAACTGAATTACGTAATGATGAAACTAAATATATTTTACAGCAATTCAATATTACTTCTGATTTTAAACCACTCGATCAGGATGTAAAGAAATTAGGAATGGTTAAATCCAAAGGTACATTTGATAAACTATTTGATTTCATTACTGCACACGCTGATGTGATTAGTGGTGGTATTCAGGCAACCCCTAATAGTACTGCAGGTGATGCAATTAAACATTTAGCAACAAGTATTTCTAACTTCAAGGGACTTATTGGAAATATCCCAATTGTAAATCGTATAGTATTGGATGCTCCCAAGATGGTGAATGGTAAACCAGTGATGATTCAGAAAGAGATCTACAATCCTGTAACCAATAAAATGGTTGGTGTGACTGATAGAGAGGGCAGGCCTGTGATGATGGAGGATCGTTCTGAAAAATATGGTCCTATTCGTTCATCTGATCTTGCATCAAGATTGACTGAATCAAAAGATAAATTTACAGAACCGAAATCATTGGCTACATCTTTAAAAGAGAGATTTACCCGTATATTGAATAAGACACCAAAAAACTACATTAGTATTTATTTCCAAAAAGATTATGGCCCAGTAATTGATGATTATGTGTTTACATTATTTGCCTGGCGCACTGATGCTCATCTATTTATTAAGGATGTAACCAAAGCACAAACAGGTTTCTCGGAAGATACAATTAAATCTTTAGTTCAAAGAACAGATGCCACTTTCAATGCTACTGCATTTGATCGTTTGATGCGTCGTCTATTTGAGAAATATGGAACACAGGAATATGATCCTACTAAATATACACCAGATGCCTTTAGTCCTGAGGATATGAAGACATTTATGCTTCAACATACAGAACAAACAGGTGGTGCATCTCCTTATAGTATTTTATATAATCTATTCATTGATCCTGTTTCAAATCCTTTTAGTCCATATGCAGTATTGAATAGAGACAGAATTTCTTTACCTACTGAAGAGGGTCAGACTAACTATGGTAGTAAAGTGTTCGAGAAACTATATATCGCAACAATTGATACAGTTCTTCCAAAATTAGATGCTATTACTGATGGTACTATTAAGGATGCATCTACACTATTTTTAAATGAATTGAAAACCTATATTATTTCACAAAATAGTGAAGTCAAAAAATCTGTGACTAAAGCAAATATTACTGTTGATAATTTATTGAAGCTTGCTAATGTAATTCATGGTGAGTATGTAAATATTCCTGTTGAAGATTTCGAAACAGAATATCAGGCTAAGGTTGAAGAATATAAATCGAAGATAGAAGAGGCGGATGCTTCACAAGATGTAAATGAAAAGGCGAAGTTAAAAGCAAAAGCCGAAGAAGAATTCAAACCTCATCAAATGGCCTATATCGAAAAAGCCGCTACGCGTAATAAATTAGTTACAGATTCAACCAAAAATAATCAAGATGGCATACGTATATGTCTATCATTATTTCCTATTGTTCTGAAAACACAAGGAGGATCTTCTGAAGATAAAAATGGCAGATATAATAAATTTATAAAGTTTTTATATGATAAGATTCAAAACGTAAATTCATATTTCAGACTGTCTGATAATGCAATTGAAGAAGAGGATGAAAAGCGAGGTGATGATACAATTTCTAAAGCACATACTCTTTTGGATCAATTATTAGCGTTAAATGACGCTCAATTAGGGACAGAGATTCTTTACAATGATGATAATAACAATCAATTAAATTTAATTTCTGAATTTTTAAATATGATTCTCAAATCGATGTTACCTTTTAACATAGGTGAAATCAAAAATATCTATCTTGTACGCTTATTCAATAAGATTATGGAAGATATGAGTCTAAATATCGATGATATCAGTAAAATTCCTGCACCTTCTGCAGAAGAGAAGACATTTTATGATTCAATGAAATATTTAAATCAATTATATACTCATTATATAACTGCACCACCAGCAAGTACGTCAGCATTACCTGTTAGTGCATTGAGCGCTGCAAAAACTGCTCCAACAGATGTTACTGATTTAATTACTGCAATAACTGGTAATACAGATGACTACATAAAAGCAATAGCCTTAGAGCCAATGAAATATCAGGGAGCTATTAAAAATACTATCCAATACATAAAGGATAATAAACAAACGAGACTATTTGAAAATGATGTTAACAAATTGGACAGTTTACAAAACCGTCTAACTATGCAGACTTTCTGTGATGCGGTTGAAGAGTCATATAATAACTATAAAGAGGCTTTGGAAAATTCAACTGATCCTAAGGAACCTAAATTCCGTCTGATTCGTGATATTGGAAATTTATGTGAAAATAATACTATTAATACTACATTAACTACATCAGAAACATTTAGAGAATATATTTTCAAGATTCGCAAGTTATTACAACATTTAGAGATTGAAAGATCAGAAATAAATTATATCACAGATTATTTCTATGGCTATGGTTTCAGAGAAATTTTGGAACTCTTTAGTAAATTTAATACCGCTGTCTATACACCACTCAATACTGCTCTCACAACTGCTGCTGCTGCTGCAGGTACAGGACCAGCGCCTACTGTCATCATCTTCACAGCAGAAGATCAAGCAAAATATGATGCAATTAATACTACTGTTATTCCTCCTTTATTAGCAAAAAGTCCTTTGGATTTAAATCAAGACATCAATACTTTCTTTGGAAAAACAGCACCAGCAAAAGACAATGTAAAGTCAACTGTTAAGACCATTGCTCATTTAATGAATCAAGTAAATGATGCGCTTATTGATTCAATTACAAATGATAAATCAATTGCAGATCCTCTGAAAAATGCACTAAAAAATGTAAATAATAAATTTATGGCTATAAAGTCTATATTTTTAATAATCGATGAATATGATATGATTGAATATATAGATAATGTAATTAAATATATTGATGACCACCCCCAAAAGTCTGGAACGCCACTATTAAGTGCTGAGCAGAAGAGTAAAATCAAGAAAACAATTGAAGATAATTTGGATAACGCCTCTATTGGTCAACAAATTAATTTATTAGATACTGCATTTGTCTCATGTCCAGAAATCATAAAACCTGAAAATGCAACGCCTGAACAAGAAAAGACATTTTTGGAAAATAAACAATTATATAATATTACTAATAGTAAATTAAATCAAATTAAAGAATTCTTTAATTATGAAAGTATTAAAAATCTTGTTCTTACACAAGTAAATGTATTATCAACAATGACAGGTGGTAAAAGTAAATTTATCAAAGGTCAAGGTGGTCGTCAAGGTCAAGGTGGTCGTCAAGGTCAAGGTGGTCGCCAAGGCCAAGGTCAAGGTCAAGGTGGTCGCCAAGGCCAAGGTCAAGGTCAAGGTCAAGGTGGTCGCCAAGGCCAAGGTCAAGGTCAAGGTGGTCGCCAAGGTCAAGGTCAAGGTAAAGGTTCTGGCACTCCTCCTCCAACAAAACCTATAGTGAAGGCTGTACAAAAACCTGCAGCAAAACTACGGGTTGAAGAGGTAATTGAAGAAACTGTATCACGTGATACAGAGGGTCCAATTACACCTGGTAATATTCCAACAACATTTAGCGAACGATCAATACCTGTTGATGGACTTAAATTTATTGAAATGCCTATGGACTTTTTACATGGTAAACGTAATACATTAGAACGTGACATTTATATTGAATTAATGATTGGTTTATTGACAAGACTATTAGCAATCTGTTTAGAAAATATAAGTCCTACTGATGCAACAACTGAACAAATAATGGTGTTCTTCTATTTATATAATCAATTTGATGTACATTTACATGCAATTGGAGAAGTTGCAGATAATGGTGAACCGATACATCCATTAGTGAAGGATTTCAAGTTACTATTTACGGATGTATATAAACCAATATTAATGTATAAATACAAAGTCTTCACTGATAAATCAGGTGGTGTTCAAAAAGATCCGAAGAAGGTGGTAACGGATGCAGAATTAGTAACGCAGAGCCAAAAGCGTATTAATTTAATTGCAGGACGATCTATAAAATCTGGTGAATTAACAATATTACCAGTTGCCCGTCCTAAAAAACACCAGTGGTTCGGCGGTGCTGAAGACCAGATATCCGATTTGGATGATGAAATAATTAATGATTATATTGATGAACAAATTGGAGGTGGACTTGCAGATGTTCCAGGTCAATTTGCACATATAATTGGACAAGCATTGAGAGGTCCAGGTGCTAAGAGAGCATTAATAGGAGCAGGTATGGCAGCAGTCAGTTATGCAGCATATAGGGCTATATCATATCTAACAACAAAGACAGGTGTAAATGATGTCATAAATGCAAATCCGATGGCTGCTAATACATATCTTTCTCGATACTATGCCACGGGTGTATTTGGAATTGTTTCTGCCGCAACCTGGGCTGGGTATATACCAACTTTCTTATTTCCATGGGTGGCTGGACCAGCAGTAGCTATTGCTCTTGGTAGTATTATGTCCGAACCATTAATTAATCAAGGCTTCAGTGCTGCTAACAACCCTCAAGCAAATATTGTTTTATCTCAATTTAAGGCCAGAGTTGAAGTTGCAATGACAAATGGTATAATTAAAGGTCTGACTAAATATGTGACAAGTTATCAATTAGAAATGATGAAATTACAACAACGTATGTTTTTAGAAGATGGATTTATTGGTCTAAATGTAGTTCGTAATTACTTAGCTGAATTGAGAAATTATATTTATACAAATAGTGAAATTAATGCAATAATATCGACAAACACTCAATTTATGGATCTTTTACAAAAGGCACCAATTATTAAAGATGTTATAAAGGATCCACGATCAATTAATTTGTCATCATCATTGGAAACTGAAAGTACACTTTTCATTCAAGCAATTACATTTAGTAGGCCTGATATAACTGGTGTAACTATACCAACGGAAACAGATGAAGTTAAGAAATTAAGAAGTCAAATTACAGCAAAAAAAGCAGATAGAGAAGCTAAATTAAAAGCACCAAAACCTAATTTAGATGAAATTGGAAAAATCGAATTAGAACTTAATGAATTAAATTTCAAACTTGCGACTTTAATTGATGAAAACAGTCGTTATAAATTATTAGCTGAATTAGCCGCAAATCTTCAATCTGTTCATAGACAGCTTTTAGCGGCGATTCGTACAATTAGAAGAAGAAATAAAACAGATTTAATCAATAACAAAAATACTATGTTACAATTATTAAAAGCAGATAATCCAATTAGTGATGCAATTGTAACTCAAAATAATAATATCAAGAAATTGGAAGAATCAACAAAACAGATGAATGCAATTGAAAGACATTTATATGTAACTGAGCGAGCTGTATTACAAAAAATAGTTAATATTTTGGTCTCAAAAGCGAAATCTGGACAATTCCCATCTCCTCAAGAAATTCCCAAGAAAGAAAACCCTCATGCTTTTAATAGACCCTCATATTATTATTATGTACGTGATTCAATCCTTTTCCTGAAAAACATTTATAATTTAATGATTGATGGTGAATATGTTACATTAGATCCTAAGGGAAAAAGTGTATGGACATCAATTAAAGAGGGCATTTCTTCTGTTACAAAATGGTTACCATCTGTTGAAATAAAGGTGAATAAAACAACAGTTTGGGGTGCAAAAGAAGTAACAATCAGTAAACCAGCGAAATATCCAACTGAAAATGCTGCTTTTAATGCATTTTATCAAGCTGCAGATGTAAATATCGTTAAAGCAGATAAAGAAGTATTTAATATGATAAAGAATTTTGTTAATAACAATAAAGAGAGATTCAAAAAGTATTTATATTCTCTTAATGGTGAAGGTGAAGTTGATTTGTTACAACAGATAAATCCATTTAAAGTTAAAACTATCGTGACTTTACCAATTGAGTCAGGTAGTTGTAATATGTATATAAATTCTCATGAAAATGTGACAAGAGCTTTATTAATCCTCAACAATTACATTGAATATCATAGAGAAATAAAGGCAAAATTATCAATAATGTTGAATCGTCTTGCATTAGATTACATGAAGGAGCATGAGATCATGGAACAATTCAAGGATAATGTTCTTTTTGCTAAGGCATGTGCATTATTAAAAATAAATAATCTAAAAGATGATGCAATTCAGAATCAGCTATTTGAAACATTTATACAGAGTCCTGAAAAATTCAAAGATTTAATTTATGTTCTTTATAGAGTGGCTACAACTCCAGAAATTCATGCAACACGTGATGCAAAAATAATTGAACAAATCAAAAAGGATGCTGGACAAGGACAAGGCAAACCTGGAGGTAAACCTGGAGGTTCAGAATTTACCAAGGCTTATCTCTTTATGAAGAATTTCTACGATGATCAAGAGGATTATGAAATTCCTGATGAATATAAAACACCATTGGAGCAAAAACTTGGTGCACCGAATCCTCGTTATCGGTTTGAAATGAGCATGTTACCATTTGAAAGACAAATTGCAACCATGGAAAAAGGAAGTGCATTATATAAAGTCTTTGAATCTCATGCATCACAATTAAAATTATTAACTCCTGCTGAATTTATTGCTAATAGACAGGTACTTAATTTGCTATATGATTCAATCGAAGATAGATATAGAGTCTTTACAACTAATGAAAAACGATTAGAGGTTGAGCGGAAAACAGCCAAAGCTCGTGTAGCTGTACCAGAAACACCTAAAGTATCAACTGGCTTAGCTCAGGAATTATATTATTTGTCATCTGTTCTATATGCACATGGTATATGGGCTGAATGGGAATTCCTCGATAATAGTGAAGGTGGAATTGGATCAATGGCTCTTAAACGTCCAGAAAATTATCAGAGTGATCATATTGGTGAAAATAGTGTACCATCAGATGCGCAAAAAACTATTTTGGAAACATTCCATAAAGAAGCCATTGTTAAAGGAACATCCGATGATCCTGTTAATAAACTAATACTCAGTACTGCACCTGGTAAAAATATCGAGAATCTATTAATGAATTATGCAAGTAGAATTGATATTTCTAAGATTGATATTGTTGCACCGGTCTATATGTGGCTTACATCAGGTCAACGTAAATTTGCTGCTAAAAGTGCTATGAATTATATTAGATATCTCAAGTATAATGAATGTATTAATTTATTATTCCGCTTATTAGCAAATTATGAATGTATAGGTATTGATAAAGCTCAGATTGGCAGCGATGATGAGAAAATGTTTATTCCTGAATCAATTGTTAATGCACCATTAAAAGCACGTTCAACATTACATATGAGTAGTCTTGCAATTCGTTACCAAAATCCTGCTACAGATTGTGTTGTTCGTGGATCACCAATCAAAATCTCTAATGAGATTACACGTGCGAAGAATTATAAATTCTTCTTCAATCGTATCTATAGCACCTTACCTCAAGTTCAAATGGGTGTTGTCTCAACAGATGATGCATTAACGGAGATTTTGAAGAAATTCGAAGAGGAAGAACAAGCTAAAATGACTGACATTGATCTTGCCTGGGATCTCTTAAAAGATGCTGAAAGTGCAGTACTTGCAGAAGAAAAGGCTGCAGAAAGTCCTGAATATTCTGGTACGTCACCTACAGCGGAGCAACAAGGAGGGTCTATTAAAGATCTCGTGGCTCGTGCTAACACAAGAGCAATGAGTCGTAAACGTGCATATTTATCGGTAACGCGCAAAAATATCAACCGTAAACATAACAAACATACCAGAAAAAATAAATAAGAAAATCTCCATTTGAGTATTTTTGTCACCAGCTGATCTCGATGATTCCAAATCATCCAGACGGCTAAAAATCTCGTCAAAACGACGTTTCATATCATCCGTCATATTCTGACCTTTAGGTAATAGGCCAGCATATGATCTTTCATGTTGTTGTGTCGATGGAGGCATTAAATCACCTCCTGGCACTGGTAAATGTTCTATAAATGCAGTCGATGCACCTGATGGTGTTAACCGTTTCCATGCATCCACAATTGACGGAATCGGTAATGTAGCACCTGATGCCTTATTTTCTGCTTGCTGGCCGAATGTATGACTAAAATCAGGTTCTAACATAAATTCTTTATCATTTCGAATAGGATTATAATTTCCAGCATTGGCAGCCACTCCAAGACTTCCAAAGTCAGAGAATCCATCAGCATCTGGATCTGCTCCAAAATAGGAAGGTGGTTGTTTACTGGCCGAGCTAATCAATGTCCGTGGTCCTTCAGTTTCTCGTAGCTTAACATGAGCAGCAACAGTTGAAGCAGGAGGACGACGTGCTGTATATGCAGATCTCGGGACTTGTGCAAGCTCCTCTTCCCCTTGTCCATAAGCAGTATCCGCAGTTAAAGGGGCATGTTCCTGCATACCAGTTTCTGGATTATAAGGATTCACTGCATCTGTAAGAGCACCAGAGCCACGCATCGGATCAGGTTCATCTCCAGGTCCAAGAGCAATACGATCAGCATCAAGAAACTTCTGCTGAGGTCCCTTACAACGCCGTGCTCGGCGTCTTTCTTCTCGTCTTTGAGTTGATGAAGATTCTGATCCTCGACAACCAGGTGATCCTGTACCTTGCGCCGGGAACGCATCATCAATAGAGCAATATTCCATCTAAAATTCCGCTATACTATTAATTGATCATAAGGAGGCGCACGGGTTCCAACAAGAAGATATAATTCAAAAATAGATATGGCTAACTGTCCATCAATACGTCTTATAATGGGATCAACCCTAATTGTTTTATTCATAGTTCTATTAATAGATTCTCGAACACCACGTAAAGAGGGTTTTCAAGGTGTACTTGATATGCCGACGGGTGAAGCAGTCTTAAATCCTCCAATTACTGCATCTGAGGCAAATGAAGGATTTAGAAAGGTGCTTGCATATATGGAGAAGAATCCGAAGAATACAAGTGAATTTATGAACTTCCTGAAATCTTCGTTTTTCACTTCTTCAGCACAATTCAATTCATCAGTTAATTTCTCTTCTGTCGCTGAAAACTGGAAAGGAGGAACCTTCAGAGATAAAAGCACTGATGTTTAATTAGAAGTAGCAGAATGGATTTATTCGGCATTAAACTACTGATAGTAATTGTATGTATCAGTCTAATAGTCTTCTCTGGATCAGTACCCCCGGCATTGAAACAACATTTAGATACATGGTATGGGCGGTTCATAGCAATTGTATTAGTCATGATGATGACTGATTTTGCAGGATGGCCTGCTGGTGTTTTAGCGGCCATAACAACATTAGTACTCATACCGGCGACCGTTGAAGAGGGATTTGTGATTGATGAAAAGAAACCTGTAGAAGGACGTGATCGTTGGTTCTCTGAACGCTTAATGGGCGAAACCCCTAATCGTCTTGATAATGATAATGTACTCAGCTTACCAACTAACTAATAATCTACATAAAACCAGATATGGGTTTTTGGGAAGAAGCAATGGCC
>JACCDY010232432.1_pt1 | contig 13396 bp, 17 predicted proteins | sample 7446391 | NCBI WGS metagenome assembly JACCDY01 (sample SAMN15323451, study PRJNA562643) | freshwater metagenome | isolation source: river surface water | place: USA:Blue River Watershed | collected 2017-08-18 | reverse complement strand
TGGCTTCGGGGTTTTGGCCCAAGAGCCAGGCCATGTAACGGCCATCGACCAAGGCGATGCAACGGGCATCGCGCAAAGCGGCATCCATGCGGGCGGAAGAATTCATGTGGGCATCTCGTTTCATATAAGTTCTCGAATCACTGATAAATAAAGGCTATTGACGGCGGTATAAATCTCCGTCAGAACATTGTAACGAGCTCAAAAGAACTAACCCCTATCGGGCGCTTGCATTCAAGATCGCCAAAACTTGGCTCGGGTAGTTCGTTTTGCAAAAATCCTTTTAAAACAACCCCAACAAAGTCAACCCCTATTCAAATCAACAAAAATCAAGGAAGCGGCCACTTACATTAAATCTTAAAAAATCAAACATATCAGGGCCGACTGTGTAATGCATGATTTTGTACCCTGAAAAACCGCCCTTCAGGAAGAATCGACCTACGCCAACACCAAAAACTCATTATTTTGATAAATCTCGATATGCTTGTATTGACTTTTATTAGGCGAGTCGGGACTTGAGCAAAGCATCACTTCCTGAACCTGAATTTAAAACCAAGCGCTCGAGCTCTTTTATTGGCCTCTTGCACCGAGTGGATCAATTCATAAAAGGGCTTGGGCAATATCTTCCCTTTAACATTGAAATCACATAGGTTTACTCCCAAATAGGCTTTATGCAAATTTTTTAATTTGTCAAAGAACTCTTTCGCAGAATTATTTGAATCGAAATGATCTTCCCAATCAAAATCGAAGAAATCTTGTTCTCGCCAATCAATCGGTTCATTCAGCCACCCCTGAAAAACCGCATCAACCCGAACAAAATCTGACTTATCGAGCGAGTTGACCCAGTTTTTCCAGACAAGGTCCCCAGGGTCAGTGATCGACTGTATTTTCATCAACCTCTTTTTTCTTTCAAGACGACTTAATCTCTCCTTTGTGATCAACTCAGACTCGAGTTGGTCAAGATCCTCAAACGCCATATCAGCAAACCGACGCATCAATATCGCAAATGGCTGCGCTTTGGAGATCACAAAGCTTGGGCTGACGGCCTTCCAATGACACTGCGTTCGACGAGGATCATGTCCGTAAAAACCCATCCCAAACCTTGGGAAATGATTCATCACTTCACGTCGAATACTGGGCTGCGTCGTCAGCGTGTCAAAAATCAACCCATCCTCTCTCACCTTAAAGTAATGCGGATTTTTCTTGCTTGGATCCCTACCCACCGAGGACCTGAGTGCGCTGATGGCTGACTCATCTTGCGCCAAAGCTCTGGCAAGTAAATTTCGATCATCAAAGTCCAACATCATTGAATTGGCCCTCAAATAATCTCGCTGATTTTGTGTTCAGTTTTATTGCTATACCCAATCACCTCTGAGCTGTTGCCATTTGGATGATTGAATTTTTGATGAGAGATCACTCTTGTCTGAGTCGCCAAAACCTGTATCTCCCCTATGATTTTGGAGACCTGCCTGTCTAGGCTCGTCTGCTGTCTTTGCAGCATATTCAATCGATCAGTGTCCGGAACAGCAATCCACTGCATCAAGCTCTCAAACTGCGCTCGGTCAGCCTTAGCAGGCAAACTTCTATCAGATCTCTGATCAAATTGCTCGACCGCAATCTGACGAGCTCTGAGGTACATCGCAGACTCGATTTTTTGGGTTCTTCTCAACTTCACCATTGCCACAGCCAATCTCTCGATCTGAATAATCAAGGTCTTTGAGACAGCACCATATTCAATGCATAAATCACGCACCAAAGAATCATATTCATCCTCCTCTTGCTGATCCAGCCAGTAGCTGCAATGAAGACCCGTCTTCAAAGCGTTTTGGGAAGATATTTTTTTACCATGAGGTGTTTGCGGGCCACCTCCCTTTGAAGAGGTTTTTTTCTGACTATCAGCTTTATCCTCATCTTGTGAGATCGACTGGCTTGGGTTCATCTTGTCATCCAATTATTTCAAGATGCAACTTAAAGTGGATAAATTGTCACGATTCATCCACGATTTCCGATTTGCGCAATACGGGTTCGGCTCAGTTGCTTGAGTTCCCGCTCCTGTGCACAAATGTGCGGCCGGAGTCAAACCGCATCAAAATCTCAGGCAATAAAAAACCCGCACTTGGCGGGTGTAGACGCTTGTCGCTCCGGCTTGGTTGCCTTTTAATTGAAGGCCTCATCGCTGGACCACCTTGCCCCGGGGGCAGGTTGGTGCGGGCGTCAACCCGACTCTTGATGTCGGTTTGATTTTGGCTCAAATGATCGTGCGTTGTCAATCAAGATGATTGGCACCTCAGCTCAAAGAGAACCATTCTGTCGTTAATACGCGACGAAGCTCAATACACTTATCGCACCCCGGTAAACAAATCCATTCCACTTGCTGACTTGATCGCAATCAAGATCTGCCTCAGACTTGTGCCAGGAATCAGATAACTGATTGCCACGCCCTGGCTCATCACATGTGAACACTGATAACTGAAGATTGTGTTCGTTGAAACGGTGAACACATTTTTTGTTGAGGGTCGTGGCGTGATTGCGCCGCTCAGACTGCATCCACCTCTGCTGATCGTCATCTGCCCGTTAGCAGCTACGTTCAGATCCATCTGCGTATCCAAATCATAGGCTTTAACGCTTTTGACAGTCCAACTCCCCACGATGTCTGAAATCATCGCATTATTCGAATAACTGTAGGACTGCGCAATTGGGGGAGCTGCGACGAATGAAGCTTGAATCAATTCATGAATGCCGTTTGATGGACTCCAATATCCATTCAGAAAACCGAATTGATTTCGGGAGTAGGAGTTCATCCAAAAGCCTTGGAGCCTTGTGCCAAACGAGCTGCCACCTGAGCCAAGATTTTCAAGTTCGATCGCAGATGTCGAACTCAAAACACCATCGCTCAAATCCCCATTTCCCTGCAATAAGCCCCAGCTCGTAAATCCTGAAGCACTGTCTTGACCATAGATTGCCCAGAACTCTTTGTTTTCTAACACCAAGAGCTTTAAATCTTCTCTAGTTGCTTCTACACCATGAAGCTTTGCTTCATAAAAACCTTGAGGATCGACAAAATCCGTTGAATTGCTGTCACCAACAACCTGCCTAGTGGCCACATAAATCATTCCATCTGTCTTGGCCGTGTTCAAAGCCAAAACCACCAACGCAGTGTTTGATTCTTCATAATAAGCAACCCCACTCATCGAGTCACCCGATCGTGCGCAATCCGAATATGCAAAATTTACGTTATAGATATTCTTTGCACTGGCTCTTGGAGCAATGGTTCCACTGAGAATGCATGATCCATCCTGTCCACGTAATTTACCTGAGGATGAAATCGACAATGTGGATGAATAACTGCTCGTTCCGCTGACGCCTGCGATTGATCCTGAGTAAATTCCTGCAATCTTTGGAATTGCAATTGCATTTTGGTCATATGAATTCAGATATTGCGCGCTAAACGCCCCTTCAGATGTGATGCTCAAAGAACTCTTTGAGATCACGTTTCCAGAAAAGCTCCCCTGAGTTGAGGTGTGGCTAAGCAGGTTGTAACTCACCGAACTGCCAGAAATACTCCCCCCATTTGAGATCACACTTCCTTGAAGAAAGCCTCTCACACCAGCATCACTTGATGAGACAGCCCAAAGCTCTCCGTTTTCTAAAACGACCGCTGTCAGCGAGTGACCATCCGAAGTCACGCCCCTCCATAAACCCTCTGCCGCATTTGTGCCTGAGCCAAGAGAGCCCCCTCCACCACCAGAGCCACAACCCAAAAGAAGAGACAGGGGGACGGTCAGAAGTAGCCCCATCCACCGATTTGAATTCAACATAAACACCCCAAATCTACGTTTTGCGTAGAGAATGATACATTGAAATCTTCGAAAATCGAAGGGTGAGTCTTCAACGCCCTTCCCAACCCTTCAACACATCGGTGTTCGCACGCCGACTCAGACAAACGAGGTTGCGAATGGGAATTGCACAAGACAAGCTGGGCGTCAAAATTGGGCTTGATGAAAGCGTTGCCAGCGCCAGAATGAGCCGCTATGAAACAGCAAGGCATGAGCCCTCAGCTCAGACAGCAAAGGCGATTGCTCAGGCACTGGGCGTCCCACTGGTGTACCTTTACTGTGAAGATGATCGATTGGCGGAGATCATCCTCGCAGCAAGCGAGCTTCCGCAATCGGAGCAAGATCAACTGCTGGAGTCAATTCGCCAAAGGCTAGAAGATCTCAAAAAAAATCCATCATCAAATAGCTAAATTTTTACGCTCGATCCATTGCGCTCGATCCATTGCGCTCGATCCATTCCGCTGGATCAATTCATACCCAGCGAATGGAAAACTCAGAGCACAGAGCACGTCTGGGATTTGGGCTCTGTGCATCCATTCAAAGCGATGAGTCTCAAGAGACCAATTACACCCCCGCCCAAAAGAGCCCTTAGGTGAACGAAAATTTTTGTACGCGTGCGATTTTTTGTCTCATCTTTTGCACATAGCCAGAATGCATTCGATTGGGTCTTAGCGCCCAAATGCTGTACATCTTTGCAAAATCAAACATCGCCTCGCGCAATGACTCATCTGGCAAACGGTTGTACGAGAGTCTCAAATCACAAACTTGCCAGCACCCTAATTCTCGCTGCATACCGATAAAGCTCTTTTGAGGTGGCACCCAGGAAAGCTCAAGTGTTGCAACACGTTTACCAGCACGCCTGATACAAAAAAAGCGGCTCGGCCGGATCGAATTGCACTCATGCCTGAGCTTGTACAAGCAGTTGCCAAGCGCGATGCCCTCTATCCACAGCTGAGCGCTGTCTCGAATGGGCTCAATGCGAAATCCACGCCAATCATGATCATCACAAAAGAAGTCCCAACGGCTTTGGTGAGTGGATGCAATCTTGATCCTCTCTTGCTCTCGAAATGATTTTGCCCTGCTCAGTAGTGCAGCCCAAGTCTGGCGTGAGTTGAGCTCCACCCCCTCTTGGTAAACCCAGTTACAAACCAAAGCCACCTCGGGCAAGCTGGTTGTTTGCTGCCTTTGAGCAATCCTCATCAATATGTAGTCATCCTCTTGAGGAATCCGACATCTCAAATGAAAATATGTCCTTCTCTGGCGCACAAAGTACTCAAGGAGCTCGGGCGCAGGCGCTTTGACAAAGCTGCATTCCGCCAATCGGTTGCAATACTTGACCAAATCATCAAAAGACAGATCTCGATTTCTGATGATCGGGATGAAATGAACTTTTGTTGATCGACACAATATCCTCCAGCCCGCACTGCTAAATGCGTTTTTAATCGCTATCGTTGGATCAGCTTGCGAGCCATCCAAAAAACCGCAATGATTTGCATAGCGCACAAGCCACGAAAGCCTATCGCTGGATGCGCTAGATCCCGCCAAAGAGCCCCTATTTTGTGGAATCCTCATAGAAGCGCCCCTTGATCCAAAAATTCACACCCCATCCGATAAGACTCTGGGTCTAGGAAGTTTGGAGCTAACGCCAACGAGAGTTGAATTGATCTCGTTGGCAATTCAAGCAATCCCAAATAGAGGGCTGATGTGGATAAAAATTTGCGCCGAACAACGCAATCAAATTCAGCATCGTTTTGATGCTCTATGTAGATGACCATCAAGGCCTCCTGTGCTTTAGCCGGATTGCAAAATGCGGGGCCGGCAATCAGAACAAATCCACCCCAGTCTTGATGCGCAAACGCGCCGGTTGACCAAACCGAATCACCAAACAAAAAAACCCGCAATAAGCGGGTTTTCGCTGCAAACCGGCTTATTTGCCCTGAAGGGCCACATCGCTTGACCACCTTGCCCCGGTACAGCAGTACTCCTGGCAGGTTGGCGAGACTTTCGTCTTTCTCTTGATGAATTAATCGTATTTTGGCTGACTTGTCATCATGAAGTCAATAGATGTTTTATTGGCAAAAATTTGATTGCGCCTGAATTGAACGCCGATTACACATTGAGCCTGAGTCACGTTCTGACTCCGCCCAAAGCACCATCATTGCAAGCGACAAATCAGGCTAAATGAAGCTGAAGCGACCTCATTGAAAATCAGATGCATTGAACGTTTTTTGCTCCCAACGCCATGCATGCTCGACGATGGTGGCAATTTCCGGGTATCTGGGTTGCCAACCCAACTGCGTGCGGGCCAAACGTGCGTCCGCGACCAGCCGCGCTGGATCCCCCATTCGCCTGGGCGCGTTCACAACCGCAACAGCACGCCCAGTGACACGCTCGACCGTGTCGATCACCTCTTGCACAGAAAAGCCATTGCCGTTTCCGAGGTTGTAGGCCTGGCTGCCCTCCCCCCGCATCAAGGACTGAAGGGCCAACGCGTGCGCAGCGCACAAATCTTCAATGTGGATGTAGTCTCGGATGCATGTGCCGTCAGGCGTGTCATAGTCGCGCCCAAACACGCTGATGTTCGCCCTGCGCCCAGAGGCCGCCTGCAACACCAGGGGAATCAAATGCGTTTCGGGCTCATGGCGCTCACCCAGCTGCCCTTCAGGGTCGGCACCGGCCGCATTGAAATAGCGAAGGCACACCGACTTCAGGCCATAGGCTTTTTCGTAGTCGCCCAGGATCTGCTCCATCATCCACTTGGTGCGCCCATAGGGGTTGATCGGCAACTGCGGATGGCGCTCATCAATGGGTGAATACTGCGGCTCGCCAAAGGTAGCTGCCGTCGAAGAAAACACCAGACGCTTCACGCCATGCGCGCACATGGCATCGAGCAAGTTCAGCGTATTCACCACGTTGTTCTGGTAGTACTTTGCCGGGTGCTGAACCGACTCTCCCACCTGAATGAAGGATGCGAAATGCATGACCGCATCAAACCCACGGGACAAGAGCTGATCCAGCAGCGCCTGATCAGCCAGGGTCCCCTGCACAAACTCGCCATGAAGCACCGCATCACGGTGGCCACTGGAGAGATCGTCCAGCGTTGTCAGACTGCAGCCTTGGCGGCCCAGCATTTTGACCATGTGCGAGCCGATGTAACCCGCCCCACCGACCACCAGAATTTTGAGAGAAGGCTTGTCTTGCATGGCACTATTGTGCCCGCCCCGTGGCACATCCCCGTCTCAAGACCAAAGGGTTCTTGGCATGCCCGGCGCACTCCTGGCGTTCAAGGCATTCAGGGTCAGGCAAACCAAAGCCAGGATGCGCAAGGCAATCAGGCCGCTCATCCACTGCACGGGGGACTGGCTCAGGTAGGCGTAGGCATTCATGTAGTCCATCCCCAAGGCGGTGAAGGCAATGCCCACATACACCAGCGACACGCGCTCGAAATACCAGCTGCGCAGGTAGCTGAAGAGGTAGAAGGCCGCAATCAGCACGACAAACAGCGCACGGTAGTGCATGTAACGCGCCAGCGCCTCCATGCCGGCGGCATCGTGCTGGAAATTACCCAAGGCCAGGTCCGGGTAGAACAGCAGCTTGATGCATTGCGCAATCACCACTGTCAGCAAAAAGAGGTTTCGGTATTTGAACCATCGATCCGCACGCGACTCGCTGGCCGAGGCCATCAAGGCGCTCAGCTCTTCTTGAGAGAGCAGCGGTTGGGAGGGTGGGGACTTTGGCATGGGCGTGGAGCTTAGACGAATGCTTCACCATGTTATGGCATCAAGGGGGGGAAACTTCAAGTGGTCCTCCCATCGTGCCGAGCGGTCAGAACTTGTTTCATGCGCCTGCGATGGCTTTGGACGCCAATGACGCCAAGTGATCTCTGAGCTGAGTCCCCAATTCAAAAGTGACGTATTGCCCCTGCTCGAAGTCGGCAATGCCGACATGGACCGCTGTGCTCAGTGCCTCCAGGCATGAGGCATCCTCGGCTTCACGTTGCTCCACCATGCGAAGCCCCTCTCGCAAAACTTCGCTGGCGTTTTGATAACGTCCGGTGCGGACAAGCCGCTCCACGACGCATGATGCCAATCACCACAACCTGCAATCAGGTTGCCGCTATGGCAAAACCGCGAAGCCACGGGTCCAAGTGAGCGATATCGAACGTACCGGACTCGAGCATCCCGATCATCTCCGCGTGAATTCGCAGCGGCTCACGTTGCAGCCGCCAGCCGTTGATGCGAAGGAACACATCTGCAGCGGCAAAGGCCATTCGCTTGTTCCCGTCCACAAATGGATGGTTAATGGCCAAGCTCTCTAGCAGTGCCGCAGCTTCGGCCACGATGTCGTCGTAGTAACCCGTTTGAGGGCGAAACAATGCGGCCTCGAGTGCGCCCGGATCACGCACGCCCATTGCGCCCCCATACCGCTTCATGAGCACGGTGTGCATGCCCAACACGTCGGGAACGGTCAGGTATTCATGCTGCCCCATGGCTTATTTGGCCAGCTCACGGTACAAATGATCGAATTCATCCAGACTGGATGCAAACGCGGCCATCACGTGGCGTCGCGGGCTTTCTTTCTGCTGCCGCTCGATGTAGTCACGCAGTGCCTCATCAAGCACTGCTTGAAACTGCCGCCCCTGGCTCTCAGCAATCGTTCTCAGCGCCTGCAGCACTTCCGGGGCAGCTTGCGAGGAAAATTTTTCGCGCGTGGCAGTGGTCATCATCTTTACCGTCATGAAATATCTTGATACTTCATGATATAGCAAGTTGAGGCAGCCTGCCAGCAACGGGTCCGCTAACCGGGTACCCTAATTGTCAGTTAGGTCAAGATAAGAAATTAGCAGACCCCAAGCCTCTTCGCCCCGCCAAACTTAACGATAGACCTCACGACGGTGTCCGATTTCCACCACAAGAATCGTCACCACCTCATCTTTGATGTCACATATGACTCGGACATCACCTACGCGATACCGCCAGTACGAGCCTAACTTCGGGCCAACCAAATTCTTGCCTTGGCTTCGGGGATCTTCCAATCGAGCAACGCGCTCATCCATAAAGTCGAGCACCCGAAGTGCTATCGATTTATCAAGTTTCTTGAGTTGCCTTTGAGAGGTCTCGGTGTACTTAATGACCCAGGTCAAGGGAGTTCCTAACCTCGATTGAATCGAGAACAGCCTCCTGGCCTTTACGCACGCGCTCCATCGTGGCGTCAGCCAAGTAGAAGTCCTCTAAATCATCCAATCCACTCTCGATGAGTTCGCGCAAATAGTAAGACTTTGCGCGACCGGTCAGATGCGCGAGATTGTCAAGACGTTGCTCGATAGTTGGATCTAAGCGGATTGAAACTGTCATAGCACAGCCCTCGGTTTACATGCATTGATTGCAATACATCACATACAACTATCAAGTCGAGATGAAGATTTAGCGGTCGGACTCCCCTCAAAAACTCCCCCGCCCCGTCGTCGCGAGCGAAGCGTGGCGACCTCACCGCAGACCTTAATTTGGCTTCGTTTTGTAAAAACTACAAAACCTCGCCAGCCGCCACCGCCCTCACCCCCTTGACGAGCTGATTGATCGCGCGCTTTTGGTAGCGCTGGCTTGTCTCCAGCCTGTTGCTTGCTGCGCGTGCCTTGCCAAGCAGCGCCTTGTCCTGAAGTTTGAGGAAGTCTTCAATGAATTTGATCTCTTCGGTGCGCTCCTTACCCTTTGGCTTTTTGTTGGAGGTGGTGAAGGTGACCTCCACGCGCTCCTTGTTTTGATGGCTGTGGGACAGCCCAGCGAGTGCCATCCTTTGAGGGCTCAGGGCCCAGGCATGGAATTCTTCATGGAAGTCCTGCCCCCTTTGTGACATCAAAAAGGCTTCGTTGCGCTCGTAGTCGATGATGCGCTTGGCAAGCTCCATGGCCTGCGAGTCGCTGTCACAGTCTGTCCTGACGAGCGCTGCGATGACACGAATTTCTTTGGCAAAAAAATGTTCATTCACCGGCAGGGACAGCGCGTGTTTCGTGGCGTTCGCGGAAGACCTGCGTTTGCCCTCACCAGACTTCGGTCCCGAAGACTTGAGGGCGTTACGCTTGTTCGCGGCCCTTTGCTTGGGGCTGGTCATGACGCCTCGGGGCCCACGACATTGACGTGGGTGAGTTCGACGGCCTGAAGGTCGCGCTTGAGCAATTCGTTTTGAAGCTTGAGCCGCTCTTGCAGGATCGAGCGGTTGACCAGCGCCTCGTAGGACTGCTGCAACTGGGTCAAGGTTTTGATGCGAAGGGCGATCTGTTGGTCAAGCGTCATGAGTTGCTGCCTGCGCTCGCTCATGGCTGTCGCCACCACGCTGGACTGCGTGTGGCCACTCTTTGTCAATTCAGCCTGGAGGGATGGTGAGTTCCAGTTTTCGCTAAAAACAAGCTGTCGTAGGGACAGACGTTTCGTCTCTGTTGTGGCGTAGTTGGTCATCTCCCCCACAATGCCTTCCAAGATGACTGATTGCTTTTGCTTCTCGTAGCGGCGGATCCACCACAGGCACTGGAAGATTTTTTCTGCTAGGTAGACCTGCAGGTGGGTCTTGGCCTGGAGCTCGTCGATGGTGGACTGAAGGCCAGCGTTGTAAGCTTCTTCTGACTCCCCTGGCAGAAGGGCTGGCCTTCGTGACAGGGCACTTTTACTGCTGGCCTACGACTCGATGCGAAGGCGCACCGAGCTAGTCTCAATGCGGGTGCAGGACATGGAGTGGCAGTCCGAGTCTGGTGTATCTGTTTTGCTCAGACGAAGCAAGACGGATCAGTACGGTTCGGGCAAGTGGATTCACCTGAGCACAGAAACAACCTGTGCACTTCACGATTGGCTTGAAGTATCAGGCATTCAGGACGGATTTTTACTCAGAGGGATAGACGCCAAAGAGCGGCTGACAGCGTCATTGAGTGTGGAACGCGTTAGTAAGATTTTTAAGACGATTGCCGCGCGGGCAAAGCTAGATCCGTGCGTTGCGAACGGCATCAGCGGTCACTCCATGCGCGTTGGAGGCGCACAGGACTTGCTAGTCCAAGGGGCTAGTCTGCCGCAGATCATGGTCAAAGGCGGCTGGGTAAAGACGGACACAGTCATGAGATACGTCGAGCGGGTGAGAGCACCTCTAACGCACTCGCCTTGATCGTTCGCGTGCCATGCCTTGATCACACTGCATTAGGGGCATCACGCCTCATAGAAATTCAGCAAAATAAGAATAAACACAGATCAGGCTGTAAAATACGACTCGGCTTATGAAGTCTCGACTCGCACGCTATTTTGTCTCTCTCCCACGTCCGGCCAAGGTGGTCATCGTGGCTGGAGTAGATTTGTTATCTGCACTTGCCTGCGGTTGGGTCTTACTTTGCTTAGACGATCGGTCACTTTTGCTTCCAAGCACAGCCAGTGCTGTCGTATTGGTCACATTCAGTGTGCTGCAAGTCCTTACACTTTGGCTGTCACAAGCCTACCGTACGGTTTCACGCTTCATGGGTCTGAGCTCCCTGGCAAAAAGCGTTCAGTACCTGGTCTTCGTGTTTGCGGTGCAGGCCATCGCTGTCGTCGTTTTACAGCCTGCACAAGTTCCTCTGAGCTTTGGTTTGGAACAGCCAGCGCTTTTTCTTGCTGCGTTTTTGACATCACGCTTTTTGGCTGCACGTTTTTTAGGACTGGCTGAAAAACGAAATACAGTGCTCAACGAAGATCCGGCCAAGGCGATCATTTATGGTGCAGGCGAAGCCGGACGTGAACTGGCCATGGGGCTCACCAATGCAAAGAGCTTTCGTGTCGTAGCATTTGTGGATGAGGACCCTGGCTTGGAAGGCGCGGTCATTCAAAGCTTATCGGTCCACTCACCAGCAGCACTCCAGAACCTGATTCAATCGCGTCAGGTAGGACATGTGTTGTTGGCCATGCCATCGGTGACTCGGACTCGTCGCGCTGAAATTGTCAAAGGACTGGCTGGTCTAGGCGCGAAGGTCATGACACTTCCGTCACTCAGTGATTTGGCCCAGGGCCGCGTGAGCGTACGAGACCTGCGGGAGGTGGACATCGAAGACTTGCTAGGCCGAGACACCACTAAACCCAATGAAATCTTGCTCAACAAGGACACGCGCGGCAAAGTTGTTCTCGTCACAGGGGCTGGTGGCTCCATTGGCTCAGAAATTTGCCGACAGGTATTGCAGCGAAAACCCTCAAAGCTTATCTTGGTCGAAATTAGCGAACCGTCGCTCTACTTGATCGACATCGAACTACAAGAAATGGGATCCAGCGCAGAGATTATTCCAGCGCTTTGCAGCGTGCAAGACATGGATGCTCTCACACGGGTCATGATGACGCATCAGCCTGACACGGTTTACCATGCTGCCGCCTACAAGCATGTGCCCTTGGTTGAAGCCAATCAAAGCGCCGGAGTTCTTAACAACATTCAGGGAACATGGAATGCGGCACAAGCCTCAATTGCTGCAGGCGTCTCAAAGTTCACATTGATCAGCACCGACAAAGCAGTTCGCCCCACCAACGTCATGGGGGCAACCAAACGCGTGGCTGAAATGATTCTTCAAGCGCTTGCAGATGCACCCGCGAACTGCAGAGGCTCGACACAATTCAGCATGGTCCGATTTGGAAATGTCTTAGGCTCCAGTGGATCCGTTGTTCCACGCTTCAAGCAACAAATTGAAGCCGGTGGCCCAATTACATTAACTCACAAGGAAATCACACGATATTTCATGACTATCCCAGAAGCCACTGAATTGGTTCTTCAGGCCGGTGCGATGGGCGGTGCAGGAGAGGTATTTGTTCTTGATATGGGCGAACCCGTCAAGATCATTGACCTGGCCTATCGGATGGTTGAGTTGTCTGGGCTCAGCGTCATAGATGATGAAAATCCTGATGGCGATATTGCCATCGAAGTGACAGGACTGAGGCCCGGTGAGAAATTATTTGAAGAGTTATTGATAGGAAACAATCCGCAGAATACATCCCATCCTGGAATATTTATGGCTAGGGATGCGTCTTTACAGTTAGATCAATTGATGCCGAAGCTAGACATTTTGATCCATGCTGCTAAAGCAAATAACGTAAATGCCCTGCGCCTAGCTTTAGAGGAATTGGTTCACGGATACCAACCAGAACTTAGGGATTCTTCATCATAAATCCCCATATCGGGCTGTTGAAACTTAATGGCCCAGGCCAAGGGATATCCTCACCTCTTCCGAACTCAGTATGAATCGCCCCGGGTTTCAAGGAGGCTGCACCAACGGAAAGCTTCTGGGGCAGGCTGAAAACAGCCAGTGTCCACGGTCACAAATTCGCAACCCGTGAGCAGGTCAGACAGGCAGTGATTGACTGGATGGCCTTCTACAATCACCGTAGGATGCATTCGACGCTGGGTTACCTCAGTCCGATGCAATACGAACAACGCTGGTATGAGGCACTGTAATGACCCAGCGGAATCTGCTCAGGTCAAGCTGCTAATTTAAACATTTCAAATGCCTGATTCGGGGTCTTCATCTTCAGCGCCTGATGAGGGCGTTGTTGGTTATAGAACCCAATCCAGTCCGC
>JACCDY011082831.1_pt1 | contig 13408 bp, 12 predicted proteins | sample 7446391 | NCBI WGS metagenome assembly JACCDY01 (sample SAMN15323451, study PRJNA562643) | freshwater metagenome | isolation source: river surface water | place: USA:Blue River Watershed | collected 2017-08-18 | reverse complement strand
GCTTCCAAGAAGCTAGCATTATCAACCATATAGGATTCCACGCCTTGATTCTGAGCAACTTCACGTAATCGATTAGAGTTTGAGCTATTAGGTGACCCAACAACAATCACCAAATCGCAATCTTTCGCCAAAACTTTTACGGCATCTTGCCTATTTTGAGTGGCATAACAAATAGAATCGCTTTTGGGCGCACTAATTTCAGGAAATCTTTTCTTTAATGCCGAAACAATACTCGCCGCATCATCAATAGACAGTGTGGTTTGAGTGACATAAGCCAATTTAGCTGCGTCTTTTACATGAAGCGTTGCAACATCTTCAGGAGTTTCCACCAAATACATGCCACCATCTGACTGTCCCATCGTGCCCTCAACTTCGGGGTGCCCTTTATGGCCTATCATGACAATTTCTTTACCTGCAGCACGCATTTTTTCAACTTCAATATGCACCTTAGTTACTAAAGGGCAAGTTGCATCAAACACGCGCAATCCCATTTTTTCGGCTTCAGCACGAACTTCCTTAGAAACACCATGAGCACTAAATATCACAGTATTACCTTGAGGCACATCACTCAGTTCATCAATAAAAATCGCGCCTTTATTTTTAAGCTCATCCACAACAAATTTGTTATGCACTACTTCATGTCGCACATAAATTGGTGCGCCAAACTTTTCTAAAGCCTGCTCAACAATAATAATTGCCCGATCTACGCCGGCACAAAAACCTCGTGGATTTGCAAGTAAGATATCCATATAGAAGGCCTTGAGGGGATTAACGTGCTGAACTAGACTCTAGCGGCATCTCAACACGAAGTACGCTATGTTCAACAATTTCAACTGTCGGCAGCTTTAACTTCATATCATGTGCTTTGCAATAATCAAGAATTGCTGAATACGTTTTACCGTATGCGAATAAAGGATGTGCTTTAACACTTGCAACCAACACTTTTTGCTTCGGCAATTTAGCCACTTGCAAGGGCGGAAGCACTTGATCTCGCTGATCAATGATAAAACCAGTTCGTGCCATTAATTCTTTATAAGAGGTATTGCGTGGATCGCTCATCACTAAAGTAATTGCTGCGCCTGACTCAAGACCTTGCTTCTTAAGCTCAAACTGCACCTCAGCTTGTTTGCTGCTTAGTTTTGAGTAAGGTCCTTGTGCCTCCAAATATGCATAGGTGTAGTCTGTAGATTCCTCTACTCCTAAATTCGCGCTAGAGAACAATCCCCACCACCACATGACTGCCAAAACTGGCACAACAAAAAAGATAAAGAAATAAGGTAATTGTTTTTTCAAGTGTTAACTTTCTGCAGAATTAAGAAGTTATAAAATTGCTTGCTCTAAAAGATACCACAACCTTTACATGCTTGCACTTATTCAGTCGACGCTTATATTGCTATAATGTTACTTTACTTAAATCAGGCGTTCCTAAGAATGCCCTCATTTTTATGACAACGAATAAAAATACAGCCACTTTGCTGGTAACTTGTCCTGACCAAAAAGGGATCGTTGCCGCTATTGCTGATTTTTTGCTTCAACATGATGCAAACATTCTTCATGCTGACCAACATCAAGACTCAGAGAACAATCTATTCTTAATGCGCGTCGAATGGGATCTGACTGGTTCAAAAATCAACGCTGAGAATTTTTCTGAACACTTCGCACCAATTGCGACGCGTTTCAAAATGGAATATCAACTTAAGCTTGCACAAAAACGTCAACGCTTAGCGATTATGGTTTCGCAATATGATCATTGCTTAGCAGATTTATTACATCGTCACCAAAGTGGTGAGCTGGCGTGCGATATCGCCATGATTATCAGCAACCATTTAGATACAGCACGCTTAGCTGAATTTTATGGCATTCCGTTCCATCACATTGTCGTCACTAAAGAAAATAAAGCTGAAGCTGAAGCAAAACAATTTGCTTTGTTTGATGCGCATGAAGTTGATCTAATTGTGCTAGCACGTTACATGCAAATACTGTCCCCAGAATTTGTAAAGCGCTACCCACAACGCATCATCAATATTCACCACTCGTTCTTACCAGCTTTCATTGGCGCAAGACCTTATCACCGCGCTTTTGAACGTGGCGTTAAATTAATTGGCGCTACGAGTCATTACGTGACTGAAGTGTTAGATGAAGGCCCGATCATTGAACAAGATATTGATAGGATTTCACACCGCGATCAGGTTGAAGATTTAATTCAAAAAGGCCGTGATTTAGAACGTATCGTTTTATCACGTGCCGTGCGTTGGCATGTTGAAAATCGCATCCTGTTATATGCAAACAAAACTGTCATTTTTGATTAAGTTTCATCAATAAAAAAGCCGCTTAATAAAGCGGCTTTTTTATTATCTATTACTTTTAAAACTGACTCATGCCAGGAATCCAAGTGGTGCCAGCAAGTGGAACTTTTGCCATAGCAGAAGCTTCAATAGTTAGTGCAACCAAATCTTCAGGCTCTAAATTATGTAAATGTGATTTACCACAAGCCCGTGCAATCACCTGCGCTTCCATCGTCATCACCGTCAGATAATTAGCCAATCGATGACCAGCTTTAACTGGATCCAAACGCTTCATCAACTCAGGATCTTGCGTCGTAATTCCAGCAGGATCTCGACCTTCATGCCAATCATCATAAGCGCCAGCTGTTGTACCCAATTTATTGTACTCAGCCTCGAGTTCAGGATCATTATCACCAATTGCAATTAGAGCAGCTGTACCGATTGCTACAGCATCCGCTCCAAGCGCCAAAGCTTTGGCAACATCTGCCCCATTTCTGATGCCTCCAGATACGATCAATTGGACTTTACGATGCATCCCTAAGTCTTGAAGTGATTGAACCGCAGGACGAATGGCGGCAAGGATAGGAATGCCTACATGCTCAATAAACACTTCTTGTGTAGCTGCTGTTCCGCCTTGCATCCCATCCAAGACAATCACATCAGCGCCGGCTTTTACTGCAAGTGCCACATCAAAATAAGGACGTGTTGCGCCAATCTTTACATAAATCGGTTTTTCCCAGTCAGTAATTTCCCGAATTTCTGCAATTTTAATTTCGAGATCATCTGGTCCTGTCCAGTCTGGATGGCGGCATGCAGAACGTTGATCAATACCCTCTGGCAAACAACGCATTTTTGCAACACGCGCACTAATTTTCTGACCAAGCAACATACCTCCACCACCTGGCTTTGCCCCTTGACCGACCACCAATTCAATTGCATCAGCTTTACGCAGGTCATCGGGATTCATACCATAACGTGAAGGTAGATATTGATACACCAAAGTTTTAGATTGTCCGCGCTCTTCTGGTGTCATACCACCATCACCAGTTGTAGTAGAGGTTCCGACGGCTCCTGCACCGCGCCCTAAAGCTTCTTTCGCTGGAGCCGAAAGAGCGCCAAAACTCATACCGGCAATTGTCACTGGGGTTTTCAAATGAATTGGTTTTTTCGCAAATCGTGTACCAAGCCATACGTCCGTGCCACACTTTTCACGGTAACCTTCCAATGGATAACGACTCATGGACGCGCCTAGAAACAACAAGTCATCAAAATGTGGTAAAGCGCGTTTTGCTCCACCGCCACGAATATCATAAATACCAGTTGCCGCAGCACGGCGAATTTGCGAATTAGTCAATTTGTCAAAAGTTGCAGATTGGTGTGGTTCTGTTTGCGGGATTTTGTTAGGCGTATCGCTCATTCTAATAAGCTCCTGATTTAGCTACATTGAAGTGGTATAAAGTACGTGCCGAGCCATAAAGCTTAAAGCTATCTGGATCAATGTCAGCGTGGCCTGATTTCACCAATAAATCGCTTAATATTTTTCGATCATCATCACCCATAGTTTTAACCTCACAATCAGCACCTAAACTTTTCACTTCGCCACGAACAAACAAACGTGCTTCATAAATAGAATCACCCAGACCTTCTCCTGCATCACCTAATATCACCATATTGCCTGCCTGCGCCATGAACGCTGAAAAGCTACCAACCGAACCACCAACAACAATGTCAGCTCCCTTAAGTGAAATTCCACAGCGCAATCCTGCGTCACCATCAATAATTAATAAGCCCCCATTTGCCGTTGCGCCTGCAGCATTCGAAGCGAATCCTTTTACATGAACACGACCTGACATCATATTTTCACCAACACCAGTACCTGCACTGCCTTCAATCGTGACGTCAGCAATTTGATTCATTCCTGCAGCATAATATCCAGCATGCCCTTGAATCGTCACTTTGACTTCAGACTTCAATCCAACAGCAATATTGTGGGCACCATTTGGGTTAGTAATTTGAACATGCTTACCATTTAATAAACTAGCATCACTATGCAAAAATTGATTAATCTCACGCAAAGTTGTTTGCGCCATATCGTATTTTAAACTTTCCATACGTACATCTCCTTTGGTGATGGTTCGAACACTTTTGCATTTTTGATATCAGGCAAATGTGCTAGGGAACGAAATTCAGATGCAATTGCAACGTAATCATCGTGCTCAGCAACAACCGCTGGCTTGCATGCAAATGGATCTCGCACAAGCGCCAATTGATCTTTAGTTCCCATTAATAAAGTATAAAAACCATCCAACTCTTCAAAACCATGTTCTAAAGCAGTTTGCAAATCATCCCCCTCACGCATGCGCCACTCAAGAAAACGGCAAGCAGCTTCAGTGTCATTATCTGTTTCAAAACTAATGCCTTCGTACTGTAATTTACGACGTAAACTTGGCGCATTAGAAAGTGAGCCGTTATGCACTAAGCACCAATCCTGACCTGCAGTAAAAGGGTGCGCATGCGCCGGCGTAATTGCTGATTCCGTTGCCATGCGAGTATGCCCGACTAAATGACTGCCACTTAACTGACTAAAGTCATAACGTGCAGCTACTTCTGCAGGGGTCCCCACATCTTTATAGATATCCATTAACTGACCAACTGCTAACAAATGAACTTGAGGATAATGTTCCTTCAACCAAATCTTTACAGTACTAGGATCAAGGTGGGTGGTTAACACAGCATGATTAGCTTTCTGTGAAAAATTCACCACTTTGCTACCTAAATGCGTCAAAAAATCATGCGACAATTTAGGCCAATTAAAATCAGCTTCGCTGGTATATAAACTAAACTTACGCTCATCATTTCCGACTGCTTGGCCAAAAATTGCTAACCCTGCAGAGTCTGGTCCACGTTCAGTCATACCAATAAGCATCGGTAACATTAGCTCGCCAATGTTGGCACGCATTTTCTGATTTTTAACTAACAACCCTACAATTCCACACATGACCCACTCCTCTTTCATTACATTAAATTTTAGAAAAACTCGACATAGCGGTTAATTTCCCAATCTGAAACATGGCGCATATACTCCACCCATTCCATGTCTTTTAAGTTGATAAATTCTTCAGATAGACCATTACCCAATGCATCACGTATGACACTATCTTCTTCAAATGCGCGGATCGCCTCGTTTAAGTTTTGCGGCAAAATGCCAATCCCATGTTGTTTTAGTTCAGCAGGTGAATAGTTATATAAGTTATCTGCGTTCCCCTTACCCGGATCCAACTCACGTTTAACTCCATCAAGACCTGCAGCAATCACTGCAGCTGTAGTGAGATAAGGGTTGGAAGCCCCATCGGGCAAACGCAACTCTAATCGCCCATAAGGGATACGAACCATCGTAGAGCGGTTGTTATTACCGTAAGAAATATAAGCAGGTGCCCATGTAGCACCCGTTAAAGAACGTCCAACAACAAGACGCTTATATGAGTTAACAGTTGGTGCTGCCAATGCAGTTAATGCTGGCGCATGCGCCAAGATTCCGCCCATAAAATGATAGGCAAGTTTAGATAAACCATGGCCTGTTTTATCACTATCATCATGGAACAAACTCTTTTTCCCATCTCCAATCGACATGTGCATATGCATGCCATTACCGGGACGATTGCTAAAAGGCTTGGGCATAAATGAACAAATCATGCCCATCTGATTAGCAATTTCACTCGCAGCCATTTTGAACATGATGTAATCATCAGCGCTCTTTAAACAATCTGCATAGGTATAGTTAATTTCAAACTGACCATTTGCATCCTCATGGTCGATTTGATAAACATCCAACCCAGCAGAAATTAAAGATTCTGTAAGCTTTTCTAAAAATACTGACTGACGTGTAATTCCTTTATAGTCGTAACAAGGTTTTTGCAAAGTATCAGTTTCATCAAAAGGATGAATACGACCATGCTCGTCCATTTTCAAAAGTGAGAACTCAGGCTCTAATCCAGTATATAAAGTCCAGCCTTTTTGATCTAGTTGCTCAATTTGTTTCTTGAGCACAACGCGAGCATCATGTCCGTAAGGCTTACCTTCAACGTGCCCGTCACAAATAATACGAGCATACCCAGGCTGCCATGGGATTAAAGACAAAGTAGAGATATCCCCAACTGCCATATAGTCGGGGCCGTTTGGGGCGATTCCCATTCCCCATATCGCACCACCAGCAAATCCCGCACCTGTTGTGAGTATGCTTTCCAGATGTGCTGCTGGCACAGATTTCACTTTAGCGACGCCATGAATATCAACGAACTGGGCCAAAATATATTTGACATGATTATCTGCTAAGAACTTTTTTGCTTCCGCCAACGATTTCATTCACGTTCCCCTAAAAACAAGTTCATTATTGAAAATGACAATTAAAACCAACTGCGCCGCCTCCCAGCTCCTGCGCAATTTCATACAAGGTTTTCCACATGTAAATGCCATAAGTCCCATCACACCAAATTCGATAAACTTGTTTGTCATTTAATGATTGACGAATAAGAGTTGCTGAAACACCAGCGATTTGTGTCATGACAACTTGTTGATCAGCAAGCATAGAATCACGCAAATCCAAAACACAAACTTCTGAGAGTAAATTCAACACCTCACTTCCACTCAAAACCAAAGCAGCATCAGCACGTGCAACTTGATAAGCACCTACAATTTCGGCCTGATTGAAAGCGAACAACTTTTGGCAAAAATTGCTATTGAATTGATCTTCAATTAAAAACTCACTATTTCCCAATCTCAGTACAACTATCCCCTGAGGATCTACCACCCATGAATTGAATTGGGAGGGGACAGACAAGCCTTGTGAAAGCAACCAAGCTTCTGCAGAAGGGCCTTTAATTCCAAAGCGAGGCAAACAACTCAAGTCTGTTAACCCCAATATTTTTTTGTATTTCATCTCATTTTTTTGATTAGGAAATGACAATGCCGTTTGTGTTCCCTGATACTCACCAATCTCTGGAGACAAATTTTTTTGTGCTAATAAAATTGGGCTATGTTTAGTAGATAAAATGTTCATTTTTAGCCTTTATGTTCCTCAAAAAATGGCGCATTCACCACAGTAGCTTCAACATGACGGCCATCATCTGTACGAATTTCAAACAAGTGTCCAACCACTGCTTGGTGAGGAAATACGTAAGCCATACCAATAATGCGTTGAAGTGTTGGACTAAAACTAATACTTGTTACCCGTCCTGCAATCTCGCCAGACTCAATCACCAAATTACAATCTTGTGGCATCTGTCCCTTGTAATCTTTAGGCAATACAAAACAAACTAATTTTTTGCTTAAGGGTTTTTTGGCGATAATCGCCAGACTTCGTTTGCCGATAAAAAATGGTTTGTCCATCGCAATAGCTGCTTCAACGCCAAGTTCGAACGGATTGGTTAAACCATCAGTGTCGTGCCCTGGTAATGGATGCCCCAACTCCAGCCGAAGTAAACGTTGGGTTTCTGTGCCGAATGGGCGTAAACCTTCGGGCTCGCCAACCTCTAATAAGAGCTGCCAAACATTTAATGCATGCGCAACCGGCACTGTGATTTCATATGACTGTTTTGAAACAAAGCCGGAGCGAACGATATTGACCGGCACTTTATTAATGAAAGTTTGCTTAACCAATCCAATTGAAAACGCTGCTTCAGAAAAATCCAACGTCACCAATTTACTCAACACTTTTGTCGCTAATGGTCCAGCAACGTTAATAACACCGTAAGCCCCAGTAACGTTAACCAGGACTACATCTAATTTCCAGATCTGCATCCAGCGTTGCATTTCACGATAAACAGCTGCTGCATTCGATGTACTCACCGTTACAAAAAACTTCTCATCTGTTAATCGAGTTGCAATACCGTCATCAACCACAACACCCAACTCATCTAACAACAAGACATAACGAGATTTACCTACTTTTTGATCAACATATCGACCCGTATAAAAACGCTCTAAAAACAGACCTGCATCAGGGCCGCAAACCTCAATTTTTCCTAACGTACCTCCATCGATCATACCTACGCCATTGCGAACAACGGCAGCTTCTTGCTGGACGGCTTCTAATTTGCTCAATCCCGACTTTTGATAATAAGCAGGACGGGACCAAGCACCAACATCAACAAACTCTGCACTCGCTTCCTGATGCCAAGCATGGATGGAAGTGAGACGATGAGGATGAAAACTTCTTCCGCCAAGATGTCCCATCGGGGTTGGATGAAAAAAAGGACGTGCTGTAGTTGATCCAATTTTCTCAATTGGCAGTTGACGAATTCTTGCCAATAATCGTATGGCATTCATATTGGAATGCTTACCCTGGCTAGGCCCCATTCCAACAGTAGTAAAGCGCTTCATTAATTCAATATTATCGAAACCCTCTTTTGCAGCATTAATAAAATCTTTAATTTGAATGTCTTCATCAAAATCGACAAAATTCTTACCCTTAGGATGATGGACGAACGGATAAGGGTGGCTTGGTGGCGTTCCTTGATGCGAATCAACACTTATATTATTTGTTGGTTTACCTAAGAAACTTGCTGCCTCATTTGCTGCACGCTGCCCATCTTGAATACGTGCTTGTAATCCATAAACACCATTCACTCTTCCGGCCGCATAAACACCTTTAGGCAATCGTTTAGGGACGAACTGTTCAATCAAATTGTCATAACGCACACTCATTCCTGATTGATAGAGCAAAGCTGCAGCAGGCGCCCAACCTGCACTCATTACAACACCATCACACTCTAATTTGATTGCTGCAGATAAATCTGTTTCAGCTGTTCTATCGTTGAATGGACAAATACGAACTGAAGCAACCCCTAGTTTATTTTTAACAGGAATCGCCTCATAAATGGAATAACCCATGTAGAGTTTGACACCAAATCTTTTAAGTTTTTCGAGAATCTCATGCGCACCAGATTGAGCGCGCATGTCTACCACAGCTTTAACTACAACCCCATTCTCTAGCAAATCCATAGCTACTCGATAGCCGTAATCATTGGCAGTAAGAACTACGCCTTCGTTGAAAGGTTTTACAGCGTAACGATTGATCAAACGCTGAGCAGCGGAACCCAACATCACACCAGGTAAATCGTTATTATGAAAAACAGGCGGCTGTTCAAAAACACCTGTTGCAGCAATAACTGTTTTTGCTCGGACCTTAACAATCCCATCTAAAGTCACTACAGGCAGCATGTGGTCCGCATAATAGCCAGCAACATAAGCGCCAAGATAAGTTTTAATATTGCTTGTAGCGCTAACTTTAGCTGATAACTCTGCTAACAATTTAAGCGAGCCGTCCTCTCCAGCATGATCATAAGTAAGACTACCTCCCAGCACGGGATTTTCATCAACTAAAATTACTTCAAGGCCTTTTTCTGCAGCCGCAATCGCAGCTGACAAGCCTGAAACTCCTGCGCCAATTACAAGAACTTCACAATAGTCATTAAGCTTGCGTTTAGTAATGCGCGGATAACTAAAATTAACCTCACCCAATCCCGCTGCTTTACGTATAATTTTTTCCCAAAATGGGAACAAACTTGCTGGCTTGTGAAACGCTTTATAGTAAAAACCAACTGGTAGCAATGGAGATAGTGAATCAATATATTGACGCTTATCTTTTATAACACCACCTTGTGTGTTAACTACGCTCAAATCCATACCGTACTTAAGCTTTACAACATCAGCTCGAATATTGGTATCTTCGCCATCTGTCAGCAGCACATTGACATCATGATTAGCAAAACTTAATACACCTCTGGCGCGATGATACTTAAAGCTTCGGCCCAAAACTTTTACGCCTAAACCAAGAAGCGCACTAGTAATCGTATCGCCTTCGAATCCTTTATATGTCTGACCTTCAAAAGAGAACTGAACTTCTTTATTACGATTGATTAACTCACCTTTTTTTCTAGGCAATCTCATACTCATTTCGATTGCTCCTCTGTCATTTTCTTTCCTGGCTGATTGAGCAAATACGTCTCTAAAACCTCATCTGTTAGCGTATTACGTTTAGCAATAAACCAAGTACCACTTGCCGAGTGATACCACCATTCTTTCTTTACGCCAGGCGCATTATCTCGATAGTGGACGTAGGCAGCCCATTCCAAATCACTAGATGCATCTGGGTTAGGCATCTCTCTATATTCCCCTCCAAAAATAAATTCACTTATTGGTCGAGTGCCGTTAATCGGACATTTCAAAAGTTTCATTTTTATTTCGCCTCTACTATTTAGGTATTTGCTTCAAGCTAACTTAATGGCCAACTGAAGCAGCCCCTTTTTCACCAGTGAGTTCATATTCTTCAAACCTTGACAATCGGAATGAATGAATCAATTCATGCGGCTTATCATTGGCCATCGTATAAGCCATCGTTTTCCCACTGATTGGCGTTGCTTTAAACCCCCAAGTGCCCCAACCTGCATCTAGATAAAATCCTTCAATAGGGGTTGTCCCCATGATCGGAGCAAAATCAGGGGTGATGTCAGCCATACCGGCCCACTGCCGAACAATTTTGACGTTTGATAAAAATGGAAACATATCAACAATGTGAGAAGTAAGACCCTCTACAAAATCAAATGTGGAGCGAGTTGAATGTAATTCATATGGATCTAGCGATGACCCCATGACCAGCTCGCCACGTGAAGACTGGCTCACATATACATGCAAACTTCCAGAGACTAGAATGGTGTCTAGCCAAGGCTTCATCGGTTCACTTACACAAGCTTGCAAGGGATGGATCACAATTGGAGTTTTTAAATCGACCATTTTGCAAACACGTGGTGTAAATCCAGCAACAGCTGATAAAACTTTCCCCGTTTTTATATAGCCTCTACTCGTATGCACACCTTGAACTTGGCCATCTTTTACATCAATTCCTTGCACTTCAGTATTTTGAAAAATCTCGACACCCATGCTGTCTGCACCTCGTGCATAACCCCAAGCAACACCATCATGTCGTGCAATTGAACCAGGCTCGTGAAATAAAGCACCCTGAATTGGCGCTTTCCCGCTACAACTTAAATCCATTTGAGGGCAAGCTTTCGCAATTTCATCGGTTCCTACCACTCTACTTTTAACGCCTACATGCTTGTTCACTTCTGCACGCCAGCGCATAGTACGCATAGCAGACTCACTATGCGCTAAAGTAAAGTGACCACGATTAGAGTAGAACAAATTGATATCTAGTTCTGTTGATAGTCCTTCAAATAGCTTAACGCTGGCATCATAAAAATTGACCCCATCAGGTGTTAAGTAATTAGAACGAACAATCGTTGTATTGCGACCTGTATTACCGCCTCCAATATAACCTCGCTCTAAAACTGCAACGTTGGTAATACCATGATCTTTAGCCAAATAATAAGCTGCAGCCAAGCCATGGCCACCCCCACCAATAATGACAGCATCATAAGAAGCTTTAGGCGTTTGACAGTCTCGAAAAAATCGAGGCTCTTTATATTCGCCACCAAGTGCGTATTTGAGTAGCTGATATGCCATTCACTATCCCCAGTATTTAGTTGATTCACGCTCGAAATAAAATTAATTTTAATTAACTTTATTTCCTTTTATGAAACTTATAGCTTCATTACAACAAATCAGCAGCGCCTGGTCAAGAAAATTGTGAAACTTTTTTAATTTTTATGAAACTTTTAAGAGTGATGAGAATTTATGCAGTAAAATCTTAGAAATAACTAAAAAATTTGACAGGAGAGAGGCCAAAATGGGATTTAAAAATAATAATGTGGCAAACATTCATCCAGCAGCTTCACAAAATAAAGCACTAGATCGTTTTTTAGGACAAACAATCCATCATCTACGCACTCAAAATGGACTCACGCTTGCAGAGGTCTCACAAAAGGCGGGTATCAGTCGAGGCATGTTAAGTAAAATTGAAAATGGTCTGTCATCTACAAGTCTAGAAACGTTGGAGCAACTAGCTAACGCACTCGGGGTGACTTTGTCGCGCCTCTTTCAGGGATACAATCTGCCAAGAGGGTCAGCTCAGTTTGTCAAAAAAGGGCAGGGAATGGAGGTTGTTAGACGTGGAACACGCAGTGGTCACACCTATCAACTTCTTGCCTACGATCAAGGCCCGCAAAAGCTTTTTGAACCGTTTTTAATCACCTTAGAAGACCCAGGCGAAGAATTTCAAAGCTTTGAACATGCAGGCACTGAGTTTATTCATATGCTAGAAGGAAAAATGGAATATCGCGTCGGTGATGAAGTATTCACTTTGGAGCCTGGTGATTCGCTGACATTCAGAGGAGAAGTTCCACACCGCCCAGAAAAACATGTCGACACTCCTATTCGATTTTTGGCCACCATTCATTACGATGCACCTTCCTTAGACTTAGACGAATAAATATGCGCTTAAAATACAAAATTGAAAATGCAGTCACTGAAGACATTCCAACACTCATTAATTTACTGGGGACACTTTTCGGTATAGAGGCTGACTTTCAAGCGGATATAGTGAAGCAAGAAAAAGGGTTAGCCTTACTGATTAGCAAGCCCGAAAATGGCGTGATAAAAATTGCTAAAAATCAACAAGGCTTGATAATAGGAATGGTCAGCGCTCAATTAGTAATTTCTACCGCGCAAGGCAGCCCTTCGGCATGGGTTGAGGACATGGTGATTGAAGAAGCTTACAGAGGTGAGGGGGTCGGCAAAGCGCTTTTAGATGAGGCTTTGGTTTGGGCTAAAAACAAAGGCGCAACAAGAGCACAACTTCTTGTTGATATAGAAAATACATCTGCACTTGGTTACTACAGGCATCTTGGTTGGGAGGCCACGCAACTACAAGCCCGTAAAATTTTTCTTTAGAGCACTCGTTCTAAAGAAAACAAGTCAGCTATTTTTTCACGTTGGCGAATTTCAAAGTACTGGTCACCATCCACCATCACTTCAGCAGCACGTGGGCGCGTATTATAATTAGAACTCATACTCATACCATAAGCACCTGCAGATAATATGCCGAGCAGATCATCTTGTTGTAAAGATAATTGACGATCATGTCCTAAAAAGTCACCACTTTCACAAACAGGTCCTACCACTTCATAAACGTGGGTAGGATTCTGCGATGGCTTTACAGCAACGATGTC
>JACCDY010062995.1_pt1 | contig 13412 bp, 12 predicted proteins | sample 7446391 | NCBI WGS metagenome assembly JACCDY01 (sample SAMN15323451, study PRJNA562643) | freshwater metagenome | isolation source: river surface water | place: USA:Blue River Watershed | collected 2017-08-18 | reverse complement strand
CGAAACCGTAAAACGAAATGTGCAAGACGAACATGTCGACTGAAGACACGATCAAGCGAATCAGCAATAAGTTAGATGATTGGAACGAACAGATCGGTGGTAAGCTGGACCTGGTGATGCGTGGTGTGCAAAGGCTAACGAAAGAGAATGAAGAGCTTAAGAAACGCGCCCTCGAAGACGCAGAAGAAATCAAAGCAAGCAAGAGACAAAAGAAAGAAGAAGACGACGACTACATCATCGTAATCGTTCTGTCGCCCCAGTCCCACGACATCTTTTCCATGGGACCCGACATGCATCAATGCGACCAAGAGGATATCGAGACCAAAGTCGAGTGTTACATGATCCCGGTCAGTGATCTGGGCAAGCCCGGGACTCCGTTCGTGCATTGCACCGAAGTACAACACGTCCGCGACAACTTCTACACTGTTGGTGATACGGGTCGATATCGTGTCTATGATGCTCTGAATACCCATCCACGGTCTGTACTGGACTTGTCTCGCGGGCGACACCAACTCGTGTTTATTTGACTTTGAATACAATCACTTTTTCGAAACCGAAACCAAAATGTCGTCTCTCGAGGAACGCATTGCGAAACAGTTGATGGACATGAAACAGGGTATCGAACGAACCAAGGAGCTACTAGAACAAACCAAGCGCGTGCATGAAGACGGCATGCAACTGATAAAGAAGCACGAGCTCGAGGTCAAAGAAGAGGAAGAAGCCAGGAACAAGAAGCAGAAGAAGGAAGAGGACGACGACGAGAAGTACATTATCGTCTGTCAACATTTGCCGCAACCCCATGACTACATCGAAGATGAGTATGGCGGGTGTGAAAACATGGATATGGAGGTTCGGGTCAGGTGTTACAAGATCCCTTTCAGTGACCTGGGCAAAGAGGGAACCCCATTTGCTTCGTGTAAGTCCATTGACGGGTTATGCCACGAGTTCAATGGCATGAGTGGAACGGAACCCTATCGCGTGTATCTCGATTATCAGGGCGTGACGCCGTATACAACCTTTGAATTATCTCCAGCTCGATACCGCATCGTGTTTATTTAGATTTCGACGACAGACTAGCCAAGAGTTTCTGTAACTCGGCTGGAGACAATGAGCATAATAAAGCATCTTTATCCTCTGCAGACAGAGACTTGACGCGTTCCTTGTTCACGACTTCACGCGGCACGGGTTTGAGCTCGCCGATGCCGATACAGAAGCTGGCAATGTGTTGCAGTACCGCGTAGACCTCCTTCTTGTGGTCAGGAAATGCCGCCCCCATCTTCTTGACAAACTCGGTCGGGTCCTGGGTCGATGCCAGAGTCTTGATGATGGTCTCCACGACATTGGGTACGGTAGAAGCAGAAGAAGAATCGAGATCATGGAGAACAGCAAACAGCGGCGTCGCGACATTGAGTTTTTGCTTCAAGTGGGCAGTGGGCGATGATGATGATACGGCTTGTTTCTTGGCAGCAGGAGATTCGGGAGTAGGTTCAGGAGCACGTTTTTTAGGCACAGGAGCATCACCAATGGTGGCGTACTCCATATCATCGTTTGTCAGGGTTGGGTCGCTCATTTTCGCGTTTCGTGAAGAAAGTGAAAAAGTGAACACGCCGGCCGGACCGCTGTCGTGTTTTGGACGAAAACGAAAAACCAAAACCAAACGAGATATGTCTCCTTTTTGTTCTCGTCACTTTTACGACGACGATGAATTTGTCGCCAAGACGAACTCATTCCGCCATCGAAATTCAATCTCAAGTGGCCATGGATATTTTCGAAGCATGGAGTCAAGTCCGCGAGTACATGGATCACGAAGCAGGCAAGCTGAGACGTCTCGCCAAGATCACGCCTGTCAAGCCTCCCGTGGACGTGTCCTGGACTTCTCGACCATCGAACGGAAAGCGCAAGGAGCCCGAGGTTGAGGTCGAGGACGACGATGATGACGACGACGAGGAGGAGGAGGAAGAAGAAGAGCCCGAGGAGAAAAAGAAGACGAAGAAGAAGTCTGCATCGTCAAAGAAGAAGAAGAAGAAAAAGGTCGATGGGCCGAAACGTCTCACGGCTCACAATGTGTTCATGAGCCAGTTCATGGCCGATCCCGAGAAGAAGCGGTCCAAGGAAGAAAAGTCGTTCCATGCCGCATCTACCATGTGGAATTCGATCAAGAACGATAAGGCCAAGGTGGCTGTGTATGACGAGATTGCCAAGAAGATGAACGCCGAGGCGCTCGAGAAATGGACCGAAGCCAAGAAAGAGCCTGCTGTGCCCGTGGCGACGACGGCAACGGCAACGGCGGTGATAGCTGCGCCTCCACCACCGGCCTCGTCCGCCTCGTCCTCGGAATCGTCTTCGTCTGGAGAAGAAGAGTCGGAACAAGAGGAAGAAGCCAAGCCGACGACGAGACGTGCCATGCAAATCGTGGATGATGAGGCTTCCGACTAATTAGATGGAAAAGAGTGCTTTATTGAGATACACATGCCCGTCTGTGCCATTGGCACCGGGTGACAAGTACGTGGTGGAATTGACATCGAGGGTTAAGCCCGATCGTCCGCCGTATCCTTTGCTTGTAATAAACGTCAATTCACTACTCTGTTGAAACGTGTGTACTACAACCAGTCCACCGCCACCGCCGTTGCCGCCATAGCCTCCTATCTCAACGAGTATGCCGTTGCCACCCGGGACAGAGATCGTGCCGTTACCGAGCAAGGAAGGAGTGGCCAGGTACAAAAAGCCACCGGATTCACCTCCAGGACCGCCACAAAAGACCCAGTCGTTGGCTTGACAAAACGTCAGATTGTAATAGGCTTCCCATAACGAATCACCTCCACCAGCCGCGCCGCCTCCCGCAACAAACGCCTGGCCCGCTACACCCGAGGTCACAAAATGAGCCGGCATCTGTAGATAATAGTCCCATTCGACACATCGCGTAACCGCCTCGGAATGATTGCCTGTGCCGAACCCGTCTCTCGTCGTACATCCTTCTGCCGACACCGAGGGTGCAAACCCGGACTGGTGGCCCGTGTATCCACCCAAGCCGGCACGATACCCAGGAGCCGTATTGGTATTGGCCGGGACTTCGATCGAGCCCCAGACCTGGATCTCGCGCTGGGCGTAGATGGGGTATCCCATAGGGTTCAATAATCGTCCCGAGGCAGTGATGTTGAGCACGACGGCATGCAACGCCCGATACAGAGTCGCGGTGGTCTCGATCGTGATCGAGCCGTCACTTCCATCTCCGAAAACCCAGTCTTGGCGTACAATCGTGGGTCCCGTCGGCCCCATGGGTCCCTGCGACCCTTGAAAGCCACGCGGTCCGCCGTTTCCATCGGGTCCAGCCGGGCCCGTATCTCCCGTCGGCGAGATCCCGCGCGGGCCAGGTCCTCCTGTAGGCCCTATCGGTCCCTGAGCGCCATCGGGTCCAGTCAACCCCTGTGTCCCCAAAGGGCCCTGAGGCCCATCCGGCCCAGTGGGGCCATAGGCCGAAGACGAGTATGGTCCCTACAACAAACAAACGGGGTTAGCTTAGGTGGGCAGAGCAGTTGGCTGTATACCAATGGACACCGGTTCGAGTCCGGTACCCCGGCCCCTCCCCCTTTTTCGTCTGTACCTGGGCCCCATCCGGTCCAGTCAAGCCGATATCCCCAGTCACACCCGGTGGCCCGATCCCGACCCAGTCTGTTCCGTTCGCGCCTATGGCCCCAGTGGGTCCAGCCGGCGAAATGAGGCCGTCACGTCCCTTATGGCCCTGCGTCCCATTCGGGCCTTGTCCACCTTGTGGCCCCTGCACCCCGACAACGCCATCCAACCCCGGCGGGCCTTTCGAGCCCTGTGGCCCCGCGACTCCACGTCCGCCCTGTGACCCATCGGCCCCGATCTGGAAGCTATCATGAATCTGGATCCGACGTCCATTGACCAAATCTGTGTACGCAGAGACCACGGTGTCGCGCTGTGAGTAATAAAACGCGTACACACCCACTCCAGTCGCGACTGCCAAAGCCAACAACACCAAGACCGAAGCGAATTGACTCACAATCATTTTTCCCTCACTTCCATCCCAGATCGAAACATAATGAATCAACAAGAGTGGTTGCAAGAGCTCGAGAACGAGCTGTTCTCGCCTCGTCCGTTTATCGAACGAGCCGCGTTTCCGTCCCGGCCCGCCATCGAGCTCCAATACCGTCCACCCCCACCTCCGCCGCCGCCGTTGCCACCGCCACCGCCTTTGCCCTTGACACCACCCGAGCCCGAGGTAGAAGAACGAATCTCGTACCCCGGTCAGTACGAGACACTCGAGGCGGTTCTGGGCTCCAAGATCCGACGTGAAGTCGTTCTACACACAGCGCCCTACCAGGATGCACGAGAAACCATGCGAGGCTGGATCCACAAAGAGAAACGCATCTGGAGTTTGATCGTCAATTACATGCCGGGTGGGGACGACACGGGTGCGATCAAACGCACGGTCCAGAATGAGATGAAACTATGCAATGCGTTGCTCGAATACCGAGACGGCGTGCTATGGATCCCGATCGAGAGCAAGAAACGCATAACGGGCTTTGAACCGGGAGTGCGCGATGCGGCCATGAACCAGGTCGGTAATCACCTGATCCAGACCATTCGAAACGCGTCCAAGGCCAGCACGGCGTTTCGTGACCAACTCGCGGGCTTCGACTTCACTCGATGGCGCGGGGCTGAACAAGGCCTCATTCGTGACTTTTTCATCTTTCAGAAAGAACCCGCCTCGAAACTCGCGTTGCAATACATGGACGAATGGGCCTCGAAGAGCGAATGGGCCATGTCCGATGACCGTCGTATGGCCCAGATGCGTCTCGTCGATTCGGTCAAGGCCTTGGCGTGTCGTCCGAACCTTGACCTTGATGTAAAAGAAGAAGAAGAATGGGTCGAGACGACGGGATCGTGTCCTCGGTCTCGTCGACCTCGAGTCCTGTACCATCACGACTGACGCCGGATTGGATCCGACGTCTATGTCCGGCCACGTGATTTGTACCGGCCACTTGGACAGAGGCAAGGAAAGGTGGCTTCCCCCCCAAAAAAACGATTTGAGCAGCCTAGTTTCCTGACGGGTGATTCGGTGTGTTTCTTATTAGAAAGAATGATCAGAAATGATTTCGTATTTGAAATGAGCAGCCTAGTTTTCTGACGGTGAGATCACATTAGTGTGTGCGTGATCAAAAGAGATACAAATTTGAGCAGCCTAGTTTCCTGACGGAATATTCATGCATCCGTAGTATACAAGCATGATCAAGCTTGATTTCTGCTGTCAGGAAAGTAGGCTGCTCAAATCGTTTTTTTGGGGGAAGCCAGGGTTTTGCCTGCGGACCAAAGGTCCGGCAGAAACTTAGTGGCCGGACATCCCCGAGAGCGCCGTACGACAGATTTGCACGTGCACCTCGAGACGTAGGTGAGTGCGAGTCTGATTTCAAGCAAATGGATCTATTTTACGAGACTACACACTCGACCCACAGGCCAGGGACCGAGACTCGTCAAACGTCGAGGTACAAGGGACAAAGCCCGGCGTAAAGACGGGTTCTTCCATCCAGTAGTAATGGTTGTTGGGTGAGACCCAGAAGGGTCCCACCTTGGTCAGATTGTACTGGAGTGTGGTTAGGCCCGGGTCGCTATACGACTCGTGGAAGAGGGCCGACTCGTTAAAGGTGGCCGTGATGATGGCGCCCTGGCGATTGCGTACATTGATGGGCGTGGTGGCCTTGATGGATGTTACGTTACACCCATCGATCTGCCAGCTCTTGGTGATGTTCATCTGGCTAAACTTGTACTGCGTGGTGTTTTGCGTATCCCCGGGCTTGCAAAAGATGAGACGCAAGTACCAGTAGTTGAAGTTGGCCTTGATGGTGTAGTTACGACCCAGCGACGACATTTGCGTGCGGATGTTGGCGTTGGTCTGGTGCATGTCGTAGTACGTCATGTCGGCCATGGTGCAGCTATCGAGCGTGTTGTTGGTACAGTTGGCATTGGTGAAGATGGTCTTGACATCACCCACATCGGCACCCGCGTCCGTCAAGTCCTCGACCAATTGCACGGCCATGAGCTTGAGGTTCAGCGTGGTGTAATTGGTGCCTGCACCCAGGTAGTTGGAGTTGTTGGTTCGGAACAGACGGAACTCGACACGGGCATAGGCTTGGGCATTGGGAGACGGGATCACGTTGGTCGTGGCCAAGCACACCACGATGACGATGCCGATAAACAAGCTCGTCAAGCCCAAGAATCCGAACCAGCCGCAGTTCTTGACTGGGCTCGGTAAGCAACTTTCTCCGGCATGGATCAGCTTTTCGCCCCATCCCTCGTCCTGGGGGCGCATACGTCGTGTCCCGTAATACGTCGGCATTTCTTTGTTTCGCTTGATTTCGTCTCCATGACGCAGATCACGGAAGCAAAATGTACATAGAGGCCAAAGTATGTACTTTTTCGCATCCTCGCTTGATTCGTCCCGGTACGAATCATGGTCGATTGCGCGAGCCTCGGTGTGATGCCGATGACGTCTGTCCAGGAACAACGCGGACAGCAAAATGTCGTGGCGCGAATCAAGGCGATCGTACTGGACTTTTTGGGCTCGGAAGGAGGTTACATTGGCCAAGTCGGTCTACTCAATGGATGCAAAATGCGGTTCGTCGCTCCATCGTCCGTCGACGTCACTGCGCTGCAAGACAAGATCAAGCGCGAGGCACACGGCGCTCACGTCAGGATCGAGACGTATCGTGCTGCCGTGGGAGCTTCGGTCCACGAACACCAACTACATGTCACTATTGACTACGACTCCATGTTTGGCTCGTACATGTCACGGTATTCATTGCGTCAATTGTTGATCATCTTTTTTTTATTTGGCTCGGCACTCAGTCTGGCCGCCTATCTGTTCGTCGTTGATCCACGATACGTGTCGCGATTCTCGTGGCACTGAACTAAAAGTCCTCATCATCCTCTTCGGACGAGGACGTATCAAACTGTACATGTTGCCGTGTGTAGCTTGTCGTGGGTTTAGACAATAAACTCGACCGTTCGTTATCCGAAGACTCGACTGCAATCTTGATATGATCCGTACTCGCGGCTGTTTTCGCGACCGGGGCTGGGGTCGCTGCCGCGGTGGCTGGTTTGATGGGTGGAGAAGGTTTGAGCTGGGACAGATCCACTTTCGGCTTGGGAGGAGGTGCCGGTGGGGTCTCCTTCGTTTTATCATCGTCCTTCTTCGAGGAAGCCAACTTCTTGAGCCGTTTCCGGTTCCGATAGCAGAAATAACACGCGATCACTCCAATGCACATGAAAAGAATGTACGAGATCAATGTACCCACGGCCGACGCAATGCCGAACCCAGACCCCAAAAAGCTCCAAAAGCCTTCCGAGGCCTTTTTGCCCACTTCGTAAATCTTCTTCGCAATGTCCGTAACGAGGTCAATACCGTCCTCGCCCACATTGACAATTCCGTTGGCAGCGTCCTCGAGTGCATCGCCCAGTCCATTCAGCAAATCGTTAAAGAACCCACCCCTGTGTCGAAGTGCGTACGACACATTACTAGCAAACGCGATCAGAGAATTACTAAAGTTAGCCGTTGCGGCCACGAGCTGGTCTTGCCAAAACTGGGAGTTGGACAGCGATTCGTTAAGCAGTCTGAGCACATCTGTCACATTGACGATGCGTCCACTGAAATTAAACAAGGCTCCCTCGAAGTTAGCGATGATGGCGTTCAATTCGGCCCGGTTTTCCGCGACCTTATCCCAGTACTCCTGGGTGACAGCAGTAAGATTAAATGCTTCTCGCAATGTATCGTTCAGTAGTCGTTCGGCTGTAATGTTGGAGATGTTACGCAGTTGTGCCAATAGAGCGCTGTAATTGAGATAGACCTCGTTGGGGATATTGACACTGACCGACTGCATGGCGGCATAGTTAGTGACGACGAGATTGGCCAGGAACTCCAGTAGACTGCGGTCGGTCTTGTACAAGTTCAGGGCCGTGATGTCGACCTCGATGGCTGATCGTTCATTGACATATCGAGTGTCGGGCACGGCGCGTAGTTCGATCAAATTGGTACGATCCACCGTGACGTTCAAGCCCGTGATATTGGCACACCCCGTTAGTTCCGAGCCGATGTACCGCGAGACCGTCAGGGCCACTTGACCCGAGCCCGTCGCACAGGCGGGTACCAGATGCTCGTACGTCTTACCCGATCCGATATTGATATCCAAAAACGAACGCGTACAATCACCCGTCTCCACCACCGCCACTCGTATGGATTGACCCGTGGGGTTAAACAAATGGACTTGGACCCATGAGCCCGACATGGGGTCGATCGAGACCACGGGACATTCCGAGAACTGGTTGGCAACGACCTGGCCCTCCGGGACGATGACCGTGACCAGATACGTCGCACTATACGGCTCAGCTACCAGAGCACTGCCATTCAAATAAAAGAAGAAATTGTCTTTGCGAGTGCACCACGAACCCTCGCCTGACTTGGAGGTGCCGTTGCAAAAGTTGGACGAGACGTTGCGCTTAAAGTACTCGGGCATGGTATTACCGAACCGATGATCGAACGCAATGCCGTTGATCGAGCGCCAGTAGGTCAAGTTATTGCACGTCTCGCAAGGAACCATGGGGTAGGTCGGCTTGCCGAGCCGAGACTGGGCAGTGGGCGTTAGACTGAGTTCATTCTCGGGGATGTCGTAGACCGAGGTCGTCGACACGGGGTTGCCAGCCACACGCATCTCGGCCTCGAGGATAAAGTTGGTGGGAGTAGCCACCAGGACATCACTCGTCGTTAAGACCGTGGTACCGTTGACGGCCACGGAAACAGACGTGTTGACGACAGGATTGATGTAACGATACACGGGCAACCAGTCCGTCGAATAAGCCATGTAGTAGGCGGTCCAGCACGACATGTCCACGTCGCCTCGTCGCACAAAGGGCTCTTCAATCACGGTCAAGTTATTTGGAATCAAACCGTCGAGGTAATGGCTGTAAACGTCCTTTTTGCGCATAGCCTCGCCATATCCGAGCTCCCAGAAATAAAAGATGGACCACACGTAGTTCGCTGTGGACTGAAACACCACCGTCGTAATCATGCTACACACGGTATTATCCTGGGCCATGTAATGAGACATGGCGAAGACCGTGGACGAAATCACAGCGTATGTGTTGGTCAAAATTGGCTCGTTGGTGCACTTGGCTCCCAAGTAGTTGAGTAAGTCTTCGCCGTCGTAAAACGTCTGATTCGCATCGTACGTGACCGAGGACGCGCAGTACGTTGAGTTCAGGACCAGGAACCGAGTGTCGTTCACCAGTGACGATTCGACCATGCTTTGGTTGGAAGTGCAGTAGGAGCTTTGGACCGTAACCCAGCAACTGCAATCACCAATCAGACTCTTGTTGCATCCGATCGGACCCATGTTATCCAACAACGACCGCCATGTCATAAAGTCGTCGGGGCGTGCCAGGACAGTCGTGATGTCGCATTCCAGCACGAACATGGACGCCCTTAGGTAATAATTCCCTCCATTGGTCCAGCCGTAATGTGTACGCACCGAGTCCATCAGCACCGAGCGATAAAAGCCCAAGTCTTCGGCTGGTTGTCGACCCAGGTCGCTGAGGAACGGGGTGTAGGTACCTTCGTTGGCCAGATCGTACAGCGATAGTTGCGCTAGACGCGTCAAGCCGCGCATGATTTGCAGTTTGATAATAGCTTCGCGCACCGAGCCCGTGAGTCGATTGACCGTGGTCGTCAGACTCCGAAAACGAGCGTCTGCATTGGTCATGCGTTCAATCAACGCCTCTCGCACCGACCAAAGTGACGAGTTGATGTTGATTAGTCCGGTCTTGGTAAAATTCATGGCGTATTGCAGTGACTGGTTTTGAGCCCCTGTCAAACTCGCCACTGCATTAGCCAAGTCGTTCACCGACGTGTCCATGTCGTGCATCCGCTGTCTCGTGTCGGCGATCTCGTTGTCGATGGCGACCGCGGACTCGTTGTAAATTTTTCGGTATTGCTCGAGAGTGTCTTCTGTGTTCTTGAATCCTCGGAGCGTGTCGTTAAAGAGTGTCTGAGAGTCCTGGTAGGCCAGAGTCAGATTCGTGACAACGCCCGTGATGTTGGACTGCCACAACTTGGTTTCTTGGACGGACTTGTTCAGGGTGTCTACCCAGTTAGCTGTTTTGGCACTGAGATCATCAAGCGCCGCTTGACTAACTCCACCTCCACGACTTCCGGCGAGCTCGGCACCCAGAAAGCCACCGGCAATACCACCCGCGAATCCGATCAAGGCAATCGCAGATCGAAATCCAAAGCCCAGAATACGCGATACGTGGGGTCGATGCAGTGAAATATGCCGACTTGGGTGGATATCCTGATTCTCCATGGGTCGTAACAGACGTCCATTGACTCGATACCGTTGTTTAAAGGTAAAGTGATCCGAGTGCGGTTCGGGTTGTCGCGGCTGCATTTTCAGTGACCAGTGATGGTCCGGATTGTGGCTTTGTAACGACAGACCGCCATTGCCCCACGAATCGAACGTACCACCCTCTGTGTGGTTCACTTCAGGCACAGGCGAGTCGTAGCGGAAAAAATCACGCGACATGCAGTACTCCATCGACTGCAGCCGGCCGTCCCGCGGGATGTAGGCCTGGGGGGACGTACCTCCCAAATACGTGATGCGGGGTGAAGAGCAGTTGATGATGACGTACGAAGTGACGTTGGTCACCGAATTGGTAATGGTCAAATTGACCGGCGTTCCGAAATCCGACCGTGAGCATTGGACGGTAAGAGTCTTGTTTTGGTACAGTTTGCCATCTTGAGCAATCAAGTTCAAACGCTCGGAAACAATCGTGGCTGCCTCTGCGACACACACAAACAATAGCAATAGCAAAATGAGCCTCATCGTGCGTGCGTCGTTCATCTCGAACCATGTTCTGACTCATATGTATTCGGATGGTGATGTCGAGCTTCGATGGCAGCAACGGTGGAGGATGTTCGCCGTGACGTATCCCGGTCAGTGCGATGCACCGGAACCGATGGATGCCAAGCCCACGTTTGAGCCCGAGGTACATGATGGCGACGAGGTCTTTGGCGAATATTGGTTGCAGAATCAAATGTATCCCCCGGGCCGCGTGGAACGTGAACCCGCACTAGACAAGATCCAGGGCCAGATTGCCGAGATCCGTGAACGTCATGCCAAACTCAAAGGGGAAGATGAGTACGAAGCCGTACGGTGGCATTTTCGAGTCACCATGTTTCCTGATCGACCTCCCGGGGATGAACAGTTGGACGATGCGTATTACACAACGCTGTTGGCCTACATCGCCAATGGCAAGTGGCTGGGTGCCTTACGTAACGACAATAAGGAACGGCGCCAGAAGAAGATTGACGTCTACGCCACACGAATCATCAACCACATGTCGCTGATCGATACCATTGTCGTGTATCGCACCCAGCTGTCCGAGGAACGCCAATGGCAACTGCTGACCGAACTCAGGCGGGACATGAACCCGAGCCAGCCCGACTACAAAGCGTCGTACGCCGTGTTGTTGTGCAAGGCGTACTTGATTGCGTATCATTACCACGACGATGAATTCCTCACCAAGTCCGTCCAACGACACGTTCGGTCTGTCCTAAGACCGACGTCTGATAATTCATCGAGTCCCTCGCCTACACCGGTTTCGCCCATGAATGTGACGATTCCAACACCACTCGATCGTCTGCGCGAGTTTGATGACTTGGCTGATCCGTCAGAATGCTCGGTCTCGTCCTCCTTTTCTGCCTTGGCTCTACAGTAAACTGTGTGACTTGGATCGAGCCTAGACACAATCAAACGTATACACGAGACAACTTAACTCTCGCATTCAATGCCACTGAATCCGATAATAGTACCTTGACGTTTGAATGGTCACCCGGCATTCGATTTTCGCTCACGATCGTTCCATCAAACCAGACGTATAACTATTCACTGGATCCGACTGACTTGGGCTGGATCGCCAACGTCTCCTTCTTGCCTTCCAACAACTACACAGGTGCAAACAATGCAACCTTTCAAGTCGTGACGGAATGCTCCTCACCCACACTGAATTTGACCAACGAGTGTCGTACCTGTTGGTCGGGCTTTGAGAATTACCAGGAACCGCCGTGTACGATATGCCAGGACGACTTGTTTGGCGCGTATTGTAACATCTCGGCCGTCGAGTGTTCGTTAGCAAGATGTAACGATGGACACGGGACGTGTATTGGACGTCTCGAAGGATGTAGCTGCGACAATGACCATTTCATGGCCAATTGTTCCTTGAACGCCACGACATGTGCCTCGCAAATCTGCCACGGCAACGGAATGTGTGATCCGACCATTCTCAACACGGACGAACCCAGCTGCATATGCTCGAATGCAGGCTTCAGCAGCTCGCGTGGATGTAACGCGTGTATCGGCAATTACAATATCAGCACCAATTGTACCGTGTGTCAGGTCGACTATTTCGGCCCCAATTGTCTGTTGAATGCGACCGAGTGTGCGATTGGTCGATGCTGGCATGGTGGAAATTGTAGCGACCAGTACGATTCGTGTACATGCCCTTTTGCCTGGGGAGGCTCGCCGAACTGCAATACCGCGATATGCACGGGCCTAACTGCCGCACCCAGCAGTGACGGGTTACGGTGTACATGTGCCTATCCGAACCATTTGGATTTCAGTAACAATACCGTGTGTGTATTGGTATGTCATCCGACCCAAGGCGTCTGGTACGAACAAACCAGTGAGTGTCGGTGCTTGCCGGGCTACACGGGTCGAAAGTGTACCGAAAGGGCCTCGTCTTGGCTCGAAAACGGAGGCGTCATTGCTGCGATTGTACTGGGCTCGTTGGCGGGTCTGGGCCTGGTTCTTTGGGCAGGACTGGAACTGGGTCGGTACCTGATTGCATATCAGTCGAACCACTTGCACGATCTTTAAGGATATCATACAGATGGAACTCGACCTCTTCGTCCTCTCTGTCGATACGCTTGCGCTTCTTCTTGTTCTTCTCCGCCATGCCTCGATAGTATCGCCAGATCGTTTTACGACGATCGGCGTCTGATTCGATCTCGTCGAAACACTCGGGAACCATGGACTCGAATTCCTCTTCCTTGTATTCGGGATCACGATACTCTTCATGGCGCATGATGCCGTCCCGACAGACGATGCACTTGTCCTTGCCTGGACACTCGACTCCGACCGTGCGACCCCCTTTTTGGATGCGTAGGATATGGCGTCCGTCTCCAGCCTTGGCACCTTGAACCAGGGTATACCCCAGTCGGTTGCATTCGATCAAGAGATCCGTATCGATTTGCTCGTCGATATGGTCTTCTGCTTGGTCGCGCATACTCTCGAGTTTATCTCGTTCTTTATCGAGATAGCGCAAGACTTGGTACCGATGCCACT
>JACCDY010707188.1_pt1 | contig 13414 bp, 11 predicted proteins | sample 7446391 | NCBI WGS metagenome assembly JACCDY01 (sample SAMN15323451, study PRJNA562643) | freshwater metagenome | isolation source: river surface water | place: USA:Blue River Watershed | collected 2017-08-18 | reverse complement strand
GGGGCGCTTGCTGACCCGCAGCGCCGCGGTATTGGAGTTGCTGCACTTGCTTGGCTGGCCATGGCGGGTGTTCATGGTGCTGGTCTGGGTGCCGGAAGGCATCCGCGATGCTGCCTATGACTGGGTGGCCCGGCACCGGCATCAATGGTTTGGTCCGGATGATGCTTGTGAGTTGCCGGATCAATTGATGCGCAAACAGCTGCGGGACTGATGACGTCTGCCGGTTCTAACGCCCAAAAATGGGTTGGACGACCGGGCAGCGGCTGACGCAATCTCCCACCGCTTCTCCGTCACGACTATCCGTTCATGAACACTTCCATCATCCATTGCATGACTCGTGCCCTACTGCTTGGAGCCGCCTTGGCACTGGCATCCTGTACGACGCCGACCACGCGTGTGGAGCAATTGCATGGTCGCTGGAAGGGTGAGAGCTACATGCCCGACCGCATTGCCGACCCGTTGGAACCGGTCAACCGCGGTGTGTGGGCGTTCAATCATGGATTGATCAAGGGAGTGGTGGCACCCGCGGGTCGTGGTTACCGTTCGGTGGTGCCGTCGCCGGTGCGGGATTCGATCCGCCATTTCGGCTACAACCTGGGCTATCCCGGACGTGCCTTGAATCAGGTGCTGCAGGGACGCGTCGGCGACGCCGGTGATGAGTCGGCTCGCTTCCTTTGCAATACGACTGTCGGATTGCTCGGGTTGTTTGATGTCGCCAGCCGCTGCGAGATCCCTAAGCACAAGGGCAATTTCTCCCAGACCTTCCAGAAGTGGGGTTGGCAGGGTGACCACTTTGTCATGCTGCCGGTTGTCGGTCCCAGTGACGAGATGCATGCCGTCGGTTTCGGCATGGATAAGCTGGCCGATCCGATGACCTACAGTCGGGATACCCGGATGCTTTCCTATGGGCTGACGTTCAACCAGCAGGTCGAGACGGTCGATGAAAGCCTGCTGCAAATCGAGTCGGATGCCGACCCGTATTCGACGATCCGTCTGATCTGGAGTTACGCATCGCTCGACAAGGCGCCGGACTGGTCGATGCATGCGCCGCAGGATCCCTCGACGCTGCAGACGCTGGCGGCTGCGACGCTGCGGATCAAGGGTCAGAACCTGATCGACCGGATGAAAGAGGCCAGGGTGAAAGTGCCTGGCACCGGCCGCAAGCTGCCGTTCAACTACTGGCTGCAGGACCATCCGGCACCGGTGGTGTATGTGATTCCCGGGCTCGGCAGTCACCGGCTTTCGATGCAGGCCTTGAATGTGGTCGAAGGTTTGTATGACAAGGGCTACTCGGTGGTTTGCCTGACCGGGGTGTTTCATCCTGAATTCATTGATCATGCCCTGACCAGTAAGGTGCCGGGTTATGCGGTCAGCGATCGTGAGGACCTCAAGTCCGTGCTGGCGGCGATCGACAGCTGGCTGATCAAGAGGCATGGCGACGAGCTGGGACCACGGGTGCTGATGGGTTGTTCGATGGGGGCCTTCCACACCTTGTCGATTGCCGCCGAGCAAGGGCAGTTGAAGTGTGGTCCGCGCCATTGCACATGTTGTGTGGGTGAGAATGGCGTGCATTTCTCGCGATTCATCGCGATCAATCCGCCGGTCGACCTGCATTACGGGATGGCGCAGCTCGACGGGTTCCACGAAGTGGCGGCACAATGGCCAGCGGAAAACCGCCAGGCGCGGATCAACAACACCGTGCACAAGGTGGCTGCATTGATCGTCAATGGCATGCCCGAGGACGGCAAGGTGCAGATTGATGGCAACGAGTCGAAATTCCTGATCGGTCTGGGTTTCCGCCTGACCTTGCGCAACGTCATTTACAGTTCGCAGCAGCGCAACGACATGGGGGTGTTGGGTGCGGAGATGTCGCGGTGGAACCGCGAGCGGATCTATGACGAGATCATGCGGATCTCGTTCGACGATTACCTGAAGCATTTCGTCTTGCCCGAGTGCCGCCAACGGGGGGTGGATGCCGCCGAATTCGAGCGTCGAGGCAACCTGCAGTCGGTGACCGCCAACCTGACTGGGCGCTCCGACGTGGATGTGGTGACGAGCCGCAACGACTTCCTGCTTTCCGACGCCCATGTCCGCTGGTTGGAGCAGACCTTCGGCAAGCAGCATCTGACGCTGCTGGAACAGGGCGGGCACCTCGGTGCGATGGCCAATCCGGCATTCCACGAACACCTCGGCAAGCTGCTGGAAGACTTGAAGTCGAACTGAGCCGCGATCCGTCGGGGCGAAAATCCGCCCGGCTGCCGCCGACGCGGGGATTTCCGCTGAAATCCCGTCAATCCCGCCTTGAAATGCGGTGGTCGGCATGCATCCTCCCCGTCCGCCCATGGCAGGACCCGCCTTTCAAGCCCTTCCCGGATTCCGCGATTTCATTCCCCGTGAATGCGCGGTCCGCAATTATTTGTTCGAGACCTGGCGCTCGGTGGCCCGCCGTTGTGGGTATCTGGAATACGAGTCGCCGATCCTCGAAGACACCGGCCTGTATCTGAAGAAGTCGGGTGGTGAGTTGTCTTCGCAGTTGTTCCGATTTGAGGACCAGGGTGGTCGCGATGTCACGCTGCGACCCGAGGTGACCGCCTCGTTGGCGCGACTGGTGGCCGAACACCAGCGGCATTTCGCCAAGCCCTTGAAGTGGTTCGAGATCGGTCAGTGTTTCCGTTACGAAAAGCCGCAGAAGGGACGTGGTCGCGAATTCCATCAGTTCAACGTGGACATCCTCGGTGAGGAGGGGCCGTCGGCGGATGCCGAGTTGATCTCGCTGGCGATCGAGACGATGCTGGCGTTTGGATTTGTGGAAGGGGATTTCGTCGTCCGGGTTTCGGACCGCAATGCCTGGATTGCTTTTGCCTCGGCCCGCGGGGTTTCCGACGAGGCGATGCCTGATTTCCTCAACCTGGTCGACAAGGTCGAGCGCGAGAAGCCGGAGGTGCTTGAACAGAAGCTGGCTGCCTTCGGAATCGGTCTTGCAGACATCCGGGGTTTCATCGCCAATCCGGAAAACGCTTCGCCGGCTTATGAAGCGATCATTGCCGATCTGCGGATGCGTGGTCTGGCGTCTTTCGTTGAGCTGGACCTGTCGATCGTCCGCGGTTTGGCGTATTACACGGGTGTCGTTTTCGAGGTGTTCGATTCCCGCAAATCGATGCGCGCGGTTGCCGGTGGCGGTCGCTACGACACCTTGGTGGCAACAATTTCCGATGGCGCGGTGGATCTGCCGGCGACCGGTTTCGCAATGGGTGACTACGTCATCCGCAACCTGATCGAGGAGACAGCGCATGCCGCCATCCTCATGGAAGCCTGGCTGCAGAGGAATGCGGCCTCCTGCGAGGTCTATGTGGTGGTCGCTGATGACGAGCGGCGTGCCGATGCCCTCAAGTTGCTCACCGAGCTGCGTCGTGGTGGCGTGTCCGCCGACCTCACGCTGACGCCGGCCAAGGTGGCCAAGCAGTTCAAGAATGCCGAGAAATCCGGTGCCCGCTTCGCGTTGGTCGTCGGCAACGAGTATCCTGAACTCAAGCTCAAGGTCCTCTCCAGTCGCTCCGAAGAGAGCGGCAACGCCGCCAATGCAGTCGACTGGATTCGCGGTCGCCTGCTTGAGCCCGATGGCCCGCTGCTGGCCTGATCCTTTTTCCCTCCAAGTCCTGTCTCATTCCATCATGCGCACCCATCATTGCAACGAACTCCGTGATTCCCATGTCGGTCAAACCGTCACCTTGATCGGCTGGGTCAATTCCGCCCGCGACCACGGAGGTGTGATCTTCATCGACCTTCGCGACCGTGAGGGCCTGACCCAATGCGTGTTCCACCCCGAGGAGAATCCGGAGGTGGCGAAGCTTTCGCACACGCTGCGCGAGGAGGATGTCGTGCAGGTGAACGGTGAAGTGCGTTCCCGTCTCGAAGGCACGGCCAATGATCGCATCGGCACGGGCAAGATCGAGGTGGCTGCCAAGGAATTGCGCATCGTCAACAAGGCGGATGTGCTGCCGTTCCAATTGGACAAGGAGCTTTCCAACGAGGACTTGAGGATGAAATACCGCTACCTCGACCTGCGCCGCGGCCGGATGAGCCGCAACATCCGCCTGCGCAGCGTGATCACCTCCGCCGCCCGTCGGTTCCTTGACGAGTCCGGCTACTACGAGATCGAGACGCCGATCCTCTCCAACCCGACGCCCGAAGGCGCCCGCGACTTCCTGGTCCCATCGCGCTTGAACCCGGGCCGCTTCTACGCGCTGCCGCAGGCACCGCAGCAATACAAGCAGCTGATGATGGTGGCCGGATTGGAAAAGTATTATCAGATCGCCCGTTGCTTCCGTGACGAGGACCTGCGTGCCGACCGCCAGCCGGAGTTCACCCAGATCGATATCGAAGCCAGCTTCATCGGTCAGGAGGATATCATTCGCCTGGTCGAGGGCCTGCTCGCCTCGATGTTCAAGGCCGGCTTGGGCGTCGAGATCCCGACGGATTTCCCGCGCATGACCTACCAGGATGCGATGGACATCTACGGTTCGGACAAGCCGGACACCCGCTACGACCTCAGGATCACCGATCTGGGATCCGTGTTCGCCGCCACCGAATTCAAGATCTTCCGTGGCATCCTCGACGGCGGTGGCGTGGTCCGCGCGATCAATGCCAAGGGATTTGCCGGCATCACCACCGGCCAAATGAACCGACTCAACGAGATTGCCGTGCAGGCCGGCCTGCCGGTCAAGAACCTCGCCTTCATCAAATACGAGAACGGCGAATACAAGAGCCCGCTGTGGAAGATCTTCTCGGAAGAGGAGAAGCAGGGAGTGATTGCCGCCATGAACCTGGAGGAAGGCGACATCGTGTTCTTCGCCGCCGGCAGTCGTGCCAGTGTTTCCAACATCCTCGGCCGCGTCCGCATCGAGTGCGCCGAGATGATGGAGCTGACCAAGGGCTCGGAGGCGCTCAACTTCCTGTGGGTCGTCGATTTTCCATTGCTTGCCCAGGACGAGGAGAGCGGAGAATGGTGCGCCGTGCACCATCCGTTCACCCGCCCGAACCCCGAGGATATTGCCAAGCTCGAGGCCGGTGACTTCGCCAACGTGCGCGCAGTCGCCTATGACGTCGTGCTCAACGGCTACGAGCTCGGCGGCGGTTCGATCCGGATCCATGAAAAGGATCTGCAGTCGAAGATGTTCGCCATCCTCGGTGTCGATGAGGAGGCCCAGCGGATCAAGTTCGGCCACATCCTCGATGCGTTCCGCTTCGGCGCACCTCCGCACGGTGGTCTGGCGCTGGGTCTCGATCGCATTGCCATGATCGCGGCTGGCGAAAGTAGCATCCGCGAGGTGATTGCCTTCCCGAAGAACAACAAGGGCGCCGATTTGATGTCCCAAAGTCCTTGCGAGATCGGCTTCAAGGAATTGCGGGAGGTCTACATCCAGTCGACCTGGAAGGACCCCAAGCTGGCCAAGGAGAAGGCGGCCCAAGAGGGTGCCGGTGCCTGATGGCGGCTTGATGCCCTGGATCAATACGATCCGGTCGCTGGCGATGGTTCTTGTGCCCCGCCGGCGATTGTGCATGATTTGCGATGGTTGTCCGCAGCCCCGATCGCCCTGTTCGTGCATCCGGCAGGTGATTGATGGTTTCCACTTGCTGATGCCGATTCCCCTCCATCCGTCATGAATGAATTATTCAAGATGCAGCTCGCCAAAGGTCCGGAGCATGCCCGCCTGATGCTGCTGGGGCTCGTCAGGGAGTGCTCGGTTGGCGGCAATCCGGAGCATTGCCAGCTCCATGAGATCCGGAAGCTGCCCTACAAGGACTCCATCTCCTGGGTCATGGGACTGACGAATGACGAGTGCTTGAGATACTACCAGTCGCATTTGGAGTGCATGTCCTGCCATGAGCCAAAGGCGTTGGATCAGGACGAGTCCTAGAAAAACATCCCCGGAAAGTCCCAACTTGGAGCGGGGGGAAGCCATCGGCCGAAAAAAGAAGCGGCCCGATCGATTATCCCCGGGAAAAACCCAAAAACCCAAAGGGACGTTCAATCGGGCCGCCTTGTGTGTCGCGACGCCCGGAAGAAATCATCGGATGGGCGGTTCGTCAAATCAGAATTCTACATTTTTCCGAAATTTTTTCTGAAAGGATCGTCACAAGCGATGCGTGGAAAATCAGTCGAATTGGGAAGAAAATCCGATTTTTCTCCTAGCCCGTCGGAGATCGTCGATTACTCTGCGTTTGCCGGGTCCGATGGCGACCCGTTGCTCCATTTCCGACACGACATTCCCATGAATCTCACACTGAAAGTATGGCGCCAGGCAGGCCCCGATGTGCAGGGCAGGATCGAAACCTACGAGGCTCGTGACATTCCGGAAGAAGCCTCATTTCTCGAGATGCTCGACATCGTCAACGAGCGCATCGTCAGCGAGGGCGCGGAGCCGATCCATTTCGACCACGACTGCCGCGAAGGGATTTGCGGCACATGCTCGCTGACGATCAATGGCGTGCCGCACAGCAAGGAGAAGGGGATCACGACCTGTCAGGTGCACATGCGCAAGTTCCGCGACGGCGACACGATCTGGATCGAGCCGTTCCGTGCGAATCCATTCCCTGTGATCCGCGACCTGATGGTCGACCGCAGTGCTTTCGATCGCATCATTGCGGCCGGTGGTTATGTGGACGTCCGCACCGGATCGGCAGTTGATGCCAATGCGATCCCGATTCCCAAGCCGGATGCTGATGCGGCTTTCGATGCGGCTGCCTGCATCGGTTGTGGCGCCTGTGTGGCCTCCTGCAAGAACGCTTCGGCCATGTTGTTCGTGGCCGCCAAGGTTTCCCATCTTGGTCATCTGCCGCAGGGTCAGCCGGAGCGCGACAAGCGCGTGCTGGCGATGGTGCGCCAGATGGATTCGGAAGGGTTCGGCAACTGCACCAACCAATACGAGTGCGAAGCCGCATGTCCGAAGGAAATCAGCGTTGAGCACATCGCCCGCCTCAACCGGGATTACAACCTGGCGGTCCTGCGCGAGCAGTTGGTCTGATCCCCGGCCCGATAGGCTTGCATTTCCGTTGGAATAATTCCGCGGCTGTGCGACTCTGGTGTCCATGAGATCATCGATGATCATCACCTGTGTCACCATGGTTGTGGGGTTTTCCGCCTGCCATGCTGGTGACGAGGGCAACAAGCAAACCGCCATGGAAGTCCGAACGAATCAACCGGCCGAGCCGGAGGGCAAGGTGCAGAAAAGTGACGAGGAGTGGCGTAAGCAATTGACTCCGGAGCAATATCGGATCCTCCGGCAATCCGGCACGGAGCCCGCCCATGGCCAGGTCTACAAGGAGTTCAAGGCGCAGGGCGAGGGGACCTACCATTGTGCCGGTTGTGGGGCATTGCTGTTCTCGTCGAAGGAGAAATTCGATTCCCACTGCGGTTGGCCTTCGTTCTACGACCCGGCCAAGGCGGAGAACGTGAGCACCAAGCGGGACATCAGTTTGGGCATGGTCCGCATCGAGGTGAATTGCGCGAAGTGTGGCGGCCACCTCGGGCACGTCTTCGAGGGTGAAGGATTCGATACCCCCACGGACAAGCGCTACTGCATCAATGGCGTGGGGTTGGTGTTTGTCCCGGCAGCCGCACCGAAGGATCAGGACCAATCCGAGTAGGCATTACAAACGGAAGGGTTACCAGGGCGCCAGATCCGGATGCTTGCAAGCATTTGCCGGCCTGGGTCGTATTCCCAGTATGCTGAACCCTGCACATCGTATGGCCCGCCTCATCCTAGCCCTTTGTCTTTTCGCTGGCTTGTCCCAGCTCACGTCAGCCGCCGACGCGCCATTCCCGGGTAAGCCCGGCGACTTCTACAGCTACAGCCGTTACGATTTCGGCCATGATGGGTTGAAATGCCGGGTAGTGGTCCCCAAGCAGGCTGCCGCTGGAAAACCCTGGATTTGGCGGGCGAGGTTTTTCGGTCACCGACCGGAGGTGGACGTCGCCCTGCTTGGAAAAGGGTATCACCTGGCTTATGTGGATGTCTCTAACCTCTACGGCGGACCGGAAGCGATTCGTCGCTGGAATGCGTTCTACCGCTATCTGACCGAAACGCATGGCTTCCATAAGAAGCCGGTCCTTGAAGGGATGTCGCGCGGCGGACTGATCATCTTCAACTGGGCGTCGGAGAATCCGGACAAGGTGAGCTGCATCTATGCGGATGCCCCGGTCTGCGATTTCAAGAGTTGGCCAGGTGGCAAGATGAAGGGCAAGGGTAGCAAGCCCGACTGGGGTCGACTGTTGGGTGCCTATGGCATGACCGAGGAGCAGGCGATGGCTTACAAGAGCAACCCCATCGACCGGTTGGAGCCTCTCGCCAAGGCGGGAATCCCACTGATTCATGTCGTTGGGGACGCGGACGATATTGTGCCCGTGGCGGAAAACACTGCAGTCATCGAAGAACGCTACAAGGCTCTGGGCGGTAGTATCACGGTGATCCACAAACCCGGCATTGGTCACAAACATGGCTTGGATGACCCAGCGCCAATCATCGATTTCATCCTCAAGCACAGCCGGTGAGCCTGTCGCTTTTGGCACAACAACCCATACGGCCATGAAGATGACCCTGAGATGGCTTGCCATCACCCTGCTGCTCCAAGCGCTACCGGCATCCGCCGAAGATTCCAAACCGGTGAAGGGTGAGGATCTGATCACCCTGCCGGACAAGTCCGATGGGTTTTACCTCCACAATGCCTTCCAATCGAACATGGTGCTGCAACGGCAGAAGCCGATCCGCATCTGGGGGTGGTCGAAAGCCGGTGATGCGGTGACGGTTAGCTTCGCCGACCAGACGGCATCCGGTAAGGCGGGTGAGGACGGCAGGTGGCAGGTTGAACTCAAGCCGATGGAGGCTTCCAGCGCCCCGCTGGCCATGAAGGTCAATGGGGGCGGATGCCAGATCACATTGGAAAACATCCTGATCGGCGACGTCTGGCTGCTCGGCGGTCAGAGCAACATGGAGTTTGACATATCCAAGGTGCAGAACGGTGAGCTTGAGATCGTTTCGGCCAATTATCCGGAGATCCGCCTGTTGACGATTCCCAACAAGGCGGATGGTTCCGACAAGCCGAACTTTCCCGGTATCTACGAGTGGAGCGATTGGTCGAAGCAACATTTCCGCAAGGGGTTCTGGGATGTTTGCAGTCCGGAGACGGTGCGTGAGATGTCAGCCATCGGATATGTTTTCGGTCGCCGGCTGCACATGGCTTCGAAGGTGCCCATCGGTCTGATTGACGCCTCGGTTGGCGGAACCACCATGGAGGCATGGACGCCGATCGAGGTGTCCCGGGCATGCGAGGCACCGGAGGTGAAGGACATGCTTGCTGGCTGGGAGCAGAAGGTGAAGGAGTGGGATCCTGAGAAGCACCTTCAGGAGCAGATCAAGAGGCACAATGATCGGGTCGAGCGCGCCAAGAAGGAGGGTAAGGATGTTTCCGGAATGGTGGCACCTAGTGAACACAAACCAGGCCCGGACAAGGACCGGAATTATCCGGGCAATTGCTATAAGGGGCTGATTGAGCCGATCGCGGGGCTTTCGGTCAAGGGGGCGATCTTCCATCAGGGCTTCAACAACTGCTTTGCTGGATCGAAGGGGATCCGCATGTATGCCGCCCTGTTTCCCGAGATGATCAAAAGCTGGCGCGCGAGCTTCAACGACCCGCAGTTGCCGTTCGGCATCATCTCGCTGTGCACGGCGGGCGACGCGCAGACCGAGAAGAACTACCTGTCATCGATGGTCGATGTCGGTCCCGAGTTGCGTGAAGCCCAGTATCGCACCTTTCTCAACATGAGGAATGCCGGTGACCAGAACATCGGATTTGCCAGCAGCTATGATCTGCGGCGCCGCTGGTTCCACCCGCAGGTCAAGATTCCCGCCGGTGAGCGCATCGCCCGTTGGGCACTTGCCACGCAATACGGCAAGAAACTGCAGTGGGAGCCGCCGGTGATCAAGGAGGTGAAGTTGGTCGACGGCACCGTGCAACTGCACTTTGAAACGTCGGTGGGTGCCATCGATGACGGTAGCGGCATGCAGGGATTCGCAATTTCGGGTGAGGACAGGCAATTCCAAATGGCGCACGCCGACCACCTCGTCATCGGAAAGGATGAGAAGGGATATCCGCAAAAGGACAGCAAGGTGATCGTGTTGAGCAGTCCGCTGGTCGAGAAGCCGGTGCATTTCCGCTACGCATGGGCGCGCAACCCGATGGGCAACATCGAGCTGACCCGCAACTCGGATGTGCTGTTGGCGACCCAGCGCAGCGACCGCTGGGATGTGCACGAAGTGCCGGTCCAAGGCGGCGAGACAATCGAGCGTGCTGCCCTAGCCGCCCGCAAGAAGGAGATGCAGGCGGCTGACCTCAAGCGCCGCTTGTTCGAAGCCAACCAATTGATCCAGGAGAACTCGAAATGAGTTTATTGCGGAATTGGTTCGTCATGATCCTGGTCGCCACCTCTTGGGTGGCGGCTGCCGACAAGCCGCTCAATCTGATCCTGATCCTTGCCGACGATCTGGGATACGAGACGATCGGTGCCAATGGCGGCACCTCGTATCAGACGCCGAACCTTGATCGCATGGCCGCATCCGGCATGCGTTTCGATTTTTGCTACGCCCAACCGCTCTGCACTCCGTCCCGGGTGCAGATCATGACCGGTCAATACAACGACCGGAACTACACGCGATTCGGTGAACTCAAGCGGTCCGAGGTGGTCACCTTCGGCCGTCTGCTCAAGGAGCACGGTTATGCGACCTGCATTGCCGGCAAGTGGCAGCTCGGCAGCGAAAAGGATTCACCGCAGCATTTCGGCTTCGATCAGTCCTTGCTCTGGCAGCACACGCGGGGCCGGATGAAAAAAAACGATGGCGGAGGCAGCGTGGATACCCGCTACGTCAATCCCAGCCTGGAGCGCAACGGTGTGGAGGAAGATTATCACAACGGCGAATTCGCCCCTGACCTGCTGGTCGACTTCATTTGTGGGTTCATCGATCAGAACAAGGAAGGTCCCTTCCTGGTCTATTATCCGATGATCCTGACCCACTGCCCGTTCGTGCCCGTTCCAGGTGGTTCCGATTGGGATCCCCAAAGCCCCGGTTGCAAATCATACAAGGGCGATCCCAAGTGCTTCGGCGGCATGGTCAACTACATGGATAAACTGGTGGGCCGCATCGTCAGCCATGTCGAGAAACTGGGGCTTGCCGACAACACGGTGATTGTGTTCACCGGTGACAACGGGACCGACAAGCCGGTGGTTTCCGATTGGAAGGGGATGCGGGTCGCGGGTGCGAAAGGTCAGACGATCGATGCCGGCAACCATGTTCCCTTGATTGTCCATGCGCCCGGCTTGAAAGGCCGTGGGGTGGTTGCGGATCTGGTTGATTTCACGGATTTCCTGCCGACGCTTTGTGATCTTGCCGGAGTCGACTTGGCTGGTCGGGAGTCGCCTTTCGATGGCCATAGCTTTGCGCCCCGCCTGAGAGGGCTCGAGGGCAAGCCCCGCGACCATGTGTTTTCATGGTACAGCCCCAGTGGAGACGTGAACAAGGATCTCAAGGTTTTCGCGTTGGATTCACGCTATAAACTCTACCGTGATGGTCGCTTCTTCGACGTGGTCAAGGATCGATTGGAGAAATCCCCGCTGAAAAAAGATTCGCTGACGCCTGAGCAGATCGCGATCCGGGATCGTCTGCAGCAGGTTCTCGACCGTCGCCGGCAAATCAGCGGGCGTTGAGTGAGTTGCCGAGCAACTGCTGCTCGACGTCCTGCAACACCCGATGGTTGCTCAGCATCATCGGGTGCATCGTCACGATGTAGGAACGGTTCTCGGCACGTGGCCAGATCGAGCGGGTCGATGGCAGGATGATCACATCCAAGGGGGTACGCAGCGAGCTGACCGGCATGTTACCCAGCTTTTCTTCACTGGCTGCCAGGGTTTTGATGAAGTCGCTGTCGGGTTGCATTTGTCGGCCGCCCTTGCCCCACAGGCAGTGGGCCAGCCGACTGCCTTGGTGAGGGCTCGAAATCGTGATCAGTCGATCGCAGCGTTTCGCGCCACCAAGTTCCTGCAGGTAGTAACGGCTGACCAACCCACCCATGCTGAAGCCGATGATGGAGATCCGTGCGACCTTGCCGAATTCGTCATCGATTTGTTGTTTCAGTTCAGCAGCCAGTGTATCGACGCCACAACGGGCATCGCTCGGTTTCAGCCGGGCGATGAAACAGCGGACATTGCGCTCCTGCAGGCGGTTGCGCATGGTGCGGAACGAGTAACCGGTTTCGAACAGACCGTGGACCATGACTACGTTCATCACCGGATCTTGCGGTGTCTTCGTCACGCGTTGCTGATGCATCGGGATGCGGAAATTGTCCGGCATGGCCGTGGCCAGGCAGGACAGCAGCGGCACCAGCAGGCTGTAGAGGATCCGTTTCATGGGCATCAGCCGGGTGGCCATTCGAGTGAGCGACCACCCAGCAGGTGGACGTGGAGGTGAGGGACTGCCTCACCGGCGTCGCGGCCGTTGTTGATGACCAGCCGGTAGCCGCTCTCGGCAATCCCTTCTTGTCGGGCGACCTGGGCGGCAGTTGCCAGCAGGTGACCGAGAACGGGGGTATCGTCCGCGCTGGCCTCGCCAACCCGCGGGATCGCCTTGCAAGGGACCACCAGGATGTGGACCGGTGCCTGCGGGGCAATGTCCCGGAACGCGATGCAGGTGTCGTCACGATGGACGATAGCGGCGGGAATCTCCCCGTCGCGGATCTTCTCGAAGAGCGTCTTGTCGGCCATGACGAATGACCATGCCACGGATGCCGGGGGGATCAAGCCTGCGCTGTGGGGCGCGGCATGTGGGCTTTAACCACACTTAAGGATAAAGGGACAGACCCTTCGGATAATGCTGCAGAGGATAAAGGGACAGACCCTTTGGATAATGCTGCAGAGGATAAAGGGACAGAAGACCCTTTGCCGATCAAGGTAGCGCGCCCTCGCCGAGGGCGCAGGGACCCAACCCAAGATGCCGTCTCGGCGAGACGGCGCTACCTAGATATAAAGGGACAGACCTTTATCGGTGACCCATGACCCATGACCTATGACCTATGACCTATGACCTATGACCTATGACCTATGACCTATGACCCAGCTTCTGCGCTGGCGATCTTGTCTATTTCTCTTTAGCGGACTGAAGTCCGCGCTCCGTTTGGGCACAAAAAAACGGATGCCGGGGATGGCATCCGTTTCCTGATTTCCAGAGTTCCCGGAAAAGGGGATCAATCGGCGGAACCGGCTTCCTCTTGAGCAGGAGCGGCGTTGGAGAAGCGCCAGCGGATCTTGTTGCGCTTGGCGGCCGACCGAAGCTTGCGGGCTTTGCGCTCGGTTGGCGTTTCGAAGGCG
>JACCDY011466352.1_pt1 | contig 13421 bp, 15 predicted proteins | sample 7446391 | NCBI WGS metagenome assembly JACCDY01 (sample SAMN15323451, study PRJNA562643) | freshwater metagenome | isolation source: river surface water | place: USA:Blue River Watershed | collected 2017-08-18 | reverse complement strand
GCGCCAAGCTGGCCAGCAGGCCCATGAAACGGTTTTTGTTTTTCATTTGAATCACTCCAGAAATGCACATCAAAAATCTGATGGGCTGGATTCTGGAAGTGAGTCCGCAAAACGCAAACGACTGTTTCGCTATGTGTTCATGAGGGAAAAATCTATCGCTGGATCGGCATGAACGGCATGAACAGGATCAGCGTGCTGCCAGCCAATGGCTGAGCATCTGCGCAGAAGGTGGGCCAATCACCCGTTGCGTGTGTCCTTGGCTGTCCACCAGCACCACATAAGGGGTGACGTTCGGCCAATTGGGATCGACGGCTTGTCGGATGGCGGGCTCAAAACCGTCAAAGGCGTACATGCGTGACAAGCCCTTGAGGTGCGAGGCGTGGCGCAAGGCTTGTGGCCCCGCCACATCCATCATCACCGCGTTCAAAGGCGGTGGGCTGGCTCGGTTTTTCACCGCGTCATGCAGCACCGCAAACGCAGCGGGGCAGGTGCTGCAATACGAGGTGGTGAACAGGTAGGCCGCAGGCCTGGGGCCTTGCGCCAGCAACTGCGCCCAGGTTTTTTCGTCAAATGGCAAAACGCTGCGTGCGGTGGCGCTGGCCTTGTGCTGCGCTCCATGGTGTGCGTGTGCCGAGGTGTTGGCCGACGTCTGAGCCATCGCCTGCCAGGCCCAGCAAGCACCGAACAAGGCAAAGGCTGTGGCGGATTTAAAAAGCGATGTCATGGACTTGTATTTCCTGCGAAGTTCGCCATACCACCACCATCTTGCTGCCGCTTTGGGCCAAGCGGGGGTGGTCGTTGTGGCCTGTTGTTTGGCTCAGGGTTTTGAGCGTGAAGCTTTGTCCGCCGTCTTGTGACAGCCAGGCTTTGAGCGTGGTCACGGCCCCCTCGCTGCTGCGCCAGACCACGGCCACCTTGGCGCCATGCGCCATCACATCGGCGTGTTCGGCACGCGGGTCGGGCAAGACTTGCTCTGACTTGGGCTGGGGTTCACCGCGTGGATTCAATCGGGCGTAACGCACGGCGGCCAAGTCCTGCCCGTTGACCTTTCGGATGCCAAACCAGACGGTGTGGTAACCGTTGACTGCAGCCGTGGCATCGCTGGCCAAGCCTGGGCCATGGTGGGGGCAAGCGTTGATTTGCCAGCCGTCGAAAGTGCTGCGGGTGATGCGGTTGGCAGGCTCGCCCACCGTGGCAAAGGCGTGGTCGCGTGTGTTGCCCTCAAACACATGGCGCCAAGTCGCCACCAACGTGCCCTGGGGGCTGCGGGCCAGGCCAATGCGACAGCACTCGCAAGAGTGGTCGGCCACTTTGGTGTCGGGGCCAAAGCTGGCCCCGCCATCTTTGGAGGCATTGCGGTAGATGGCAGCACCTGCATAGGCTTGCGCAGAGCCTTTGGGCGGTTGATCGCGTTTGTCGATCCACAGCGTGTGCAAGACGCCATCGCCATCAAACGCGATCGCATCAAAGCGGTGGGTGATTTCCTGTCGGTCTTGATGCACGGTGAAGGGCTTGCTGAAAGTGGCCCCGCCATCGCTGCTGCGCAGCATGCGGATAAAACCCGTGAAAGGTTTGGCCAAAGGCATGGTGTAACTGATCACCACCCACCCGTTCGGGCCAAAAGCCATTTTGGGACGGCTTTCGCCATCGGCCGCAATCGGGTCTTTGCCCGTGTCCAGAATGCGCGCCGCGCTCCACTGCAAAGCGCCACCCAAGGGGGTTCTTTGCACAAACAGCTGCGCCTCTGCATTGAGGCCCACCACCCACAAACGGCCATCGGGCGCAATGGCCGCGCCTGTGGCCAGTTGGGGGCGCTGGTGGCGTGTGTGAGTGGTTTTTGCATTGGCCTCTTGCGCCAAGGCCTGTGGCAACGGACCAGTGCACCAGAGCATGATGGCGCAGAGCCAAAGATGCCCATGAAGGGGCCAGCGACAGAGTGTCCAGTGCTTCATCGTCCACCCCACGACTTGCTCAAGCCCACCATGATGCTGCGTGGAGCGCCTGCGGCATACGTGTTTTGGGTGTTGGGGTTGTAGGTGCCCCTGCCCGGGATGAACCTGCTGGCCGCATTGTCAGAATGGTTTTTGTCGGTCAGGTTGCGCACCTGGCCCCACACTTCCCAGCCATCTGGCAGCTTGTGGCTCACCGTCAGATGGAGCAAGGTGTGGCCCGCATAGCGAACCGTGTTGGCGTTGTTCATCCAGTAGCTGCCTTGCTTGACCAGATTCAAGGCCACACGTGAAGCTGGTGTGAATTTCCAGCCCACTTGTGCATTCAGGGTGTGATGGGGTGCTTGTGGCATTTGTTTGCCCGAGTAATCTTCGATGGCACCTGCCGCATCGCTCAGACGGTAGTTCACATAGGTGTGTTCGGCCCAAGTCGATCCCATGCGCCAGTCCCAGCTTCGCCATTGCTGGTTCAAACCCAACTCAATACCACGGCTTCGGGTATCACCCGCATTTTTATTGAAGCTGTTGCCCACCTCAGGGGTGTAGGACACGATGGTGTCTTTGCCGCTGAGCTGGTAAAGCGCAGAGTCGACACGAATGCCCGAGGCCAGCAAAGCCCGCCAGCCGATCTCGATGTTGTCGTAAGTGGCAGGATTCAATTCAGGGATGGCTGTGCGGCCATAAAGTTGACTCACTTCCGGCGGTGTGAAGCCCATGCTCAGGTTGCTGTACAGGCTGCTGCTGGCGCTGAGCGCATAGGTGGCGCCCAGCTTGGGGCTAAATTTGCCGAAATGTCGAACTTCGTTGGGTGCACCAAAGTTGGCGCCGGGCGTCAAGTTGTTCTTGAAGTCGTAGCGAATGCTGTCATAGCGCCCACCTGCAACCACCCGAACTTTGTCACTGGGGCTGAACTCCAGCTGCGCAAACGCCGCATCGTTGGCGATGCCCACGCCGTAATTGCGGACACCATTGGGGTTGTTGACGCTGTTCAGGCTGTAGCCGATGTAGCGACCTGTGGGCACATCGCGCACGATGGCCAGGTTGTCCGAGACAAAGTCGTTCTGACTTCGGTCGATGTAAACACCGGACACCAGCCTGGCGCGCAACATGTCCAGCGGTTGGGTGTGTTTGATGTCCACCCCCAACGATTGAACGTGGTTGTTGTTGATCGTGCCCCTGCAAGTGGCCCCTTGGCATCCGGTGATCGTGTAATTGGGCAGCTGGCCATGGTCGTTGTTGCGCGCAAAGAAAGTCACCGTCGTCAGACCACCGCGGCTGGTTTCACCCTCCCAGGCCACATGGGCACGGGTGGTTTTGTCTTTGCGCCACGTGAAGGTGTTGATGCTCTTGCCGGGGTTCGTGCGAAAGTCATTTTCAAACAAGCTGCCTGGTGTGTCGGAGTCCAGGTTCGTGTGCACCAAGGAAGCCCGCATCCACGAAGTGGCGCTCAGCTTGTAATCACCGCGCAGCGTGAAAGAGTCTTTGGTTCCGCCACTGTGCTGTTGCCAATTGAGGCTGTCGCGTTGCGAGCTGTAATGCGAGAAGCGCAGACCCAGATCGCCCCAGGTGTTGCTGGCGCCCGAATCGATGCGCGTGAAACCATCGGTGCTGTCGTGGCGAATGCCCATGTAGCCCGTTGGGGTGCGAGAAGAGCGCTGGGTCAAAAAGTTGACCGCGCCACCGACCGCGTTGCTGCCATACAGCGAAGATGCGGCGCCTTTGACCACTTCGACACCGCTGGCGCCGTTGGTGTTGATGGCGTTGAGCGCGTTGTGGTTGAACACGCCCAAAGGCCGAATCGGGATGCCGTCTTCCAGGTATTGGTAAACCGAGTTGGTGCTGATGGGTTGGCGGATGCCCATGCTGTGTTGTTCGTTGCCCAGATCGTTCCAGAACACACCGGGAATGCGGTTGATGATCTCGCCCATGGTTTTGGGCTTGTCCGCATCCCATTCAGCACGGCTGACCGAGCCGATGGACACAGGCGTTTCGGACAGTTTGGTTTCTGAACGGGAGCCCGACACCACGATGGTGTCCAGCGCTGTTGAAGTTTGCGCCACGGCATGGCCTTTCAGCCCGGCGAACAGGCCAAGCACGGCCAAAGACAAAGGTGACAAAGAGAGGTTTTTTTTCATGGCAAGTTTCAAATCGATCCATCACGGCCAGCACTCAAGGCAGCAGTGACAACAAGCGTCGAACACCTGGCGGTGTTCAACCCGGTTGAGCAAGGTTCAATTCGAAACAGGCGGCCCGCGAGAGGGCAAAGGCGGGGCCGTGCGTGCGATGAGCATGGCCTCTGACAAGCGCTGCACGATGCGCGCGCGGGCATCGGGCAGATGGGCCAGATCGGCCACCGAGGGCGGCGGCAGGCCGGGCGTGGCATGGGCGCACAGCGGGCAGTCCATGCCGCTGCGCTCCTGGCTTACACCCTCCTCGCCCTGCACCACCAATTTCATGATGCCCATGCTGGAGCACACCACTTCCAGGGTTTTGGGCTGCAGCGTTGATGCCAAAACCGACACGCCCACAAACAGCACGTACCAGGCCAGAACCAGGCGGGCCAGGCGGTGCACAGGGGCTGAAGTCCAGGTCATGGGCTGATCAAGTGGTCATCAAGCGGTGAATGGGCCATCAATGCTTGTGCTTGTGGCCTTCGCCGTGCTTCATGGCCGGTGCGGCGGCGGCGCGGGCAGGCACTTTCAGTTCCACCGACTGGCGCTTGCCGTCCTTGCCTTCCACCACCAGGGTCACGGGGACGGTGTCACCGTCTTTGACTTGGGCCTTCAGGTCCATCAGCATGACGTGGAAACCGCCAGGCTTGAGCTCGACGGACTTGCCTGCAGGCAAGTCCAGACTGGGGATGGCGCGCATTTTCATGACGCCGCCGTCCATGCTCATCTCATGCACCTCGACCACACCCGCCACAGGCGATTGGGCCGAGACCAATTTGGCGTCTTGCACCGATTGCAGCTGCATGAAGGCACCCGTGGCCTTTTGCTGGGGCACGGTGGCGCGCACCCAAGCGTCTTTCACGCTCACTTGGGCTTGGGCCGACAAGGACACGGTCAATGCCAGAAAAAGGGCAGACACAGACAAAGCGGGACGGAACATGGATCACTCCTGGTGGTTATCGAACAGTTGAAGAGACACAGACAGTGCGCAAGGCACACCCCATGGAGCAGGGTGCGCAGGCACAGGTGGATGCCGAAACCGACTCAGCCCCAGCGCGTCAGCGCAACAAGGGGCGGTGTTTCAGGCGAAAAAGATGGGGGGTGCGCGGGCTTGCCAGGGCTGACCCAGCAAACTGGCCAGGCGAGCCGCCGGCAGGGCTTGCAAAACATGGGACAAATCACCCGTTGGCAATTTGACCAGCACGTCGGCCACAGGTGGCGCGATCAGTGGCAAGCAGGCGGGGCAGTCGAGCGCGGTGTGTGCCACCGTGCCTTCCACATCAGCACCTGCAGCATCTATTGGCACCAGTTTCACGCCGCCAATGGCGCTGCAAACCAGTTGCACGGCTTCAGGCTTGACCAGCGGTGAGGCCACCGCCGCCCCGACAAACAATGCAAACCACACCAGCACGAAGCGGGTGAGGCGATGGGCATGGCGCAGGGCTTGCAGGCTGAACATGGCGCGAATTATGGCACCGAAGGCTCTGGCACCTGGGCAAACCAGGGCAATGCACCGCTCTTTTCAGGCAGTTGCATGGTCATTTTCGGCGGACAAAGACGGTGTGCCCCACTGGGCGCAACGTTCTGCCGCACTGGACATGCCCTGAGCATTCACCGGAAAAAAACCGGGGATGTCGTACTTATCAAAATGCGCATAGGAAGAAAAAGCCATGGCCCAATCTGCAAACTGCCGATCGTTGATAGGGCCTCGCGACAAGAGCTCCAAGCTGTGGTGCCGCTCATCGCGTTGCAGGCTTTTCCACAAGGCGTCGATCGAACCAGAGGGGCCTTCGATGCACTGGACAAAGATTTCCTCCGTGTAGAGCAAATGCCCCGTGATGCCCAGGCTCAGATTGCGCTTGCGGCACTGAACCAGCAAATTGAACAAATGCAAACTGCCCAGCTTGTGGGTAGCTTGTGATCGGTAAACAAGGCGTTCCAGCATTGGGGTTCCAAATCAAGGCCCGACATTCTTGACGAAACGTTTGATATGAGCCTTACAGGCCAAACCCCGTCTCTTGGCCCCCAGGTCAACTGTGTGACCCGTTTGCTGCCGCCCTTGGGCTAACCTCTGGGTTTGTTCAAACTTTTTCGGAGACCCCCATGCTCACTCTCTGCGGCTTTGCAGCCAGCAATTACCACAACAAAGTCAAATTGGCCTTGCTCGAAAAAGGCGTCCCTTTCACAGAAGAGCTGGCCTGGGTGGGGGGGACAGATCCCCAAGCCAGCCCTTTGGGCAAAGTGCCTTACCTCAAGACGCCAGAAGGGGCGGTGTGCGAGTCGGCCGTGATGCTGGAATACATCGAGCAAAAATACCCGCAAAACCCCTTGCTGCCCGCCGACCCTTTTGCCGCTGCCAAGGTGCGCGAGTTGGCGCTGTTTCTCGACCTGCACCTGGAGTTGGTCGCGCGCAACCTGTACCCCGAAGCCTTTTTTGGTGGCAAGGTGAGCGATTCGGTCAAAGAGAAAACCGCAGCGCAACTCGAAAAGAGCGTGGCGGCCTTTGCCAAGTTGGCCAAGTTCTCGCCCTTCGTCGCGGGCGACAGTTTGACTCTGGCCGACTGCGCCGCCGTGACGCACTTGCCCTTGGTGTCTGGTGCCACCAAGCTGGTTTATGGCAAAGACTTCCTGGCCGAACTGCCTGTGCGCGACTACCTCAAGATGATGGGCGAGCGTCCCCACATGCAGACGGTCAACGCGGACCGCAAAGCCAATATGGAATTGATGATGTCACGCATGAAAGCCAAGAGTTGAGCCTGTGCGCTTGAGCACATGGTGCGCAACACCCCTTGCCCAAGGCTGCGGCCTTGCGGCAGCCGGGGTTGACCCACATCAATACCGCCACAGCTGCGGCGCCTAGGATGGGCTCATGACTTCATCCGACACCCCAAGCCTCACCCACTACCGCGAACGCCTCTTGCGTGAGCGTGCTTCACTGCTGGAACGCATTGCGCAACAGCGTGGCGGTTGGGTGTCGCGCGCGGACATGGCTTCCGAGCACGATGTGCGCAGTTTTGAAAACCGGGCCCAGGCCATCTCAGAGCGTGACGACGAATTCGCCATGAACGAACACGCCACCGCCGAGCTGGGAGACATCGACGCCGCACTCGAGCGCATTCAGGCGGGCACCTATGCCCTGTGCACCGACTGCGGCGTGGGCATCCCGTTTGCGCGCCTGAACGCATACCCCACTGCCAAACGCTGCATCGTCTGCCAGACCCGCAAGGAACAAGGCCGCTGAACATCTTGGCAAATGGCCCCGCCCTTTGTGGGCTGGCCGATCGCGGTTTTCACCCATGGTTTGGGGGGTGTGGCGCTGCTATGCTTGGGGTCATGCACAGCCTTTTTCATTTTGCTTTTCACGTCACAGACCTCGATGAAGCGCGTCGCTTTTATGGCGATGTGCTCGGTTGCAAAGAGGGCCGATCGACCGACACCTGGGTTGACTTTGACTTTTTCTCGCACCAGATCTCGTTGCATCTGGGTGAGCCTTTCAAGACCAGCTTGACGGGCCACGTGGGGGATCATCTGGTGCCCATGCCGCATTTCGGCCTGGTCTTGCAAGCGGCCGACTGGCATGCGCTGGCCGAACGCCTGAAATCGAGCAGCATGAAGTTTGTCGTCGAACCTCACCTGCGTTTTGCTGGGCAACCCGGTGAGCAATGGACCATGTTTTTCATGGACCCGTTTGGCAACCCCATCGAGGTCAAAGGTTTCGCCAGTTTCGATTCGGTTTACGCCAGCTGAATCCACCGCATTTCAGGGCTTGGCGGTCTCCAGTGCCTTGTCGGCGGGCATGGTTTTGGGGCTCAGCAGGGGCACATCTTTTTTGGCTCGGGGTTTGCCGATGGGGCTGGACGATTGGCCTCTTTGCGTGGCCGCCATGTCTTCTTCACTGGGGTATTGCCCCAACAGCCAATAGTCAAACACCCGACGTGCGATGGGTGCGGCCGATGCGGCGCCAAAGCCGGCGTTTTCAACCACCACGGCCACTGCGATCCTTGGGGATTCTGCGGGGGCATAGGCCATGTACAGCGAGTGGTCACGTTGGTATTCCGACAACTTGGCCGCATCGTATTTTTCTTTTTGCCCAATCGTCACCGCTTGGGCCGTGCCGGTTTTGCCAGCGCTGGTGTAGCCTGCCCCCGCAAACACCCGGGCCGAGGTGCCAGAGGTCACCACGCCCACCAGCCCTTTGTGCACCACATCCAGGTGCTCGGCTTGGTAGCCCAAATTCAACGGTGCTTGCGCAGCCACTTGGGTTTGTGCATGGCTCAGGGCGTCTTGTGTGGCGGTGACCACGCGCGGTTTGAACTGCACACCCCGGTTGGCCAAGGTGGCTGTGGCCGAAGCCAGTTGCAGCATGGTGAAGGTGTTGTAGCCCTGGCCAATGCCCAGAGAAATCGTTTCGCCACCGAACCACTTCTTTTGTTCGGGTTTCTTGAAGTAATTGCGCTTCCATTCGGTGCTGGGCAGGATGCCGCGCACCTCACCTGGCAAATCGATGCCCGTGAGCTGACCAAACCACAAGGGCTTCATGAAGTCATGGATGGCGTCCACCCCCATGTCATTGGCCAGCGAGTAGTAGTACACATTGCTCGATGACACGATGGACCGAACCATGTCCACGGCCCCCAGGCCATGGTCGCCATGGCTGCGGAACGTGTGACCGCCATATGTCCACGAGCCTGAATCCTGGGTGATGGCGCTGGCGGTGCGTTTGCCGGTGGTCAATGCAGCCAGGGCCATGAAGGGCTTGTAGGTCGAGCCTGGTGGGTAGGTGCCGCGCAAGGCGCGGTTGAGCAAGGGCTTGTCGATGGAGCCATTGAGCATTTGCCAGTTTTCAACATCAATGCCGTCCACGAACCAGTTGGGGTCGAAGGTGGGCTTGCTCACAAAGGCCAGCACTTCGCCGGTTTGCGGGTCCAGCGCGACCAAGGCGCCTCGGCGGTTGCCGAACAGGTCTTCGGTCATCTTTTGCAGCTGGATGTCGATGGACAGCACCACGTTTTGGCCCGGTGTGGCAGGTCGGTTCGACAGGCTGCGAATGGCCCGTCCACCCGCGGAAGTCTCGACCTGGTTGACCCCCGTGATGCCGTGCAATTCACGTTCGTAACGCTGCTCGACACCCAGCTTGCCGATGTATTCGGTGCCGCGGTAATTGCCGATGTCGTCGTTTTCTTCCAGCATTTCCTTGTCACGCTGGTTGATGCGACCAATGTAGCCAATGACGTGGCTGGCCAACTCGCCATAGGGATATTGCCTGAACAGGCGGGCCTTGATTTCTACGCCCGGGAATCGGTAACTCTGTGCACTGAAACGGGCCACTTCCTCATCGGTGAGTCGGTTTCGAATGGGCAGGGAATCAAAGCTTTTGGATTCTTCACGCAAACGCTTGAAGCGACGGCGGTCCTTGGCCTGGATGTCCACCAATTCGGCCAACGCGTCCATGGTGGCTTCCAGGTCTTTCACTTTGGAGGGCGTGATCTCCAGGGTGTAGGCCGAGTAATTGCTGGCCAACACGACGCCATTGCGGTCCAGAATGTTGCCGCGTGGTGGCACGGTGGGCAAGATCGCGGTGCGGTTGCTTTCGGCTTGCGTCATCAGGTCATCGTGCTGAATGACCTGCAGGTAAATCAGCCGGGCCGCGAGCAAGGCAAAACACAGCAGGATGACCCATTGAACGATGACCACCCGCGATTGAAAACGGTCAATTTCGGCGCGGGTGTCTCGCAATTCCGAGAGTGAGGGCAGGTGCAGTGACATGCTCAAAGTGGCCGGATGTCATCGCGCTCAAATGCCCGGCGTTGAGGCGCCAACAACAAAGCGCCAATCAAGGGCCACAGGCCTGCTTGTAAAAGTGGGGCCATCAGCATCGACCAGGCGGGCCAGGCATCGTGGGTCAACAGGCGGGTCAGCCACTCCACAAGTGCAGCCACGATAAAAATGGGCAGGATTTGCAAGGCTTGCTCGCCCAGCGGAAACCACAGCATGCGCCTTTGTGTGGCGCTGGCCAAGCCACACAGCACGACATAAGACAAGGCGTTTTGCCCCAGCAGGGCAGACTCGTGCACGTCCACCATCAGCCCCATGAAAAAGGCCAGCACCAGCCCGACTTTGCGGGGTTGGTGCACAGTCCAAAACACCAAAGCGATCGCCAGCACATCGGGCACCCAGTCTTGGCCCCACAAGCCCAACAACATGTGCAGCAGCAGTGCAAACACCAGACTCAAACCGATGAACCGGGGGTTGGCAGGCAACAGCAGCTGGCGTCCAGCCGGCATGATCATGGCTTGGCTCCTGTCTTGTTGCTTTGCGCGCCTTTGTTGCTTGCTTTGCCTTTGGCGTCCTGAGCCTTGTCGGCCACAGGTTTGGCGGGCCAGTCCTTGAAGGGCAACAAGACCAGCAGGTGACGTCCGCGTTCACTGGCGGTGGGTTCGGCATGCACCGTCGCAAAAGAGCCGTCCACCCGGCGGTCGATTTGCGTGATGCGCCCGACATGCAGGCCTGGAGGGTAAATGCCGTCAATGCCACTGGTGGTCAGCAGATCGCCTTTTTGCATGTCGGTGCCCGAAGGCACAAACTTCAACTCGATCGGACCGCCCGCCGACATGGGGCTGCCGCTGGCCACATGGCGACTGCCCGAACGGGCATTGATGACCGGAATGTTTTGCTGGCGATCGGTGAGCAAAGTGACTTCGCTGACCAGGGGATACACCCGGGTGACCTGACCGACCACACCGGCAGCATCGATGACGGCCGAGCCTGTCACGATGCCTGCCAGCTGTCCGCGGTCGACGACCACGCGACGCGAATAAGGGTCGGCTGTGTCGTACAGAACTTCAACCGCTTTGCTTGGGCCTGCAATGCTCGAGCGCAGTTCGAGCAGTTGGCGCAGGTTGGTGTTTTCCAGACTCAGTTGTTCGACTTGTTGCAGCCGTTGGGCTTGGGCAATGGTTCGGGCTTCGTACGACAAAGCGGCATCGCGGGCGGACTCGACACCACTGAGGTAATTGCCCATCACATCCCACAAGCGGGAGGGTTGCAATGACAGCCATTGCAAAGGCGACAAGGCAAACGCCACCCCCGCACGCAAGGGTTGTGAAATCTGCAATCGATGGTCCGCTGCCATCAACATCAGGGACAGCAGACTGAGCAAAACGAGCTTGGTCGTTGTGGACAAGCCCTGCCGAAAAATCGGTGGGGCGCTGCGCTCAAAAGTATCCAGGGCCATGCGGTGAGTGCTCCGGATGCGGGGCAGATGATCCCGTGTTTATTCGCTCGTGAAAATGCTGCCCAACTGGTCCATGCGCTCCAGGGCCATGCCGCAGCCGCGGGCCACGCACGTCAGCGGGTCTTCGGCCACCAGCACAGGCAAGCCGGTTTCTTCGGCCAGCAGGCGGTCCAGGTCGCGCAGCAAAGCACCGCCGCCCGTCAGCATCATGCCGCGGTCGGCAATGTCAGCGCCCAATTCGGGTGGGGTGTGTTCGAGCGCGGTTTTGACAGCCGAGACGATCTGGTTGAGCGGATCGGTCAGGGCTTCGAGGATTTCGTTGGAGCTGATGGTGAAGCTGCGCGGCACGCCTTCGGACAGATTGCGGCCTTTGACTTCCATCTCCTTGACTTCGCTGCCAGGGAAGGCCGAGCCAATTTGTTTCTTGATGGCTTCGGCAGTGGGCTCGCCAATCAGCATGCCGTAGTTGCGGCGGATGTAGTTGATGATGGCTTCGTCGAATTTGTCGCCACCCACGCGCACGCTGCCCTTGTAGACCATGCCACCCAGCGAGATGACGCCGACTTCGGTGGTGCCGCCGCCGATGTCCACCACCATGGAGCCGGAAGCTTCCGACACGGGCAGACCCGAGCCGATGGCTGCCGCCATGGGTTCTTCGATCAGGTAGACCTCGGACGCGCCTGCGCCCAGGGCGGATTCGCGGATCGCCCGGCGCTCGACCTGGGTGGAGCCGCAGGGCACGCAAATGATGATGCGTGGGCTGGGACGGAAGGTGCTGCGGGGGTGCACCATGCGGATGAACTGCTTGAGCATTTGCTCGGTCACGGTGAAGTCGGCGATCACGCCGTCCTTCATGGGGCGAATGGCCTCGATGTTGCCGGGCACCTTGCCCAGCATGGCCTTGGCTTCATGGCCAACGGCCTGCAGGGTTTTTTTGCCCTGGGGGCCGCCTTCGTGGCGGATTGCGACCACCGAAGGCTCGTCGAGCACGATGCCCTTGTCGCGAACAAAAATCAGGGTGTTGGCAGTGCCCAGGTCAATGGCCAGGTCGCTGGAAAAATAACGGCGAAATGAAGAAAACATCGCAAATCCTTGGGTGCTCATGAGCCCGCAAGCACCTGGAAAGCCCAGAGGCGGACAGCACAACGGTCAAATCGGGTGGGTCTAAAAGGGCTGGTTTTCAGGGCGTTCCGAGCCCTTCAGCAAACACGGGATAATACCCGATCCCCTGCCTGTACGCGCATGCGCGAGACCTGCCAGGCCCGGAAAAACCGACCTTTACAAACCCTTTGCACACCATGTCGCTGACCCCACAGGATATTGCCCGCATTGCCAACTTGGCCCGGCTGGAACTTCAACCAGACGAAAGTGAGCGCATGCTGACACAAATCAATGGCTTTTTCGGCATCGTTCAGGCCATGCAGGCCGTGGACACCACCGGCATCGAGCCCATGGCCCACCCCGTGGCCGCCATCCAGGACATCACGCTGCGCCTGCGCCCTGACGTGGCGAGCGAACCCAACCAACGCGATCTGAACCAGAAGAGCGCCCCCGCCGTCGAGCGCGGGCTGTTCTTGGTGCCCAAGGTGATCGAGTGAGCCGCACGATGAATTCTCTGCATGACATGACCGTGGCCGAATTGGCCCAGGCCCTCAAGGCCAAACAGGTGAGCGCTGTGGAAGTGGCCACCGGCTTTTTGGCCCGTTTGGGCGGTAACCCACACAACGCGTTTCTGGACATCGACAGCGAAGTGACGCTGGCCCAGGCCCGCGCCTCGGACGCCAAGCTGGCGGACGGCACAGCAGGCCCGCTCGAAGGCGTGCCCGTGGCGCACAAAGACGTGTTCGTCACCCGCGATTTCGCCACCACCGCAGGCTCCAAAATGCTCAGCGGCTACCGCTCACCTTTTGACGCCACCGTGGTGCAGCGCCTGCGCACGGCGGGCATGGTCACTTTGGGCAAGCTCAACTGCGACGAATTTGCCATGGGCTCGGCCAACGAAAACTCGGCCTACGGCCCGGTACAAAACCCCTGGGACACAGCCCGCGTGCCCGGCGGGTCTTCTGG
>JACCDY010906507.1_pt1 | contig 13431 bp, 19 predicted proteins | sample 7446391 | NCBI WGS metagenome assembly JACCDY01 (sample SAMN15323451, study PRJNA562643) | freshwater metagenome | isolation source: river surface water | place: USA:Blue River Watershed | collected 2017-08-18 | reverse complement strand
TTATGCGTAACGTCATCGCGGCTCTGGCTTTGTTTCTGGTGGCCTGCAGCGGCTATCCCATCCCTCCTTGTCGGGAAGGCCCGCGGCTTCCTTCTGGTGAGTGTCCGCCCCCGCCGACTGCAGGAACAAGGACCGGAAAATCGGCATGAGTGATAAATCATGCATTGAGCCAAATTCAGAGAATGGATCTTCTTCGGTCTCCGTGAGCGTGCCGATCACTGGCGACGGAACACCGGGCAATCCGCTCGACGTGGCAGCAGCGACGACCGTCTCGCGCGGGACGATGAGCGCAGCGCAAGTGACGAAGTTGGACGGCATCGCGTCCGGTGCCACGAACACCCCGCTGTCCAGCACACTGCCCGCCGCCATCGGATCCGCCGCTATCGGTGTTGGCACAACGGCTGCTCGAGACGATCATGTGCACGCGCTGCCGGCGGTCGGAACTGCCGGGACATATGCCTATCCGTCGAGCATAACTACCGATGCGCAGGGGCGGGCCACTGCGGTCGTTGCGGGTTCGGCGCCGGCTGCGCTTTCAAGCACGCTCCCGACCGCGGTTGGCACTGCTGCGATAGGGGTCGGAACCACTGCAGCGCGGGACGACCATGCTCACTTTCACGGCAACCAAGCAGGCGGGACGCTGCATGCGACCGCCGTTGCGGGTGTGTCGGCCGGGTTCATCTCAGCGGTTGATCAGGCCAAGCTTGACGCGATTCCGACGCCGACCGGCGGAACCGTTAATCTTGCCGCCTCTGATTACGATGTCACCGGATCCTTTGCAGACATCGGTCTCAATGTGGCGCTGCCAGAAGCCGGCACGTATCGCATCACCATCGACCTTTGGACGGTTATCAATGCCGGCGGACCAAGCACGGGGGACCAGATCGTCTATCTAAGGCTCTACGACAACACCGCTGGGACAGCCGTCGCGAACTCGGATAGGTCTCTCGGCTGTATCGACGCTGGTGGGCTCTCAGCTAGTTTCAGCAGCTCGGTCACATTCCGAGTGACCGTTGCGTCGGCTCGGACCATCAAGGCCCAAGCGTTCATCGACGGGTCCGAGGACGCTCATATCAAGAGCGGTGGCGCTGGATTCCAGTACACGCAGCTTAATTGGGAGAAAGTGAGTAACTGATGCGCGCTCTGTCATTTCTTCTGACCGCCTTTCTGTGCGCCTGCAAGCCATCCAGCCCACCGAGCGTATATATGTCGTCTCCCAATCCACGTCCTCCGCTTGGCCCACCCGGTTGCGCTCGACCAATTGCCGGCGGCTACATGGATGACCGGCTTGGCACGCCATGCCACTTCACCATGTTCCGTGGGGCCAAGGTCTGCCTGCCGAATAACATGGGACTGGTCATTTTCGGAGTCTGCGATCCCACTGGTAAGACTGAGCGCATCTGGATCAATCGCGAGCCGAATTGCCTCGGGAACGGGACTTCAAAGTACGTCATCAGCACGATTGATCTGCAGTGTGACGCCACCTTGGGCGGAAATATCCAGGTAGTGGACCCAATGCCTCTTGCCGACCAAGTGTTGTACACGAACGACCAGAACGGCAAGAACTGCATGCCATCATCGCTGTCTGGGAACGCGCTGCACCCCGTACACAATATCGCCCCGCCGCCGATTCCTCGATTCATCTACGAGACCGATTTACCATCGACGGTGTGCAAGTGACGCGCCTCCGTCGCTTCGCTGCGCTCATCGGCCTGTGGCTCGCATGCTGCTCAACGGAGCATCTGGTGTCTGCAGGACGCGGCCATGAGCGGTGACGAGAGCCGTCCCGACATCACTCCGCCTGACGATCCCGAGTTTGTTCCGGTCGGCACGATAGGCGGGCATGTGATTTGGGCAGACCGCCCTGCCGAGCCGCTTTGGCTGGTGATACAGGACTTGGCGGCCATCGTATGCGCAGATGGTGCCAACGGGCTCACGCTGGCGACGTCCGAGATCGCCCGCAAGATGGGCCTGCACGTCCCGCCTGGCGCAGCCGGTGTGCCGCTCGCCGCCTACCACCCAAACGACATGGGGCCGCGCCGTCTGTGGCAGCCGGCAGGACGCAAGCCGCGGGGGCTCGATGCGCCAGAAAACGGCCTCGACCGCGCCGGTCGCCCCGTGGGGTGGCTTGTCACCGAGACAGCGCCCGATGGGTATATCCAACCCGAGGGAGCGCCAGCACCGGGGTTTTTTGTCAGCACCACCTCGCTCATCGATCAGCGGTGGAAGCAGACCGACCCTAAGCGCTATTTCGACGCCGCGGCGCTGCCGGGGTTTGTGCTGCCGGGCCACGACCTCGACCCCTACCGGGTTGAACTCGGGGACCTGGCGCTGGTGCAGTGGGGGACAAGCAGGATCTGGGCGCAGGCGTTCGACCGGGGCCCCGCCGGAAAGATGCTCGAACTATCGATGGCGGCCTGCGCCGCGCTTGGCATCCCCGACTGCGCCCGCTCGGGCGGCGTCTCGGCGGGGGTGAATATTACGATTTTGCCCGGCTCTCGAAAGTGGTTCGGGCCGGCGGGCGTGAAGCCTCAGCCGCAAGAAGAAATAAACAGGGCAGGACTTGCCGCCGCGCGTGGGGTGGGCCTGCGGATAGGACCCTCGATATGACGGATTGGACCTCTGTGCTAACCGCCGGGATTCCTGCTATGTGCGGGCTGGGCCTCGGAGTCTTGCGGCTCGTCGCCTACTGGCTGCGGCTGCGCGCTGAGTTGCAGGCGACCCCCGAGCAGCTTGCGGCTATTGAGCGCATCGAGCAGCCGAGCTTTCTCATCAACCGCGGCGGCCCTGCTATTTCGATGGTGGCGGCCGGCGGCGCGTTTGCGGTGGCCAGCCTCATCGGCGGCTACTCTGGCGTGGCGGGCGCTCGTCCTGGGTGCGACGCGACCACCTGCAAGCCGCCCTCTCGGTGTACCTCTGAGGGTTGCGCTGCGGCCGCAGCGTCGCAGAGCTACTTGCTCGCTGGCGATCCCCCATGGGCCACCGCAGCATGTAACCCGCTGGAGGATCGCGCACCGTGGCTGAGCGGAAAATCGGGCGGTGGCTCGTGAAGCGCCGCTGGCTCCTGCTTGCGCTCGCGCTCGCACTGCCCGGCTGCGCCATCACTGCGGAGCAGCTGCGCGAGGCGGGCATGTGGCGCGATACCGCCGTGGCCAGTTGCAAGGTGCCCGGCAAATGTCCGCCCGAGCTCGCGTGCGTTGCCGCCGTCTACCTTGCGGATCAGCTCGGTGCCGGGCAGCGTGAACTCGCCGCGGCGCGGGTCGCCTGCAAGCCGTATGGGGCCAAGCCATGATCAGCGACACGCCGCGGGTGGGCATCTGGGACTGGATCGGCGACCTCGGGCGCATCCTGACTGCCGCCGCAGAGGCCAAGGTCAAGGCCAATGCCGAGCGAGAGCGAGTGCGCGCCGAGGAGGCGGCCAAGAGCGCTGCCGCTCTCGATAAGCTGCGCCCGCCGGTTCCGTGAGTCGAGCCGCTTCCGAGTTTGAGACTCGAGTCGTCAAAGCTCGCGCGGCGCTCGGTGAGCTGTCGCGCGAGTTCCACACAGGGGTTGACCACGCCGTGCTGGTGGCCAGAACCCTCAAAATAGGCGCGGAGCTCGTCGAGCTTGCGCTTGAACAGGCGCCCAAAGCGGCGCGAAAGGGCCTGTGATGAGACTGTTTTTTGTTGTCTGCCTTCTGTTTTCCGCCTGCGCAACCGTCACCACCTACGATCAGGGACCGGCGACCCTAAGTCCCCAGGCGATCATGACCGCTGGCACTTGCGGGCAGCTCCCGCACGACAACGCGCCGAACCTCAACGTCACCCCCGGCTGGGCGCAGAAGGTGCCCGGCATCGACCTGCAGTGTGGCAGCAAGTACGGCAGCGGGCCGTTTTACTGCGCAAGCGCGGCTGCCTGCCCCGGCGAACTGGTCTGGGGCACGCACCCCAAAGACCCCACCGACAGAGGCAAGACGTGGCACGGCATCGTGGATCTGCTGGAAGGCACCATCAGGGCTTGCGCGGAACCGGCCAACCGATTCGGCTGGCGCACAGTCGTCTGTGACCTCAAGGAGTTCACCGCGACCAAGGACAAGCCGCTGCGGGTGGCGCTGGAGGTTGTGGTACCGCCGCTGGTGCCTGGCGTGACCCAGCAAGACGGGACCGGCGTGCATGTCAAGGTCCTGGCCGGCGGCACCGCCCCGATCGTGATCGGGCAGATGGGTTTTGCTGAGCAGGCCCCGTGACTGACAAACCCGCGGTGGTGGTCACCGACCTGAGCGCGAGCGCCGACGGGTCCATTCATGTCGGCCTGGAGATGCCCGCGGGTGATGTGGTGCCAGGGACTGAAGAAGTGGACGAGACCGCTGAAGCAGATGCTTCCGGCGCCGGCGACCCGGGTCCCGATGTTGTCGCCGGTGCCGCCAAGGTCGCCAAGACCGTGTTCGGCACCTTGTGGGATGTAATCAAGCCTTCAGAGTGATCACGATCGCCGTCGCATTGTCTTTGCCGCCCGCCTCGATCGCCCGCTGCACCAGTTCCTCCGCGCTGCCTGCTAGGTCCTTGAGCACCTTGCTCACGCCATCCGTGCAGAGAATGAGTTCATCCCCTTCCTCGACGTCGAACCGCCCCATGTGATCGGCCTCCCATTCAAGCTCACCGCCGCGGGCCTGCACGCACCGGGTGAGCACGTTGTCAAAGGGCGGCTCCAGGTTCTGGTCGGTCGTCACCTGGCGGATCACGAAACCGCGCCGGTGATAGAGCCGCGAGTCGCCGGCCTGTAGCCAAGCGCAGCGGCCTCCCGATAGCCAGATCGCGGTCAACGTCGTGCCCATGCTTGGGTTCGCGCTGGCCTCTGGAGTGGCGCGCAGACGCGCGTGGCCAGCGCGGAACGCATCGAGAAATCGTGCTCCGGGCAGCTTGAGGGCTTCAGCCATGCCGGCGAGCAGCTCGCGGCTGGCGACATCCCCAGAGCCGTGACCGCCCATGCCATCGGCTACGGCGAAAAAAGGCGGCTCGGCGATGAAGCTGTCTTCTTGCGTGGTGCGGCGGCCGATGTGGGTGGCGGCGGTGAAGTGGATCATGGTGGTCCTTGGGGAAAATGCGATACAAGGGCAGGCGCCGGCGGCGCGCTGGCGGTCCATCTCGATATCGGCGGCAAAGACCGTGCTCAGGCCGCAATTGTGGGCGTTGTCGATGGTCTCGCGCAGGGCTTTCTCGTCCCAGCCGTGTCGGCAGGGCGCGGGCAAAGGGTGCCGATGGTCTGAGCCCAGATGACCGCACTCGCACAGCGTCGCCTTGTCCTTGGCGCTCATCGGCGGTGCGCAGGTATCGCCGATGCCGAGGCGTCGCGGGGCTTTTAGTCCTTCGCTCATGGATGCTCGCTTTTCAGATAGTCTGTGATATTCATGCCGCAACGCTAGCAACTAACCAGGATTGCAGCAATGTCAAAACTCAGTGCCGCGCTCAAGAAGCTGACCCGAAAGCTGCAGCCCGTCGACTATTTCGCCGCCTACGAATGTACGGTCAAGGCGGTCGACTCAGACGGGAACCTCGACCTTGAGCCATTCGATGAGCGGCTCAAGCCTGGGCCGCAGCACGTCGAGATAAAGGCCCCGGCGGGCTACGAGAAGATCGTGCCCAAGGTCGGCAGCGTCTGCATGATGTCTTTCAAAAACGGCAGTCCGAGCGCGCCATTCGTCGAGTTCTTCTCCCTCGATGCCACATTTTCCGAGGTGGCGATTCGCGCGGACAAAATCACGCTCAATGACGGAACAGCAGCGGTGGCGCGGAAAGGGGATCTGATCGGGACGCTGACGGGGGTTGCAGGAATGACCACGGTAATGTTCACGCTGGCGGTGCCTGGTTCACCGCCGATTACCGCGCCGGCGGTTCAATTAAAAATCTCCGGCGGGAACGAATCGATCAAGGCATGAGCACTGCGTCGCAGCGAACGTCGCGCGCAGGATCGGCAGGAACGCCAAGCGGCGTGCAGTATCCGGTATCGGTGCCGCTCAGGTAGCACCGCGCGCCAGTGCGAGTGTCAAACAGACCGCCGGTCACCGTCTCCGCTCCATCGGCGCAGCGCCACCCCGTATACGCCCGCAGCCGGCTTCCATTCCGCGACGCAAACGCCTCATCGGTCATCACCGGAGCCGTGCCATCGGGCCTCCCTGGATAGTCGCCCGGCGCGCGCCCCACGCAACTAACCAAAAGAAAACTTGCAACTAACATGATTGTTTTCATAAATAAACCATCTACTTAGAAAAAGGAGCCTGTCAATGAAAACTCTTCTCGTCCTCCTTGCCCTGTGCTCGTCCGCGTACGCCCTTGAACCCGTAGTCAAGTCTGGCACCCGCCTGCAGGCGCGCATCGCCGCGACCACGTACGCTGGCCCTGACGGCAGTTCGATCAAGGTGCGGGGCCGCTACTACATCTTCGATACCGCCATCGGCCACGCCTGCGAGATCTGGCCCAGCGGCAGCGGTGCGACCTGCGAGCCGACCGACGATCTGATCTCCTTCTCTCCGTCGGAATACAGCTTCGCTTTCTCCGACCCGGCGTGCAAGGTGCCGGTGCTCGTCGCGGGAAACCCCGCGATTGTCTCCAAGGTCCGCTTCTTTCGCTACGCCGATCCCCGCGTATACACCGACCTAGGAACGATCTACCGCGTGGGGTCGCCGGTGCGCCTCAGTAGCGCGTATGCGATTCACGGCAGCTGCGTGCTCGTGCCTGGGTCTGTCGATGCGCTCGCGCTGACTGCGATGCCAGCGGGACCCGCCCTCACCTCCTCGACGTCTACCGAGGTGTTGCCGTGAAATGGGCGCTGGCTCTCCTGCTGGCCGGGTGTGGCTCGGTCAGCTCTCTTTCTCTGCCGCTGACGGTCGACATCAACGGCGGCGACACCGAGATGATTGATCCGATCCTCAAGTCCGGCTCGGACATTCAGTTTCGGTCCGACACCCAGACCTGGACGAGCGCGGACGGGTTTTCCATCACCATGCGCTCCGATTTCTACGCCTACAGCGTCCGGCTCGGGCGGCGGGTTGACCTGTATACGCGACCGACTGAACTCTACGTCCTCTCCGGCGGTGGCTACTACCTCACCTTGTCGCAGACGATGACAGGGATCGAGATCGCTCCCTGACGGGGCCTTGCACGCCTTGCGCCCTGCCAGGAACTCCCCGCAAACCCCATCACATATCGCCCCCCTGCCTCACGCGCGATCGTGATAGCCTTGCTGCGTGGCGACTGACTACGGCAGCGACATTTTTCTAGGTGCGACGGGGCTGTCGATGCAGTTCCCTCGCATCTCTGGGCCTGCCGTCGTCGCATATAATCTTTTCCGTCGCTGCACCACCTCCGAGACCCTGCCGGCCTATCGCGGAAACAGCTTTGACGTCAGCGACCGAGTGAAGGGCGCGAAGATTTCTCTTACGTCGCTGCCTTCCATCGAGAAAGATATCATCCGCGTCGCTGTGTTCGAGGAAAGAATCTCGGCAGTGTACCCAAAAGTAACCCTTGTCGGGGACAAGCTAAAAATCAGCATCAAGGGCGTGCTCGTGACGGGTGAAGATTTCAGCCTGACGATAGACATGGTGAAGGCCGAGGTGGTCAATGTCGCTGTTTGATAACCTGCTAAACGGCCTCACCGCCGACGAGATATTCGATAGCATCGTCTCGTCCCTGCCGACTACGTTCACCACGGACTGGTCGGATGGGTCGGTCCCCAAGACCATGCTGCAGGGCTGGTCGGCGGCGCTGTCTCGGGCGTACACCTCTGTCGTCGGGCCGATTGCCAAGAGCGGGTTTTTGAACCTCGCGGTCGATAGCTGGGTGCCGCTCATCGCTGTGTACGTCTACGGCATTGCCCCCTACCCGGCGCTCCAGACGCAAGGCAAGATCCGCTTCCGCGTGGCGCCAGGGTCTGGTCCCTATCCGATCGCCTCGGCCATCGTAGCCACCGATGCCGCGCCAGCACTGCGCTACTTCTCGACGAATAAAGCGCCGATCTCTATCTCTTCAGCCGCCGATGTGTGGATTCCGATCAAGGCCGAGTTCCCAGGGAGCGCGTACAACGTACTGGAAGGGCAGATCACCAAGCTCACAACCTCGCTGCCAGGCGTCACCGTATCGAATGTGCCCGAAGGCACCGATCCGAGTTGGATCACGACCTACGGCGCGGATGCCGAGCTCGTAAAGCAGATCATCGAGCGCTGCGCGCGGCGCCTCGGCCGGCTCTCGAAGCTCCAAAATTACCCCACGGACGGGTATATCTCGCTCATCCGAGACCTGTCGCAACAGGTAAAAAAGGTGAGCGTCTACCCGAATTACTACCGCGGCGCGGCGCGGCCGGGGTGCGCGACCATCTTCCTGGCCGGGGACACGGGGCCGGTGAGCGCAGCGACCGTTGCCGAGGTCGAGCGCCTGGTCAACCCGTACCGCAACCCGCTCGGGACGCTGTTTTTTGACTCGTGCGTGGTCGCCAATCAGATCGTCTCGGGTCTTGTCGAGTGCGATCCGGACTTCCGATTTCCGGCGGTGGCGGCTGGCGTATCCAAGAATCTTCTGGCCTACCAGACGGAAGCGCAAATCGGAGAGAAGATCTACAGCGCTGAAATTATCGACCGAATCATGGAGGCTCCCGGCGTACGGAACTACGTTCCTCCGCGCACCTTCTCAAACCTGCTGCTTGGTCGGAATCAGGTCGTGAACTTCGTGCAGGCGCTACAGTATGGGACGGTGAGGAAGTGAAAGCGATTCCCATCGGCGGCCCGTCATGACCTACCTCGATTACTTCAAGTCGATCCTCAGCTGGCACTACTTCGTAGCGGCAGGGGAGACCTTCCAGGCCGCAGTCGCCAAGCCCATTGACGATCTGGTGCTGGCGGCCAAGACCGCCGTCATTCAGCGCTTTTGGCAGTTTTGCGAGGACGACGCGCTGCCGTGGCTTCTGCAGAATTACAATTTAGAGCCGGTCGAGTCTTTCACACCGGCGCAGTCGCGCCAGCAAGCGGCCGACGCCTGGCTTACCTGGGAGGGCGACGGCAACCCTAGCATCGATGGACACAGGTGGGGCGGCGGCGGCACCGAGGAAGGGATTCTCACTGAGCTGGCGCGCCTTGGCTACCAGGCCGCGATGCTTCCGGTGTGGCAGGCGCGCTACAGCTCGGACGGAATACGCGAGACCGTCACGATTCAGCCGACTCTGCGGCCTGACATCAACAAAAAATTCTGGCCTACCGGGAACCCGCCGTGGGTGTTTTCGACGCCCGGTGAGTTCGTTGACGACTGGTGGGTTGATATCAACTATCACTGGTCGAGCTACTACATCGTCTTGACGGACGCGCCGTTTGCCTTTAGGCGCTGGGGAGACCCAGGCCGCTGGGGTGAGGGCTTCTGGGATGCGCTGGTGGCCGGCAGTCGTGTGAATCTTCAGCGCATCTACAGCACCGCGCGCAAGTTCGGACCGCCCGAATGGAGCTGCCGCGGCATCGTATTCGCGCAGTCGGGCCGCTATAGCCTCGCCCCGGCCGTGCTCGCCGGGATGGCGGTCGCCAGCACGTTCGATGCTTGGACGGTTGGCGCGGCTGGCTACGCGGCGCACTGGAATGGGTATGCCTGGACTGCCAGCCCGACCGGGACGGGCGCTGACCTGGCCGCCGTGGCGATGGATGCGGGGCGCGTCTACGCTGTGGGTGCCGGCGGCACGATTCTGCGTCAGGCGGGCGGCTGGCACCTAGAGGCCGCGCCGACCACCGCAGACCTCGCGAGCCTGTGCTTTGCCGGTGCCGACATCTGGGCGGTGGGTGCCGGCGGCGTGATTCTACGCAAGCAGGGGGCGAGTTGGGCTGCGGTGACCTCTCCGGTCGCGACCGACCTCCGTTGCGTGTTCGCCTTGGGGGCCGCCGACATCTGGGCAGTCGGTGCCGGCGGGGTCGCTCTGCATTGGGATGGCCTCAGCTGGTCGACCGTCGCCACGGGCACGACTGCGGACTTGAACGGGCTGTGGGGCGCGGCCACCAACGCAGTTTGGGCAGTCGGTGCCGGCGGAATCATCCTCAAGTGGAACGGCACCAGCTGGGCGGCCGTGACCTCTCCGACCACCGCAGACCTTAATGCGGTCGCCGGCATGAAAGACGGGCGGGCAATCGCCACCGGGGCGGACCTCATCGTCTACAACGGGACGAGCTGGGCAGCTGTCGTCCCGCCTATCGGGCAACTCGCGCACGCAGTCGCCGGCACGCTGGAAGATAACTTTTGGATTCCTACCGCGCAGGGCGAAGTGTTCAACGTCAAAATCGATGGAACGATATACTCGGGCGGCCGGTGGGATCACTTCGCTTGGGATGATGGCACTCGCTACAATCTCAAGTATGTGATCAAGACCATGCGCGAAGGATGGGAGCTCTGATATGGACCAGTATTCCGGCGCACCGGATGACAACCCTACGATCGCCATTCCCAACGATAACGACGTTGCGGACTCCGAGAGCGTAGATGCCGCGCTGCGTTCTCTCAGGGACAACTCGCGCCTTTCTTTCTCGGTGCATTCCGAGCATCCGATCCATCAGCGGGTGCAGCTGAGCTGTGCGGACACCACCACGATTCAGTCACAAGCAGTCGGCGGGTATATCCAGCAGGCGCAGTCCTTCATTCCCTACAGCTACTTGCGTGGTTATAGGGCAGCGGACGTGTTCACGGTTTTGGATCTGGACGTCCCTGCGCCGACGGTCTTTGAGCCGAGCCGGATCTACTACTGCTACAACGTCTGGGACCCGGCGGCGAGAACTTTCAAGCGGAGGATTTCGACGGGCTTTCCCGACGAGACGCTTTCTGTTCAGAAGACAGACAATTTCGCCCACTATCTGGGGGCGTTTCTCACCGACTCAAGCCGCCGGATCGTCAAGTACAGTAAGTCGCAGGCGTACTACACGTTCGACGAGCAGCCGGATCTGCTCACCGCAACGGATCAAACCCCGACGACCTTCGATTTGACAGCGCTTGTCACGAAGTATTGTACTCGGGTTCGCTTGCGGGTGGACTTCACGAATTTCCATGTGTCGCAACCTGATTTTTGCATAATATCCGCCGGCGGATCTCCGCAGGGAATCAATATCGGCCCCGATGGGAGGGCGACGACTACCATGGACCTCATCCTGAGAACCAAGGTCCTTTCAGCACGGCTTGGCCTGGGCATTGTCGCAGCACCCCTTAACGCAGCCGTCATCACGCTCGATGGAATGTGGGAATCATGATCATCTCGGGTGCCAATAGCTATCCGTCTACCTTGAGCGTGCCGGGCGGAGGCCAACCCGCGACGGCCGGCGAGCTCGACCAGATCGCATCGGACCTAGCCGACCGCACGACGTTCCTGCTTGCGCACACAGTCGCCGCGCTGCAGCGCGTCCGGTATGAGTGTTTGGACGGCGACAACATCGTCATCTCTCCGATCTTTGGCCTTGTCAGTTTTGACACGATGCCGCGGTACATGCAGACCGCCTCTGAGACTACGATCGGAGCTGCGGACATCGAGGGAGGGATAGCCCCGATCGGGAGCTCGTTCTACTACATTTATATGTACTGGAGCGGCGGTCCCAAGTTCGAGCTCTCTCTCGCCGAGCCCGACGCCTACCGAATTTACAAGAGCACCGGAACAGACCGCGTGCTTGTGGGCGTGGCACAGACCGAGGCTACCGCCAAGTTCAGTTTTGTGCGGGGCCTGGGCCGCGAAATCAGATACTTGGTGCCGCCTAAGGTTCGGAACCTGGCCCCGGCGAGCCCCACGGTCGAGACCATCAGCCTGGCGGCGCGCCTGCCGCCCATCGCCGAGGTCTGCTGCCTGAGCGTGAACGGCATCACGACGGCCTCCATCGGGCCGGCGTTTGAGCCTTATGTCTCGGTCGGGCCGGCGGAGTTTGACCCGTCACGGTTCCGCAAGCTGCTCCTGCCGACCGGGATCATCTACGCTCGGGCCACCGCGGATATCGAAGTTCCGCTCGGCCACCGGCCGCTCGTCCTTCCTGACCCCGGAAATGACCGGAAAATTTCTCTGCTCACCGATTCGACGACGTCAGAGATTGAGCTCTATCTCAACGGCTACAAGTTCTAGATCCAGACAGGAGACCACCATGGCATTTCAGGTTACCTCGGCAGGCGCACCCCCGACCAACATCATCGCCGCTCTCAACGCCGAGCACGAGAGTCACGATTTCACGGGCCTTGTTCACTTCGACGGGACCGAGGTGAACCCGTCGGCGGTCGAGCAATACATCAGCCTCGCTGCGCCCACCGACTACACGAGCGCTGCGCTGGTGGTGAATCGAGCCAAGGCGCTCTACAACCTGCACCTCACCTACTCCAACGGCGGCAGCGGAGTGCCCTGCTTTGCGCACAAGGAGTCCGACGTGGCCAACACGGTCACTGAGGCCGACATCGATCCGAACACGGTCTACTCGACGATCTTCAATGCGATCAAGACCCTGTACCTGGCTGTGCGCACCTCCTATGTGAACCACATCAACAACCGCCGCCCCGACCAGACCGCCGCCGTGTTCCACACCGGCGCCGACACCGTGGACATTCTCGGGGCGGTGCCCGTCATCAACGATGAGAGCGATCTTGTCGTCGACATGAACAACCTCAAGGCGCAGTACAACCTGCACCGGGTGAACGTTACCAGCGTTCACGCCTTCGTCAACACCAACTCGGTCACCAGCGCGAATGCTGTCGCTGGCTCGATCGATACCTCGGTCACGCTCGTCAACGAGCTCAAGACCAAGCTCAATCTGCACTTTGCGGACGCCACCGCGCACTCGGGGGCCTTCGGTGCCGACACCGTGAACGTCATCTCTGCGGCGTCGGTGAGCTACCCGAGCGGACTGTACGACCTCATCAACCAGATTTACACCAAGTACGAGCTGCACCGGGTGTCGACCACCTACCACCACACGGCCGACAGCACCAACGATCTGAATGCGTCCTACTACCCGGTGAGTACCATCACCGCCTTTATCAACGCAGCGGCGGACATGCAGACTAACCTGAACGCCCACTTCCGCGCTGCTCCGACCTACAGCAAGGCGGTGCGGCTTGTATAAGCGGTGGCGGTGGCGGTGGCTGTGCGCTGCGGCGATGGGCCTGATCGTACTGCTGGCGGCCTGCTCGGGCTGCAACAACCTGCCGGGCACCGAGGATGCGGGCAAGGCCGATGCGATCGGACCGCCGCCGACTGACCAGGCGTGCCTGTCGTGCGTTCAGAGCGACCCGGCGTCTTGCGGCTGGGTCAGCTCCTACTGCAGCTGCTTCCCCGGCCCGGCGTGCTGTTGTAAGGGGTCTGGCTAGAGGTCGGAGGGCGGCGGCGGCGAAGCGGGGCTGGGACTGGCCGGCGTAGTATCGGCATCCTGGGCTAGTGCCGGCTGCTCGGCCCGCTGCTCGCCTTCCGGTGCCTTCG